>Ga0105354_1000069_pt1 | contig 66735 bp, 64 predicted proteins | sample GOMGulsemesocosm_FD_83658 | JGI IMG/M metagenome (GOLD analysis project Ga0105354, IMG submission 83658) | Methane-oxidizing microbial communities from mesocosms in the Gulf of Mexico - GOM9B Gulf of Mexico | ecosystem: Environmental > Aquatic > Marine > Cold seeps | place: USA: Gulf of America...
ATGCCATACAAATGCACTACAATAATTGCTTTTGGTTTTTTTCCTTTAGCAATCCTATCCTGAATAGCTTTTTCTAAATAATAAGGACACATATTCCAAGTGTCTTTTTCACTATCGATAAATACTGGAATAGCTCCTTGGTAAGTAATAGGGTTAGCGGATGCTGAAAAAGTAAAACTCTGACACAAAACTTCATCGTCTCGCTCAACCCCTGACATTATTAAAGCTAGATGTATAGCTGCTGTACCTGCAGATAAGGCTGCTACTTTTTTATTCTCTCCTAAATAATTTTCTAAAAAGTTTTGAAAAACATCTAAATTCTTTCCAAATGATAATTCATTATTACTTAAAGCATCATTAATATAATTAATTTCTTGCCCACTTAAATGTGAATTTGACAATGATATTTTAGTTTTCATATCTAACCTACTTTAAACCCTTTACTTTTTTGTACGTTTTCTTTTTAATTATAAAATACAAAAAGGTTAATACAACAAATAATACTACAGCATTCAAAAGACTATATTCATGTTGTACTAATAAATACAACACAATACTATTCAATAACAGCTGTACCATAAAATAAATAGTTGATATTTTAAGATGAGACACTTTTATTTCATTCGCATATAACTGATACAAATGTCTTCTGTGCGCTTCAAAAATATTTTCTTTTCTTATTATTCTCTCAACAATTGTCCAACCTCCATCCAGAAGATACACCCCCAACAATAAAAATACAGCATAGTTATTTGTAACTAAAAACAGTTTGATTATAAAATAGATAATTGTAAAACCAATTGTTATACTACCTACATCCCCTGCGAAACATTTTGGTAATTTCTTGAAATTAAAAAAACCAAATACTGATACCGCCATAATTAACAATAAAAGTAAATCTGAATTAGAAAATGAATATATATATTCATTTATAATAAAAAAAGTAACATAAGTTACTAATGCGTTTAAAAATGTCATACCATTAATCCCATCCATAAAATTATAGATATTTAAAAACCCTAAAGAAAACACATACGTAAATATTACTATTAAAACTGAATACAATGAAGTTTCTTGAAAAATACCAAGTGTAAAAAATATAATGGTAAAAGCAATAAAATGACAAGTAATTCTAACTTTTGATGAAAGTGTTCTTAAGTCGTCTATAAAACTAATAATTGCCAATAATAATACCGCTAAACAAAAACCAATATAATTACTGACTTCTGTCGAGAAAAACAACAGAAAAATTAAAATTGCTGGAATTAAAATAATCCCTCCTCCTCTTATGGTTGGATTAATATGTGCACTTCTATGATTAGGGTTATCAATAACTCCTTTTTTTTCAGCTATTTTAAGATAACCCAGTTCTAAAAGAAATAATATTATAAAAACAGCTATACTATATAACATTCTTATTTTTATTTAAATGAATTAATTGTTCTTTTTAAACCTTCAAAAGCTGTTAATGGTAATTCTGCATCAATAGCGTTTTTAATTTTAATATTAGAAACACAATACGTTTCTGTAAGCTTCTCTAGTCTCTCTTGGTTTAAATAAATTGGTGTATTGTCTCCAATTTTAGCTAACAATTTAATTATATTCTTGGGTACATTAAAAATTTTAGCAGGTTTATTCATAGTTTCTCCAATAAGAGTAACTAATTCGTTAATAGACAATGTTTCATTATCTGCTAAATTATAAACACCTGAACTTGGTTGTTTTGATATTAATTTTTTAATAATAAAACAAAGATTATCTATTGACAAAAAAGACCTTTTATTGTTAAACCTCCCTAATGGAAAAGGAATTTTACTATTTATAATTTTATATAATAAATTTAAATTTCCTTTATTATTAGGCCCATGAATCATACAAGGTCTTAAAATATAAACTCTTTTAGTCTCTGGAATTTTATGAGAACGGATGTATTCTTCAGCTTTTAACTTAGATTTACCATAAATAGTTATTGGATTAGGAATCGCTTCCTCTGTTAATACCCCTGTAACTTTGTCGGCAACCGCCTTTACAGTACTCATAAAAATAAATACTTTACAATCACTTTCTAAAAACTGATTAAACAACTTAATCGTTAAATTTGTATTAATATCAAAATACTCTTTATTTTTAGTTGTTTTTTTTAAGTCATGGGCTTTTCCTGCTAAATGAATAAAAGCTATAGCTTCGTCTAAATAATTTTTAGTAAGATGTTGATATGTAATAATATTCTTTTCTGGAGAAGCCATTCTTGAAACTCCTACTATTTTTTCACCATCTAAGTATGATCTTAAATTAACCCCTACAAAACCTGTAATGCCAGAAATAAAAATTTTATCGTTAGCCATTTAAATTAGAATATATATTAATATGCTTATTTATAACCATTTCTTGAGAAAACTCTTTTTCTGCCTTTTCTCTAGAGTAATTACCCATCTCTATTCTTTTTTCTTCAGACAAAATAAGCTTTTCTATCGCTCTCACTAATTCATCTGTAGACTTTACTGGCACTTTATATCCGTTCTTACCCTCTTCAACACACTCTCTACAGCCTATTGCATTAGTAGTAATAATTGGTCTTCCAATTGCACAAGCCTCAATTAATGATTTTGGCATTCCTTCCCTATAAGACGGTAATACAACTACATCTGCATCTTGATATATTTTAACCATATCTTTTTGATAACCTATCCATTTGACATAGCCTTCCTGCTCCCAATCAAGTAAATATTCTTTTGGCACACCGGCCTTATTATCATTATCTGCTAATCCACTTAAAACAAATGTTATTTTACCATTGTATTTTTCTTGTAATACTTGTGTTGCCTTTCTTAACTCAGCAACACCTTTATCCCATAACATTCTAGTTGGAAGAAGAATTGTCACTTTACCTTTCCTAACTAACGGAGTGTGACAAAACCTAAGTAAATCTACACCAGAACCTTTAATAAAATGTGTCTTATTTTCAGCCGAAAGAATGTTCAAATCTTTAATTTCGTTATAATCATCTTTATTTTGAAATATAATTGCTAAGTTCTTTTGCTTGAATCCAAACCTCATTAAACTAATCATCATTTTTTGAACTAAGCCTTTTCTATCTCCTGTGAAATTATATCCTAGTCCACTTATAGCATTTAAAGTTCCCTTAATACTTATTATTTTAGATATTGCACTACCGTAAATAACTGGTTTTAAAGTAATATGATGAACCACATCTGGATTCACTTTTTTATATATTTTATAAAAAGACCATATCGTTTTTACCTCTTCAATTAAATTTGTACCTGATCTAGAAAAAGGACAATTAATGAATTTAATACCTTTCTTAATTATTTCATCAGAACGCCCAGTATCTTCTGCAGCTACATAAACCTCCCATCCTTCCTTTTTAGCTTGGTCAGCTATACACAGCCTATGTGAAATAAAAAACCAGTCAACATTTGCTACAATTAAAAGTTTCTTTTTATTCATCACTTTTGTATGAACTACTTAATTTATTAAACTCTTTATCATCACCCAATACTTTTAAAACAGCATAAAGTATATACGGGATTATCATTACTCTCATTCTACTAGCTAAACCCAAATTATAAATATATGTACCAATCAACATAATTATTAAAAAACTTGAAAATAGTGCAAACTTAACATCAATTGTTAAATTGAAACTTTCTTTTAATTTAATTCCCTTGCACAAAATTAAAAGTATAAATACTAAAAAAAATAAATTCTCTATAGACACTGCCCACTTTGCAATTGTATTAGCGTCTATGAAAAAAGGCCTGAAAAGCAAAGCCCACACTCTTTCTAAATAACTTGTTTCGAATAAATCTATGTGAGTATCTCCACGAGCTAAACCGTATTCATTAAATTGTTTTAACCTAGTTAAAACCCCATCTACAGAATAACTAGGGATTTTTATGAATTTTACAACTAATGGATAGCTTGTCACTAATAAAATAACTGCTACAATAACGGGTTTTATCTTTTTTTCTAAAATAAGGACAATTATAAAAGATAGAATTAATACAATAAATATGTGTGGTCTAATAACCCCTATTAACAAATAAATCACTAAGCACTTCAAGGTGAAGTATTTTCCGTCTTTAAAGATTATTAATAAACAGGACATTAAATAGAACATCAAAACATCTTTACTTAAAAAACCAGTCCAAAAATGCAAAGAAGGTAATAGAAGTAATAATAAAGCAAACAACATTAACTTATTCTTAATATCATATAGCAATAAATCTTTAGTATAATTTAAAAAACCAAAAAAGCTAATTACCGAAAACAACAAAAACAACGTAAAATAATTGATCCCAATTTTCACCAATGGAAAAATTAAAAAACTAATAAAGGTGCTTCCCATTCCAAATAATTCAAGCCAATTATCAGCTAATTTTGCATTACAATAAAAAGCTAAAGAATCTCCTCCATTACTTAAGCTCCAATACCAACTATAAAGACCTAGTGAAAAATGGATAATGACCAATGAAATTAAATAACTTTTAGAAAAAACAGTTTTTAAATCTAAAAAGCGCGTTCGTACTTTCCTATAAATAAGAAAAGACAAGGTTAAAATTATGACAATATTAATTAGTAAGCTCATTTATTTTACTCTGAGAATTAATCTGTAATATAAATATTCCCAAGCAGTGGGGTGGTACCACAACTTACTTTCTGAAATATTAACCTTATGCATTAACTTTCCTTCTTTTACATTTAATAAGGTTTTTTTCATTAAATGAATACCTTTATTCAATTGTAATAAAGGGTAAGTTGTAAAATTATCTTTATCAGTAATGATTATTTTCTCCTGATATAGAATACCACCTGTATCAATTCCTTCATCAATTAAGTGGACTGTAACACCACAGTTTTCAAGGTCTTTATTAACTAAAGCCCAGTATCCACCATGTACTCCCCTATATTTAGGGGTTATTCCAGCATGAGTATTGACAATGATAGCTTCTGTTGATTTTAGAATCTTTGAAGAAATTATTCTAGTTCCATTAACAATGATAACATCTGGCTTCATTTTTCTAATTCGCTCGATAGATTTCTTTTCATTTATAGAATTAACTTTAAATACTTTGTTACACGGAATATCACTAACATCTAAATTATTTTCCCTAATAATTTGATTAGCTCTAGTTATGCTTATTCTTTGTAAAAATGGTGATAAAATGAATTGAAAAATAACTTGTCCAAAAGTTTTTATTAATCCTATTCTTTTGATTCTTCTTTTTAAAAATGTTAGCCTACTAACATTAGATTCAAAAATCACCTGTTGAACACCAAATTCATCATTGATAGCATTATACATTATCCTAGAAGACATTGAATTCTTCGCCAGCATTATTATCTTCATACTACTTTTTATTTATTACTGCATCTCTCCATAGTGCAACTTGTAAAATTATATTTTTCATTTAGGTACCTATAATGATTCATTATCTTTTTCAAAAAATCAAAATTCTCTTCTTGATAAGAACCAAAATTATGTGGATGCCACCATAAATGGTATATTAATCCTTTTTTTGCAGCATAAGTCATGCTTCTTTTTATTCTTCTTAACCTTAACCCTTCTAGAAACGATAGCTTCGGATTAAAAGGTCTTAAAAATCTACTTGAAGGAACATTAATCAAGCCAAACTCATCTTTTATACTTAGTGAAAAGGTATGATGACCAGAAATATTTATATAAGAATCTATCAATCTCATCATTCTCCTAATTAAAGTCTCTCCTTCACCATTCTTAGGGTTATAAAACCACCCTTTTTCATTTCCTCTAAATATACTTATTCCATTCTTTAATAATATATTATTATATTCTGCATTGTGTTGATTTCTAGGAAAAATTATAGTTTTAAAAGTTATTCCTTCTTTTTTAGCAATAGCTACTGCACTATTTATATCTTCTTCAAATGATTTTATATTTTGCCCTTTTTCTAAGCAATAATAATGAGAATAGGTGTGAGTACATATTTCATGTTTTTTTTCTTTTTGTATTTGAATTAAACTGTCTATTGCATAATGGTATATATCCGATTTATCAATACCTATATCATCAATATACCCAATATATGGACTCAGTTTTTTTAATTCATAGTTAGGCTTAGATAATGGATTGAATTTCAAAATTTCATCCTTACCTCTTGCAAATAAAAAACCTACAGTTGCAAATGTAGCTTCAATATTAAACTCAGAAAACATTTTTAACAATCTATCAATAACATCAGGAACTTGTGAAATATGTCCCCCATAATCTTTTATTGATCTTTTATCTCTAACCCCCCACATTAATTCATAATCTAGTGAGATAACAAATTTCCCTTGCATATTGTTCATTATAAAATTTATTTCAACCGTAAAATATATTGTTTATATTTTGTCAATTAATATTTAATTGTATCTCTCAAACCAAATTAGCATTCATTTTTAATACAAAATTTTCAATCGATCTTTTCTTTAAATATTTGTCAAAAATAGACCTATTCATAGAACAGTCAGTATTTAGTGTTTCATATATCGCTTCTCGTAAATTATGCACATCTTCAATTTTACAAACTTTAATTTGTGGTATTTCAACAATCCCACCGGCACAATTAGTACTCACTACATTAGTATTTTGAGACATCATTTGTAATAACACATTTGGGAATCCTTCTATTCTAGATGATACAACACAAGTTCTAGCATTTTTAAAATACGGAAAAACATTAAGAACAAGTCCTTTTAAAAATATTCGTTCCTCTAAACCATGTCTTTTAATTTTTAATTCTAATTTTTCACGCTCTACACCTTCTCCTAATATTACCAAATTTAAATCTTCATTGGTGCTTTTTATTAACAAGGCAAAAGATTCAATTAAAATATCGAACCCTTTTTCAGGAATTAACCTACCCGCTGAAACAATATAATTACCTAACAACCCTTTTTCTAATTCCTCTATTTTTTCTTGTTCTAGCAAATAAATTTTCCTTAAATCAATTGGATTCGGGATCACCTTGGTGACATTATTTAATTTTGGATAAGCACCAATCAACTGATCTTTCATATAATCTGTTTGGCAAATTAATAAGTTTACTTTGGAATATCCATATTTATATAAGAATTTATATGTTTTCAATTTAGAACCTGAAAATCGCTTAAATACACTTGTTGATTCCCTCGCTATAAAATATCTCTTCTTTAAAAATCCTAATTTAATCAATATTCCTAAAATTCCAGTAATTTTTACGTGAGATGTAAAAATGTAATCGAACCCATTTTTGTTTGAAAAAATAACATCTTTTACAAATTTTAATACATTAATAGTCCGGTTGCTTGAATTATACAATTTATATTCAAAATTATCGTAACCTTTCAGTTGTACCCAACTATTTTGAAACTTATCGTTTAAAAAAACCAATTTAATCTGGGCATTAGTTTTAGAATAATACTCCACAATCATTTTTAAATATTGTTCAGCTCCTCCTAAACTATTATCGGGTAATACTACTAATATTCTCATTAGATAATTGAATTGAACATTTCCTCATACTGCTTTAAAATATAACTGCTTTTGAATTTATCATTCACATATGCACTTATTTCATTAGGGTCCATTTCTAATATTTTAGAAATATCTTTCAGTACGTCTACAAATTCCTCCACACTTGATACTATAATACCATTTACACCTTTTTTAATGATTTCACTAGTTCCTCCAATTGCATTAAAAGCAATAACAGGAGTTCCTACAACGCAACTCTCTAACACTGCATTAGGAAATCCTTCTACATATGACCCTTGAAGAAACACATCCTTGTTAGCTAGTTCTAAAGACACATTATGCATATATGGAACAAAAGTCACTTTATCATTCAAACCTAAAGAATCCACTAGTAATGGTAGTTCATCTTTTAAAGGACCATCTCCAATAATTGTATAATGATAATTATACGACTCCATCCTTGACAAGCTCTCTAATATTCGGGAATGCCCCTTCTCCTTACTTAAACGTCCTACAGTAACAAACCTAACTAGCTCTGTACTTTTATTCCAATTAGATTTAACTCCATGTTTCTTAGTTATCGGGTTATTAATAATACTTAATTTTTCTTTTGATATTTTATAATTAATATGAATATCATTATACATATCTGTAGATTGGCATATTATTTTTGAAAAATTACTATAAATGCTACTCAAAATAATATTATTATTCAGAATAACGTTATTACTATATTCATTCATTTTACTTATTACACTTGCTTCTCGTGCAACAAAATTTATTTTTCTAAAAAAAAATGCTAAAACTCCTGTAAATATATTTACATGAATAATAGAGCTAACCACTATATTTGGCTTATTTCTAGCAATAAATTTTAAAATCCTCCATAATGAACTAAGTAGCCTTCTCTTATTTAAAAACACAACATTGATACTCTTCACCTCATAAATAGCGTCCTTTTTAAAGCCTAGAACCAATAATGTAGTTGAAAATTTAGTTTTATCAAGGTTTTGAGCAACAAAGGATAATACACGCTCTGCTCCACCTGCTCTAAGAGATGGAAGTATAAATAATATTTTTTTCAAATCCAAAACAACTAAAAATTAAATTCTTTATACCATCTAGCTAACACATATACTTTCCAAATATTAGTCGCATAATCTATCTTCCCTTCTAAATGTTGCTTAAATTGGTTTTGAAATTTTTCTTTATCAAAATTTGGTAACCTATTCAAAAAGTCATCGTTTAAAACCATTATAAACTCTTCTTTCAATTCCCCTCTAATCCAGTCATTCATAGGAATTGAAAAACCACTTTTAGGCTGATCAAATACCTCTTCAGGGATATATTCTTTTAAAATATCTCTCAAAAGTTTTTTTCTTACCCCTTTATGAAAACGATAATTTACTGGTAACGTTCTAGCAAACTCTATAATTCTATAATCTAGAAAAGGACTCCTAACCTCAACAGAATAGGCCATACTAGCTCTATCAACCTTTACATTGCTATCGTTTTCCAACCATAATTTAATGTTTAAATCAGCTGCTTGTTGCATCATGTTATCTGACAAATATCTAAAAGATGAAAAGGTCTTAGCCCAAGTAGTGCTCCTTTTTTTCTGTAAGGAATCAAAACCAATAAAAATATACGGGATGAAGTCTTTAATACTTTTAGCATTCAAAATCGTTTTAACCGATTCTGTTTTTTTATGTATGAGTTTAGTTAAAAAAGTACTTGCTATCATTTTTCTTATAAAAAAAGGAATCTTATAAAACAAACTAACCTTTTTTAACCATTCAAAATGATTATATCCCAAAAAACTTTCGTCACCCCCATCACCAGACAAAGCTACTGTTACATGTTGTTTGGTAACAGAGTTTAATAATAATGAAGGTAATGCTGAACTATCAGCAAATGGTTCATCATACACCTCTACTAATTTAGGAATCAAAGCCAATACGTCTTTTGCTTTACAAATCGTTTCTGTATGATTAGTATTTATAATTTCAGAGAAATTTTTAGCTATCTTACTTTCGTCGTATTTTGGGTTTTCAAAACCAATTGAAAAAGTGTTAATTTGAGTATCAGAAACTTCGCTAGCTATACTTGTTACTAATGCAGAATCTATTCCTCCAGACAAGAACGAACCAATAGGAACATCCGATTGCAAACGAATTTTCACAGCATCCCTTAATAACTCATGTAATTCTTCTTTAGCTTCTTGATAAGATAACTTACAAACTTTTACTCTTTTTAAATCCCAATAGTTTTCTACTACCCTTTTTTTCGTCTCTAAATCAATCTCCATATAGTTTCCTGGTGGTAACTTATATACATCTTGAATAATAGAGAATGGACTCGGCACATACCTACAATCTAGATATGCTGATATAGCATCTTCATTAATCTTACGTCCCTTTATTAATGGTCTTAATTGACTACAGACTTCAAAAACTCCGTTCTGCCAATAATAATAAAATGGTTTAACACCTAAACGGTCTCGTGCTGAAAAAATTTTGTTCGCATCAATATCATAAATACTAAAAGCAAACATTCCGTTTAGTTTTTGTAAAATTTCTTTTCCCCAAACCTTGTAACCTATTAATAACACTTCAGTGTCACTAGTAGTTTTAAAAATATAGCCTAAAACTTCTAATTCATTTTTTATATCGAGATAGTTATATATCTCACCATTAAAAGTAATATGCAAGTTTTCATGCACAAAAGGTTGATTAGATCGTTCTTCTAAATCTAAAATAGATAGCCTTAAATGCCCCAAAGTAATTTCATTAACTTTAGCGATACCTGTATTATCTGGTCCTCGATACTCAATAGATTTTAGCTTATCTAGTACTTCTTTTTTAGAAAAAGCTATATTAGTTATATAAATTCCACACATGACGATTTATAAAAAAATTATTTATTAAATAAGCTACTTATTACTGGGGATGTTTTCTTTTGATTTTCTAATAAAACAAAAAATAAAGAAAGGAAAATCCCATACCCTTTTACCAAAAATAACCCATGGGTAGTTAATCCATACAATGTTATAAAAATAAAAAAGGAAAAAACAAAAAATCGTGTTTCTTTTCTTCTAGTCAACAATGCTTGGTTAAGTAAATAACATATAAAAAAAAGAAAAAAGAAAAAAGGAAAAATACCTCCTTCTCCTAAAATTTGGATATATAGATTATGTATCCCATCATATTTATGTAAATTCTTTTTAAAACTACCTAAACCATTTCCTATAATAGGTTTATTTTTAATTTTTTCAAATCCTTTTTTCAAAGTGATATCTCTATCAGAAAAGTTCACTTCCTTTTTCTCTCCAAGTTTAAAAAAAGTTAATATATTTTCTATTTTCTCTTTTTTCTTGGGCGTTAAATTATTGTATTGCTTATAAATACTACCACTAAACATAAAAAAAAAGAGAATTACCCCTACTATACTTATCCCTGTAATTTTTGCCTTTGTCTTAAAACTTATCGTATCAGTAAATATATTAATATAGATAAAAATAATTGGAATGATAATTATAAATGCTGTATTTGATAATGTTAAATAAATACTATAACCCAAAAAAAGTATTATTGAATAAATTAAAAGCCGCATTACAATAGTTATGCTTTGTTTTAAAGAGGTGTACATCCATAAAATAATATTTAAAATACAATATGCTGCTGCGGTATTCGCATTACCCCATACACCACTTGCTCTTGCCCATTTATCTTTTATAATTTTGTCATCAAATGTCAACCGAACTGACAATTCATAATAATCCATAAAAAATATAGTAGCATTTGTTATAGTCAATAGTATAGCTATAGATAAAATATGATTTTCCAGCCCTTCATTTTTATCCGAATTTTTAAAAAAGAAATAAAAAAGTATTAATATCAATAAACTTTTAGCATACTTCGTTACTTCTGTAATATAATCACCATAAGTTATTGATAAGTCAAGTATAGAAAAGCCTCCAAAAAATAAATAAACACTTATAAACCCGAAAAAAAGTAAAAATACTTTCCCTAGTTTATTATTTTGAAAGATCGACATGCTTAATAATCCAAAAATTGTCAATAAAAACATTAATGGTGAAATAAGTCCTAATGTCCCATTTAACATTAAAAGAATAAAGTTAAAGTTCGTCAATATTAAAAACAATATTGAATAAACGAAAAGTTTTATGACTATTTGTGAAGAGAATTTCATAAAATATCAGGGTTCTAGACTGTTATAATATCTTTTTTGTATAAAAAACACCATTAATTCCATTACAACTCCACTTATAACATAAAGCAGTACGGCAAAATATGGTTCTTCAAATAAATAAGCTATATAAATAAGGCTTAGACTTAATAAAAACCAGATAACCTCTATAAATAAAAAACTTTTTTGTAAACCAAAAATAATCATATTTTCATGAGCAAGAGAATTACAGAAATTTGCAAATACATACCACAGTATTATTTTAGCATATTTAGCTGCTGGAAGCCAATTAGGATCAAAAAAGAAATCAAATATATCTTCTGCAAAAAAATGAAAAGATAAAACTGGAATAACTGCCATAAAAAAAAGCGTTAAACTTCCTTTTTTATAAAAAGCAATGAACTTACTCTTGTTATTAACAAATAGCTCATTCGCTTTTGGATAATAAGCTCTTCTTGTAGCCATAGCAATTAACAAAGCTGGCAACCTAACTATCTTATATGCTAGACTAAAATTCCCTAAGACACTCAACGAAAATAAAACTGGAAACGTTAAAGAGCAAACATTTTGTGAAGCAGAGTCAATTACATTACTCCAAGTAAAATATTTTGGGAATTTTTCATACTTCTTGGCCACAATTTTTATATTCTTTTTTGATGTAGAAGTAAATATTTGATAAAATAATTTTCTAGATTTAATACCATAATAGCCAATATTAATGATTAATGCAGATATGTAACCTAGCATCATACCTAATAACGGAAATACACTACTTAAAAAATATTGAATACTCACTTTAGAACTTGCGTCAATAACCGAAACCAGTGAAGTAACCTTAAATCTAGATTGTTTTTCAAAATACATTTGAAAAATATTTATTAACCCAAATAACAATGTCCCCAAAGGAATCAAAATAACCAATATGTAATTATTATTTATTAAATCAAATAAGTATATAACTAAGCCAATAATAAGTAGAAGTATAAAAAAAGATATCGATATGAAAAAACAAAGTAAAAGCAGATTATTTGTTTCTTTTTCGTTTTTTGCTAAAACAATAGCTTTATCATATCTAAGAGTAGCTAAAGGAACCAACAAACTAATTAATGAAGTACCCAAAGAAAGTAAACCAAAACTATCAGGAGCGTATATTTTAGTTAGATATAGCATTCCAAAAAAAGTGATAATTTGAGCAATTGCTGTACCCCCTACCAATAGGCTTATATTATTTATTACTTTATTTTTAAACAATTTCTTTTTGTTTGAATAATTTAAAATATGATTCAGAAAATAATAAACTCGAGAAAATAACATAAAATAGCACTCCATGAATTCTTTCCAACATATTCTCGCTCATTAAGTTTATAAACAATAAGACTATAAAAATTAAAAAAAGATAATTCTTAGTTTTCAACCCTATTTTAAACATATAGCTAAAAGCCAATAAAAATAGTGATAGTAAAAATACACCCCCCGAAAGTAATAAAGAGGCATAATAATTATGTGTGTTTAAATTTTGTTCTAAACAGTCTTTACAATTGATCTCTTTATAACAATCTAATAATGTCTGTTCTTCACCTCCAACACCGTAACCAAACCAAATATTTTTCTTTATCTGTCTGTAACCACAATTCCACACATATAATCTAATATTAGCGACCTCATTTAGTTGATTATTAAAAACTGCCTGCAATAAACTTGTAACTTCAACTATATCTTTTTTAAGCCTTACATCATTAAAAACTCTTTCTTTAACAATATTTATCTGCATTAAAGTAATAGTTGATGTTAATAATATGATTAATAATAATAATTTTTCCTTTAAACTTTTAATTTTTAATAAAAAGAATATTGGCAAAAGAACTAATAAAGCAATAATGTTAGGTATCGAAGTAAAATAAATTATCGTAATAATAAATAACATTAATAAAAAAAGAAATAACAATTTCTTTTTTTTCCTCATTGTTTGAAAAAACAATCTGTCAATTAATAAGAATACAGACCAAACTAAACCAATACTTAAGTAAGCTTTATGAATAAAGAATGTAGTTATTTCATTTTCATTAATAAAATATCTAGAATGAGAAAAGGGCATACTAAAGAAAACCTTAAGAAGTTCTATATAACCTTCATCTGAAATATTTCTAACCCACCCTCTTTTATCATCTGGAAAACCAAGCCTGTCTATCCCTTCAAAAGATTTAAATACTAAAAACAAAACCAAAAAAAAGTGAGTATAAATAAAAATATCGTATAAAATATTTTTCCTTTTTAAAGAAATATTAGGGAGTATGTAGACAAATAATAAAGGAAAAATAATAAAATTTATTCCTCTTAATATTATTTTTATTCCCTCATCTAATTTAGTAGAATACAACAAAGTAACAACTAAAAACATAAACCAACCTGAAATAAATAAAAAAGGAGTTAGCCCTTTCCTATTTATATTTTCTTTCAATTTATCCCAGTAAATTAAAACACTAGATGTAAACAGTAAGCCTATTGTAATCGACTGAACTGCATAAGGTAAAATAGGATATGTAAATAATATACACAAAAACAAAAAAGGAAAACTCTTGATTATTTTAACCTTATCTAATGATTTATTTATCTTCATTACAATACCAAGCTATCGTTTGTTTTATTCCTTCTTCAAATGAATATAATGGGGTATACCCTATTATATTATTTGCTTTGGAAACATCTGCTAAAGAATGTTTCACATCTCCAGCACGTTCTGGTCCGTTTGTAACTTTTGAAGTACTAGCGTTAATTCCTAATTCATTTAATCCATTAGTAATGGCCTCTACTAATTCATTTAAATTCGTATTTTCACCAAAAGCAACATTGTATACTTGATTAGCAGAGTCTTTATTGTCTGACAACGCGGCTTTAATATTCGCTTGCACTACGTTTTCTATAAATGTAAAATCTCTGGAATGTTTACCATCCCCATTTATAGTCAAATCCTGGTTGGATAAAAACTGACCGATAAACTTTGGTATCACTGCAGCATAAGCACCATTAGGATCCTGCTTAGGGCCAAACACATTAAAATAACGTAATCCAACCGTTTCTAAGCCATAAGTTTTATAAAACACATCAGCATATAACTCATTTACATATTTTGTTACTGCATAAGGAGACAGTGGTCTTCCTATTTCATTTTCTACTTTTGGCAACCCTGGATGATCTCCATAAGTAGATGAACTTGCTGCATATACCATCCTCTTAACACTATCTGTTTCTTTTGCCGCTACTAACATATTTAAAAAACCCGATATGTTTACTGCATTAGAAGTTATAGGGTCGTTTATAGATCTAGGCACAGATCCTAAGGCTGCTTGGTGTAATACATAATCAACTCCCTGCATTGCCTTTTTACACGTGTCCAAATCCCTAATATCCCCTTCTATTAACTCACATCGCTGATCTTTCAAAAAAGCTTCAATGTTTTTTCTATGTCCTGTAGCAAAATTATCGAGTACAATTACTTTTTTAACTTCATATTTTAAAAGATACTCAATAAGATTAGAACCTATAAATCCCGCTCCTCCAGTTACTAAAAAGGTTAATTTTGATAATTCTTTGGTGTGATAAGCTGTTTGGTACATATTATAATCGTTTATTAACCTCTTTACTATTTAAACTTCCTTTAACATCATAAACAATTGCCCTATTATTTTTTAAAGCTTTTAAATCTAACTCAGAAAACTCTTTATGGGACACGGCATGAATAATTGCATCATATCTTTTATTCTCAATAGAGCGGATAATTTCTATTCCATATTCATGATAAACCTCTTCTGAAGAAGCCCAAGGGTCATGTACCTCTACATCCATATGGAATGATTTTAACGTTCTATATACGTCTATAGCCTTCGTATTTCTAATATCAGGGCAATTTTCCTTAAACGTAATCCCTAATAGCAATACTTTTGCCGATTTAACAGGAATTTCATTTTGCACCATTAATTTTAACACTTCTGTAGCCACATACTCCCCCATACTGTCATTCAATCGTCGCCCGGCCAAAATAATTTCTGGATGATATCCTACCTCTTGCGCTTTTTGTGCCAAATAATACGGGTCAACTCCTATACAATGCCCACCTACTAATCCAGGCTTAAAAGGTAAGAAGTTCCATTTTGTCGCTGCAGCCTCTAGTACTGCATGGGTATCGATATCTAGCTTATTAAAAATCTTTGCCAACTCGTTCACAAAAGCAATATTGATGTCGCGTTGCGCATTTTCAATTACTTTAGCTGCTTCTGCCACCTTAATCGTTGGCGCTAAATGCGTTCCAGCTGTAATAATTGAACTGTATAAATTATCAACTAAAACTCCTATTTCAGAAGTAGAACCTGCCGTTACTTTTTTAATTTTAGTAACCGTATGCTTTTTATCTCCTGGATTAATGCGTTCTGGCGAATAGCCTGCATAAAAATCTTTATTAAAAATCAAACCACTAACTCGTTCTAAAACGGGCACACATTCATCTTCGGTCACCCCTGGGTATACTGTAGATTCATAAATAACTACATCATCCTTTTTAAGGTATCTCCCAATTGTTTCAGAGGCTTTTATTAAAGGGGTTAATATAGGTCTGTTATTTTTATCTACTGGTGTTGGAACAGTCACAATAAAAACATTACATTTCTTTAAGTCATCATTAGTACAACTTAAATATAATCCTTTTTGTGTGCCCTTATTAAGTACTGATTGTAAATTATCATCTGAAACCTCTAAAGTACTATCATGTCCAGCATTTAATTCATTCACTCTAGTATGGCTTATATCAAACCCTATCACTAGATATTTCTTAGCAAATTCGACTGCTAAAGGTAAGCCTACGTAGCCTAAACCTATAATAGCTATTTTTTTATCTTGTAAGTTCATTTTTTTTTAAGTTTAACCAGCGGTAAAAGTAAATAATAATCTCCTCTTTTCAACCATAATAACACTTATATCCTAATTATTCACGCCTCAAAAATCAAGTGTTTCTTTACTAATATTAATTTCTATGTTTTTAAACTCTTTATATGCTACTAAATAGACTATTATATCAGTATTTTTACAGCTTCTATATAATTTAGTTAATTTAAACACATTATCAGCTTTTATATTCAACTCTACAACATACAGTTAATTTATATTAAAATTTTCCAGTATCGGTTTAAATTCATTATGATGACCTCACTTAACTAATATAAATTCTGATTTGCTCCATTAAATTTAAATCTGGAAAAATTTTAAAAAAAGATAACACCTGATCCAGAAATTCTCTATACTAAGTAGTAATTCAGGCCTTCGTTTCAAAAATAGGGTTTCTTTGAAAAACCTTGACCAACAAAGCCTGTTTGTTATCTGGTCTTGTCAACGCAAGAAGTTTTGCGTTAAACAAATAGTTGGGTGCTTCATTGTGTGGAATTCTCCCTGTAAAAATTACCTTTTCTACTATACCTAATTCCCCTTCTCTCTTAATTGTATCCTATTTAAACCTACTCCAGAGCTGTTAGAGTTTAACAAAATTGTTATTCTTTTGACCATACAACTCTATTTACATAATCTGTATATGAAAGAATAATACGCACCATTTTCTCACTTACATTAGGCATTGAATAATCAGACACCTCTCTAAAATTTCTTATTGGACTTCTTTCTTGAATACTTAAAGCCGCTAAACCTTGCATAATGCGTTCAGGATTTAAGCCTACCATCATTACTGAAGCTTCTTCCATTGCTTCCGGACGTTCATGTGCATCTCTTATATTAAGTGCATGAAAGTTTAAAATAGAGGATTCTTCTGAGATAGTTCCAGAGTCTGATAATACAGCAAACGAATACATTTGTAATGCATTATAATCTAAAAAACCTAGAGGTTTTAAAAACTGAATATTTTTATGCGTTTTTATATTTTTGTTACCTAACATATTACGCGTTCTTGGATGTGTTGAAACGATAATTGGATAATCGTACATCTCAGCTATTTCATTTAAAGAATCTATTAATCCTTTAAAGTTTTTAGGATTACTAATGTTCTCTTCTCTATGAGATGAAACCACAAAGTACTGGTGCTTTTTTAGCTCCAATTTATTTAAAACATCTGAAGCTTCAATTTTAGGTAAAAATTTATGCAACACTTCATACATAGGACTTCCTGTTTTAATAACTCTATCTGCAGGCAATCCTTCTCTTAACAAGTACTCACGTGCAATGCTACTGTAGGTAAGGTTGATGTCAGAAACATGATCTACAATTTTACGGTTTGTTTCTTCAGGCACACGCTGATCAAAACAACGGTTTCCTGCTTCCATATGAAATACTGGGATTTTACGTTTTTTTGCAGGTATAGCACATAAACAAGAATTCGTATCTCCTAACACTAAAAATGCATCAGGATTTTCTTTCTCTAAAATTGGATCTATTTTAATTAAAATATTCCCAACAGTTTCAGTTGCGTTTTTACCAGCCGCTTCTAAAAAATAATCCGGTTTTCTAAGACCTAAATCATCAAAAAAAATTTCATTTAGCTCATAGTCATAATTTTGCCCTGTATGGACTAAAATATGCTCTATAGCGTCACTCTTGTTTAATGCAATTAATGTGCATGATAGTCTTATAATCTCTGGTCGTGTTCCTACTACCGTTACTACTTTTAGTTTCTTCTTCATTGTATGGTTATTATACTTCAACAAAATAAGTATCTGCGTCTTCTGGATTGTATGGTTCGTTAATCCAGAATAATGTAATTAATTCGGTGTCTCCAATATTCTTAATGTTATGTGTATACCAAATTGGCATATCAACATACGCTGGACTTTCTCCTTCTAGTATATATTCTATGACTTCGTCAGAGTCAATTTTTCTAAGTTGAATAGATGCCTTTCCGCTAATCACAGCAAAACGTTCTACTTTTCGTGTATGATAATGGTTTCCACGTGTAATTCCTGGAACTGTAGTTGAATATGAGGATTGTCCAGCGCTAGCTGCACGCATAATTTCTACAAAAGCACCTCTGTCGTCTGTATGCTTAGTAAATTTTCTTGGAAAATAATCTTTTGGAATAAAACTCGTAAACGTATTAAATAAATCTAGTTCAAAAGAATTTAAATCTACTTTAGGAACTTGTCCGTTGTCTACATATTGAACTTTAAACCCTTTTAATAAGTCCAAAATTTCAGATACTTTTTTAGATGATGTATGCGGAATAACGTAAGACTGCACCTTATTAGTATCTTGTTTTATAATTTCGTCATAAAACATCTGAGACAACTCATTGACATAAATCAAATTCACTGTACTGTCATTTATCACGATCGGTTGTTCTCCTTGTATTATTTGATATGAGAATGTAGCTATAAAAGAATTGTAAAATGGATTCCCAAAGGGTCCAAATACATTAGGAATAATCAAAGATGTTATACTGCCTCCATTGTTTTTAGCCCATGTTTCAAAATACTGCCTTCCATCTCTCTTAGATTTCCCATAAAGATTATCTTTTTCTTCTTGTGTTGATGAAGAGAAAATTATTTTTGGAGTGGTATTGGTAGCTTCGCAAGCTTTTACAAGTTTTTGTACTAAGTCAACATTTGTATCATAAATCACCTGTTGATTTTCATGTCTGTTCATAGCTGCAATATGCACAATAACATCACATGATTTTACGAACTCTTGAAGTTTTTCTTCGTTTTCAAAGTAATTTCTTTTAAACTCGACGCGTTCAACCTCTTCTAGTTTTGTACCCAAAAAGTTATATAAATGCCCCCCCATAAAACCATCTTGTCCAGTGATTCCTACTTTTATTAATTGCGCCATGTAGTCCATTTATTTTGATCAAATCGTACTTGATCATTATCAATTTCATTAAACCCATAATCAGACATAATCATGAGTTTTGCATTTTGCTCTAAAGCTCTAAAACCATTCGCGTATCCTTGAGGGACGTATAACGCCGCTGGTTCATTAGCAGACAGAGTATAATGATGTATTTTTAAGTTTTCTGAAGGATTGTCCCAATCATCTATTGCTACTAATTTGACTTTGAAACTTCCTTCTACACAAATAAACCATCGAGATTCAATTTTATGACCTTGCCAAGCTCGAATAACATCTGTATTAAAATGAGAGGTAAAATACACTCTTTTAATTAAAGACATATCTAAGTCATTAATAAAATCTAATTGACCTCTATCGTCTATATAATTTCCTCCAGGAATAAGTTTAGGCTCTTTATCTATTTTAATGTTTTTTAACATCCTCTTTAATAAATTCTAATTTTAAAAGTAATTTTTTCATTCCCTCGACATCTAAACGACTTGTATTATGCGAATGATAATCTTCTACTTCATTCATATCTATCTCTCCCTCAGAAAAATAATTCGCATAATTAAGGTCTCTATTATCAGCGGGGATTCTATAATAATCTCCCATGTCTTGTGCTTTTACTTTTTCTTCTCTTGTAAGTAATGATTCGTATAGTTTTTCTCCATGACGAGTTCCTATAACTTTCAACTTACTACTTCCACCATACATTTCTATTAAGGCTTCTGCCAATGTTTTAATTGTGGCAGCAGGTGCTTTTTGTACAAACATATCTCCAGGGTTTGCATGTTCAAATCCATATAACACTAAGTCTACTGCATCTTCCAACGTCATCATAAAGCGGGTCATACTTGGATCAGTTAAAGTTAAGTCTTCTTTTGATTTAATTTGATTTACAAATAAAGGAATTACAGAGCCTCTAGATGCCATTACGTTCCCGTAACGTGTTCCAGATATAATAGTACCTCCTGCGTTTCTAGATTTAGCAACCAAGACTTTTTCCATCATTGCTTTAGAAATACCCATTGCATTTATTGGATATACAGCTTTATCTGTACTTAATACAACTACATTTTTCACATTATTTCTTATAGCAGCTTCTAAAACATTTTCAGTACCTAATACATTAGTTTTTACTGCTTCTATAGGAAAAAACTCACATGATGGCACTTGCTTTAATGCTGCTGCATGAAAAATGTAATCTACGCCTCTAACAGCTGTTTCTACAGACTGGGGATCTCTAACATCTCCTATATAAAATTTTACTTTAGAATTAGATAATCTTCTTCTTTGATCTTCTTGTTTCTTCTCGTCTCTTGAAAATACACGAATCTCACTAAAGTGATCAGTATTTAGAAACCTATTTAGCACTGCGTTTCCAAAAGAACCAGTTCCTCCAGTTATCAATAATGTTTTATTCTTAAAAATCATGTGTGATTATTATAATTTAAACTCCCTATTATATTATCAGAAACTATTTTTATACTTTTGAATTCTTGTACAATCTACAAAAAACACTACTATTACCACCATAGTTATTGTTGTGTCTTTACGAACATACACATAATAATCTATATTAAAATTTTCCAGTACCGGTTTAAACTCATTATGATGACACCTCCCTTAACTAATATAAATTCTGATTTGGCTTCACTAAGTTTAAATCGTAATCTGAATTAATTCCAAAAAAATCTAATCCTTGATCCAGAATTTCTCTATGCTAAGCAGTAATGCAGGTTTTTGTTTCAAGGTAGAATTCCTTTGAAAAACCTTGACCAACGTAACCAGTTTACAAGCTCTAGATAGCACCAAATATTAATAATTTTTCTTTCATACGTCCTGAACACATACAACAAGCCCTTTCATATTAAACTAGAGATTGCTTCTTTTAAACTATCTCTCCAATACGGAATTTCTATACCTAATTTTTTTTTAAATTTTGATTTATCCAAAACGCTATAGTGTGGTCTTTTCGCAGGAGTAGGATATGATAATGTTGGTATTGAATTAACAATAACTTCAGTATTGCTCAATTCGAAAATAGTTTTTGCAAAATCATACCAACTCGCAACTCCTTCACTACTATAATGATATACTCCGTATTCATTACTACCCAATTCAATAATTCTTATAATTGCCCTAGCTAAATCCTTAGCATAAGTAGGGCTCCCTATTTGATCTGAAATAATCCCTAATTCACTACGTTCATTCCCTAAACGAAGCATTGTTTTCATAAAATTATTCCCATACTCCGAGTACAACCAAGATGTTCTTAGTACAAAAAACTCTTTTAAAATTTCTTGAATAACTTTTTCTCCATCTAATTTTGTCCTCCCATATACCGACAAAGGCTTTGTTCCATCTTCCTCCTTATATGGAATACTTGAAATTCCATCAAAAACAAAATCTGTAGAAATATGTATTAACGTCGTATTATTCTCTAAACAAGCAAGTGCTAAATTCTCTACCCCAATCACATTTACTAAGAATGCTTTTTCGCTATCTTGCTCAGCCTTATCCACCGCTGTATACCCAGCACAATTCACACAATACTCATAATTAGATTTATCAAAAAAAGCTAAAGTTTCTTTTTTATCAGTAATATCTAAATTCTCTGAACCTACAAACACAAATTTCATGTTCCTACATACAGCTGAAAGTTCCTGTAAGCATTTGCCCAATTGACCATTTGCCCCTGTAACTAAAATTGTTTTCATTTTAAAACAGTTCTTTAACCGTTGGTAAAACTAAATCTTTCTCAGACACTAAAAACTCCTCTGAATCTAACTGCCAATCAATATTTAATGTTTTATCATTATAAATGATACCTCCTTCTGATGCTTTATTGTAAAAATTATCACATTTATAATTAAACACCACAGTATCACTCAACACTATAAAGCCATGAGCAAATCCTCTTGACACAAATAATTGTTTTTTATTTTCTGACGACAAGCGAACTATTTCAACTTCTAAAAAAGTTTCAGACTCTGGCCTAATATCTACCACCACATCTAATATCTCACCATGTGTTACCCTTACTAATTTTGCTTGTGCATGCTCTCCTTTTTGAAAATGTAGTCCTCTTAAGACGCCTTTTACAGAAAAAGATTCATTGTCTTGTACAAAATTTACTTTTGACCCTATTAACTCTTCAAATTTTTCTTTGTTATAACTCTCAAAAAAATAACCTCTATCATCATTAAACACTATTGGCTCAATAACAAAACATCCTTTTAATTTTGTTTCAACAACTTTCATTAATCTTCAATAATACTTATTAGATGTTTCCCATAACCACTTTTTAATAATGGTATTGCTAATGCTTTTAACTCTTCTTTAGTGATAAAACCTTGTTCATAAGCCGCTTCTTCAATTGCTCCTATTTTTAGGCCTTGACGTTCTTCTATTACCTGAACAAATTGAGACGCTTGCATTAAGGATGTAAATGTACCTGTATCCAACCACGCTGTTCCTTTATCCAATATACTTACCTTTAGTTTACCTCTTTTTAGATATTCTTTATTTATATCGGTTATTTCAAGTTCACCTCTATGACTTGGCTTGATATTTTTAGCTATTTCTACCACATGATTATCATAAAAATAAATGCCAGGGACAGCAAAATTTGATTTTGGATTTTCTGGTTTTTCTTCTATTGAAAGTACTTTTCCATTTTCATCAAAATCAACCACACCATATCGCTCAGGGTCATGAACATGGTAAGCATACACAATTCCTCCATCTGGATTATTATTCCCTTTTAGCAACTCACCAAACCCTGTTCCGTAAAAAATATTATCTCCCAATACTAAAGCTACCTTTTCCTCTCCTATAAATTCCGCACCAATGATAAATGCTTCAGCCAAGCCATTTGGGTTTTCTTGTACCGCATATTCAAACTGACATCCCAACTTTTTTCCGTCCCCTAATAATTTTTCAAATAAAGGCAAATCCTGAGGTGTCGATATTATTAAGATCTCTTTAATACCTGAATTTATTAATGTTGATAATGGATAATAAATCATCGGTTTATCAAAAATAGGCATTAACTGTTTGCTTACCGAAAGGGTAAGTGGATGTAAACGTGTTCCTGAACCACCAGCTAAAACAATCCCTTTCATGTGCTACTTTTTATTTTTTTATTAATTGTCACATGTAACCAAAATATTTATAAAGAACACTACACTTGTATATTGAGTAGTTATTTTAAATATTTTGGTTACATACTACTATTTTTTATATTTATGAATATACCACGTAATTGTTTTCAGTATCCCTGATTCAAAATTTTCATTCGCTTTCCAACCTAATTCATTTTCTATTTTGGTTGCATCAATAGCATATCTAAAATCATGACCTGCTCTATCTTCGACAAAACTTTTTAACTCTTTATATGAGCTCCCATTGGCTCTTGGTGATTTTTTATCTAATAGTGTACAAATAGTATCGACTATATACATATTAGTACGTTCATTTCTTCCTCCAATATTATATGTTTCTCCAGAAACTCCTTTATTAAAGACTATCTCTATTCCTTTACAGTGGTCTAGCACATATAACCAATCACGAACGTTTAATCCATTACCATAAATTGGAATATTTTCCTCAGACAAACACTTACGTATAATAGTAGGAATCAACTTTTCATCATGTTGATTAGGTCCGTAATTATTAGAACAGTTTGTAGTTACTACATTCATCCCATAGGTATGAAAATAGCTGCGTACTATAAAATCAGACGATGCCTTAGATGCACTGTACGGGCTATTAGGTGCATAAGGTGTATTCTCCTGAAACAAGCCTTCTTTTCCTAAAGTTCCATATACCTCATCAGTAGAAACATGTAAAAATCTTGAGTTTTTATATCCTGACTTAACTTTATTAGGAGCATCCATCCAAGACTTATAAGCCACGTCTAATAAATTAAAACTTCCTACGATGTTTGTTTCAATAAAAGCTCCAGGATTTTTAATGGAATTGTCGACATGAGATTCTGCTGCAAAATGAATGACATCAGTTATTTGATGTTTCTTGAATAATTTTTCTATCAAATTTCTATCACAAATATCTCCTTGAATAAAATGATGTCTCTCGTGATTTTCAACTGATTTTAAATTATCAAGATTCCCAGCATAAGTAAGCTTATCTAAATTATAAATGATACTATTTTTATCATTTAGTATGTGTTCCACAAAATTTGAACCAATAAAACCTGCCCCTCCTGTTATTAGAATTCTTTTCATTAATTATCTCTATTATAATTTGCTATAAAATCATTAAACTTTACACCAAACAATCCCAACAACACTAATATGAGTGCTCCTATGGGAAGCATAAATTTCATTTTATTGAAAATGTTTTCAGAAACAGAACCTATTTGTTGAAAATCTGAAACTACCTCAAAAAGCTGGTTTTCTTTTATTGCCTCTTCCTCTAGAGTTGTTAATTTTTTCTGCTCTTCTATTTGCAACTGTAATAACTCAAATTCTTTTGTTTTTTGCTCCTTTTCAGCCAACTTTAAAGCTGTTGTTCCAAACATTTCAATTTGTTGCCCTCTATCCTTAGACAACTCTTCAATGTACACATTTTTTAATGAGTCTATCACCTCTAAAGACTTAACTATAGCTGCCTTTTTTAGCTTAAAAATAGTTTCTTTTTTCCGCTTATTCTCCTCTGAATAATCATTTGATTTAAACGTTTCTTTAAATCCTTTTGATAATTTTACAAATACATTATTTAATGAAGACTTGACTTCTATCTCGTACAATGTAGCATCATAAATTGTTATATTTTCAACAAACTTCTCATAGTTAACCGTTGCTGCTGCAGTAGAATCTAAGGACTTCATAAACGAATTAAATAACCTCGTTTTTGCCTTTTCACTTTCTGGTCCATCTTTAATATCAAACCTTTTAAGACTTTTTACCTCTACCTCGTCTAATTTAAATATACTTGATAATTTTTTAAATTCTTTATTCAATACTAACTCATTATAATACCTAATATTAGTGACTAACTGATACTTACTATCAAATAATGGTTTTACAATCATTTTCGAGGCATACACTTTTGGTTTATATATATCATATGCACATCCTGCTCCAAAAGTAATAATAATTACTATTGTAATTTTTATAAAGTTTTGTTGTAATACTTGAAGAAAAGAAATAAACACATCAAAAAGTGTTTTCACTCCTCTAAAAATCAATCTTAAAAATGATTTTATTTTACTTTCAAAAAAACCAAACAGCTGTAGTAAATCTATTTCTTCAGCATTATTTTTATCACTCATATTTTCCTTGTTATACTCTATTAGTTTAATATTTGTTTTAATATATTTTTTGTAATCATATAGGTTGGCTTTACTCCTGTAGTTCCTAAACCTCCTGATGCCAATGTACTCCCTGTTTCTAAAGGATTATCTGACGCATAATATGCGTAGCGCACTTTTACATCCTTTGCAATACTCCCTCTTACCTTTGATGCTGATTGAATTGCTTTTTGATAATGCGCTCCTTCCATTTCCAAGCCAATGACATTCCACGTAGATTCATAAAAGAATTTCAAAATATCTTTATTTTGTAAAGAAGTTCCTAAAACAGTAATCATAGTTCCTTCTACAACATTAATATCATCATGTTCAAAATCTTTAACGGCCAACTCATTTTCAAACGGATAATTATCAGCAGTGCCTTCAAAAATATGAGCAGAAGGAATCATCACATCACCTTTCCCTCCTTCTAAAATACCAGCCTTACCCATTATAGATAATGATTTTACATCTAAATGCACTAAATCATCTTTACATTGATACGGCCTTAACAGCTCATCTATCGTTTCATATGCTTGTTCGCCAAATGCATAATCCATCACAATAAGCACTTCATTTGTTGAAGCGTCTATCTTTGACAAATCAAAAATTTGAACATTGATATTTGTGCCTGATTCATCTTTTAAATAAATCATTCCGTTACCCAACGCTTCTTTTGAAACTTTATTGCGAAGGTTATTGTTTTTTACCTCACTTAAATCCTCATATATTTCAAAAAGGGTTTTATTTCTCAACTCTGTTTTTAATGCTATAGGAACAAATAACGTATTCATTACACTATGCATATTAGCGCTAATAACATGAATAGGCTTTTTTAACAATCCTTCTTTAGCTAACACCTTTTTTATATTATCAGCCCATATTTCCCCATGAATATGATGCCCTAAACGCTCTCTCAAAACTGGAGTAAAAGTCACTACTCGTTTCTTTTCCCCCATTTCCTCTTCAATCGCTAGTTTCCCTAGCCAGTATATGATACTTAAAAAACGATCGGGATTTTTCTTATCAGCATAATCACCATACACATTAGATACTTCTGCAAATGTTCTTCCTAATATGTTTGCTGTATGAGTAAGCGCTATTTCCTTTTCTTTAATACTCAACTTCTTAGTTGTTAAAACTGCTTTTTCTAATTTTAACCAATCCCGTTTTAACTCCCCGTCATCACCAATAATAACACGTTTCATTATTTTATGTGATTCCAAAAACAAAAAAGTTAGGTGTGTAAGAATATCGTAAATCTCAGATCTTCCCCTAGTAATTTCTATGTTCATTTGCTCAGCATCAATTCTGTAGCAATTTCTTCTTCTTTTTGAGGGAATAATTACATCAAAATGAGATTTTGAGTACCCTTCATCAGACGTTAGGTTTATATACTTACATTCTTCTATTCCTGTTGGAAGCCTGTCAATAACGTATTTTAATCCATTTAATTCTATTTTTTCCTCAGCAATAGACCCATAAATTTCTGGGCGTAAAAGCAGCAATGCTTCCCGTAAGGTCTCTCCTGAAACCCCCATAGGTTTATAAAAACCTCGATTAAATAAATGACGCATTGTTACATACAACCGTTCTATTGCATTAGAGCTTTCTTGAGCTCTTGTTCTTATTATTTCTTTATTTTTTATTCTGTTCATATATGATAATTGTAAGCAAATATAGGTTTTCCAATTCTAAATGCAGAATTTAGCTAGCTTATCTGCTATACCTCTGTTATCCGACAATCTTGGCAACTTATTTTGCCCTCCTAATTTCCCAATAGACTTCATATAATTTTGAAATCCATTTTTAGTAATTTTAGTCACCACCAATGGTTTTAAAACCTTACCAGTTATCAAATCAAAATAATAAGCATTTTGATTTTGAAGCGCTTGATCAATCTTTAAAGAAAATTCACTCATGTCATCTGGCTCATTTTCAAATTCTATAAACCATTCATGATATGGCAATCCTTTTTCAGGCGTAATTTGAGGTGCAACAGTAAATTCATTTACACTTATACCTGTACCAAAAACTGCCTCCTGTAATGCTTGCTCTACCTCCTTAGCTATTACATGTTCTCCAAAAGCAGAAATAAAATGCTTTATCCTTCCAGAAACGATTACCCTAAACGGCTTTATCGATGTAAACTCAACAGTATCTCCAATATTATACGCCCACAAGCCTGCCGTAGTAGAAATAATCATCACATAGTTTACCCCTATTACTACATCTTTTAATGTAATACGCTTTGGATTATCACTAGAAAAATCTGTTGCTTTTATAAATTCATAAAAAATACCGGAATCTAACTGCAATAACATTCCTTTTTCTTTTTGAGAATCTTGAAATGCAAAGAAACCCTCTGATGCTGGGTACAATTCAATACTATCAATTTTTCTCCCTATTAAATTTTCAAATTTATTTCGATACGGCTCATAGTTAACTCCTCCATAAATAAACAAATTAAAATTCTTAAAAATCTCCCCAACTGGCTTGCCTGTTTTTGCTACTAATTTTTCAAAATACATTTGCACCCAAGAAGGAATCCCTGAAATAATAGACAGATTTTCATTTACAGTCTCTTCTACTATTTTATTTACTTTAGTTTCCCAATCCTCAATACAATTCGTCTTCCAGCTTGGCAACCTGTTTTTCAATAAATACTTTGGCACATAATGCGCTACAATTCCCGACAATCTCCCTAATTTCACTCCATTTTGCTCAGTCAAAATCGGGCTTCCTTGCAAGAAAATCATTTTATCATTTACAAAACGAGTGTTTTTAGTTTCCGCGATATAACACATGATCGCATTCCTTGCGTTAGTAATATGCGTTGGCATTGACTCCTTTGTTATAGGAATATATTTTGCCCCCGAAGTAGTTCCAGATGTTTTAGCAAAATATAACGGTTTTCCCGGCCAAAGGATATCTTCTTCTCCCAAAACAACTTTATCTACATAAAAACGCAATCCTTCATAATCCCTTACCGGCACTTGTTTTACAAAATCATTATATGAATTAATACTCACAAAACTATGGTCTTTTCCAAACTCCGTAGTAACAGCAACACTTATCAACTCCTGGAAAACACGTTCCTGAGTCATTAATGGATTATTCGCCCATTTATTCATTCTATTTTTAACACGACGCGCAAAAGGCAATGCTAATATCGATTTTAAAGACATATTAAAAAGCAATAAAGTTAATCGGATTTAAAGCGTAGCCTTCACTCCATAATTCAAAATGCAAATGTGGTCCAGTAGTTAATTCTCCTGTTGTACCTGAAAAAGATATCACTTCGCCAGATTTCACATAATCTCCTTGTGACTTATTTATCGACGAGTTATGTTTATACACTGACAATAAATGATTTGCATGCTCAATAATCACCACATATCCTGTTTCTGCAGTCCATTCAGCGAAAATAACTCTCCCGTCAGCTACAGATTTAACTGCTGTTCCCTCTGCTACAACAATATCCACCGCAAAGTGCTTTTTCTCTTGATTAAATCCTTCAGAAATATTTCCTTTTACAGGCGGAAACAATACAAAATTTTCTTTTTTATAATCATTTTCCTGTAAGTTATATTTATCTTCTCTAGCAACTTCTTTTCGCAATAATGAATCAGCAGCTGAAACAGGAACAGACACAAATACTTCATCTTTACCTACTTTCTTTTTAGTTTCCTGAACACTATCAACAGGAAAAACATTCCCGGCCAATACCATTCGTATGCTATTTAATTGTTTTTTATTTATTAATAAGGCCCTTTCTAATGAATCTGTTTTGTTAACAAGTAAGTGTGCTTTATTTTTTAATTTCGTAGAAGAATACCCTGGAATATACTCTCGTAATGGTGTAAAAGCAATTAAAACTGTAGTCAGTGCTATTAAAGCTATAACCGAAAAGCCCATCAACACAAATACATTTAAGCGCGTAAGGTTAAAGGAAATTTTTTCCTCAAAAGTATCATCATTTAAAATCACTAAACGATACTTACTTAATAATTTTTGCTTAATTTTCTTCTTTTTACCAATCATAATGATACAAATATACTTCTTGCAGTGCTAAAATTGAGTTTTAAACGCTTGTTTTCAACTTTTCTTTTTAAATTTGCTTATAAATTTATTAAAAATTATGATCTCAACAATAATCCCTTTAGCTTTTGGTGCACCTCAAATTGTTTTAATAGCAGTTGTTATTTTATTGCTTTTCGGCGGGAAAAAAATTCCTGAATTAATGAAAGGTCTTGGTGGAGGAATTAAAGAGTTTAAAAAAGCTACTAAAGAAGAAGACGAAGAAAAAAAAGACACTAAAAAAGTTAAAGATTCTAAAGAGTAATAGTTACTCCTAATATAGCATAAATATCCATAAGCCTTCTCGTTAAACAGAAGGTTTATTTATTTAAACACAATCAACACAAGTCATGCTTAAAGCCGCTTTACGAGAACAATATAAAACTAACCGAAAAAAATTAACTGCGGAAGAAATTGACGATTTAAGCATTCAAATAGCCAATAGGTTATTACTCGTTCCTGTTTGGGATAAAACATATTATCATTTATTTTTAAGTATCGAGGAACAAAAAGAAGTTCAAACAGAATACATACTACACATTTTACACGCTAAAGACAAAGAAGTTGTTATTCCTAAAAGTGATTTTAATACTCTAGAGCTCATTAACTACTTATTAACTGACAATACTAAAATTAAAAAAAACAAATACAATATCCCTGAACCTATTGATGGAATTGAAGTCCCTCATTTCAAATTAGATGTTGTTTTTATCCCTTTATTAGCATTTGACAAAAAGGGGAATAGAGTTGGTTATGGAAAAGGATTTTATGACAACATGTTAAATAAATGTACTCCGAATTGCATTAAAGTTGGCGTATCTTTTTTTGAGGCTACAAAAACATTAATTGAAGATTCCTTTGCAGGTGATATTCCGTTAGATTATTGTGTTACCCCTAAGAAAATATATTCTTTTAAAGAAATACAAAATCAACTTTAGTAAAAATGAAATGTTTTTTACTCCCCTAAAAAAAGTGCTTTTAACTCCTTCGCATCTGTAGGTTTCATTCTTCCTGCAAGAATCAAACTTAACTGTTTACGACGTAAAGCTCCTTCAAAACGTTCTTTTTCTATATCAGTTTGTGGTTCAACAGCTGGAACTTTTATTGGTGTAGCAGTTCCATCAACCGCTACGAAAGTATAAATTCCTTCATTAGCCTTTGTCCGTAATCCAGATTCTCTGTCCTCTATCCAAACATCAATATACACCTCCATAGAACTTGTAAAAGCTCTAGAAACTTTAGCTTCAATAGTTACTACGCTTCCTGTAGGAACTGCTTTATTAAAAGCGACATGATTTACAGATGCCGTCACGACAATACGCCTACAATGCCTTCTTGCAGCAATACTTGCTGCCCTATCCATACGCGCTAATAATTCTCCTCCAAATAAATTATTTAACGGGTTTGTTTCTCCTGGCAATACTAAATCTGTAACTGTAGTAAGTGAATCTATTGGGTGTTTTGATTCCATAATACTTTTTTATACAAAGATAAACACTAATAAGTATTCAGCTACACTTTAAGAGATATATCAGTCCATTTTCTTTACAAGCAACCATGCATTGGGATTATGTGTTTTTTTAACCTCTTGCAAAGCACCCAGAGCCGCCTCTCTTGTTTCATGACTTGCATAAACTACTTGAAATAAGCCATACTTATTTTGCCCGATTTTTCGAGCAGAGAACCCTTCTGTCTCTAATTGTAGTATTTTCTTATCAGCATTTTCTTCAAATCGGTATGCCCCGGCTATAATATGGTAATTCCCTATCACTGGCTTCTCAACCGAAACATTAAAGACCACTTCAGGGACCTCGATAGGATTTACACTAAAAAAAGAAGCCTCTTGAAGATGAATTTCTTCAGCCTTTTCCACTTTCAGTAACTCATCTCCATTATGATTTGCTACTTCTATATTTTTTTGGACTACATAACTACCTCCTAACATCCCTGACAATCCAAGTGCAACCACAGCAATCGCCGCATATTTTAAATACGAACGTTTAGCTCTAGTTTCTGGAATAAACGCAATTGGCGCTTTTTCTTCCAATGCCGCTACCTCTTCCTTATATACTTCACGTAAAATAGGTGATTTATGAGTAGATTGCAATCCAAAAGCACTCACTAAATAATTAACTTCTTCTACTGGTGAAAACTGTAATTTACTTTCATTATTTAGTGAAAAATATCCAATTTTTTCAATTAACACTGTTTCACCAGAAATCAATTTTCCTTTCAAATTTGACACAAAACCAGCTATTTTAGCTACCGCCTCATTGTAGGTACAACTGTCTGATACGGCAATATGATTTGCCAACAAACCATCATTTTGTTTTAACTGCTCGTTAAAAGAAATTACTTTTCTTGGCGGCAAAAATACATGAGTAGTAGCATCTATTTTAGCAGCGTGCTTTTGTGTTAAAAAAGCTCCGAATTCCGGAACCAATACACATTCATATCTATAAAGTAAGTCGCTTATGTAGTTTGTTAGTGCCATTGAAAAATACTGATTAGTTAGTAAAACAAATTTACAGTTTTTTAAAAAAAGGTTTAAGATGGTTATACAATAGTTATTAACAATCAAATATTTTCGGTAACTTTAAGTTGATTATCAAAACATTAAATGACTGAAAAAAATTTACTATATACACTAGCACTACAAAAAGCTGTTAAAATAGGTGACATTACCGCTAAAAAACTAATACAACATTGTGGTTCACCAGAAGCTATCTTTAAAGAAAAGGTAGCTGTGCTGCAATCTATCAACGGTATCGGTAGCTTTATTAGTAACTCTATTCAAGATGACTCCCTATTAAAAGCAGCAGAAAAAGAACTCAATTATTTACAGAAAAACAATATAAAACATTGGTATTTTCAAGAGGAAGACTACCCTGAACGTCTGAAGAATTGTATTGACGGACCTATACTTTTGTTCTATTCAGGAAACATAAACCTCAATAAGCAAAAAACAATTAGTGTTGTTGGCACACGAAATGTTACTAATTCCGGGAAATCCCTTTGTGAAAAAATTATTGAAGAACTAAGCATCCTAAACCCTGTTATCATTTCCGGATTTGCCTACGGTACTGACATTACAGCACACAAGGCCGCTATTAAAAACAACTTGCAAACGATAGGTTGTTTAGCGCACGGACTCAATCAAATTTATCCAAAAATTCACAAAAAACATATATATGATGTTGAGAATAACGGAGGGTTTGTTACTGAATTTTGGAGTAGCTCTAATCCAGATAGAGAAAATTTCATAAAGAGAAACAGAATAATTGCTGGTTTATCAGAAGCCACGCTAGTTATTGAAAGTGCTGAAAAGGGAGGGAGCCTGATTACTGCTGATATTGCTAACTCTTACAATCGAGAAGTTTTTGCCACGCCAGGCAGACCTGATGATAAGTTAAGTATTGGCACAAACAACCTAATAAAGCTACATAAAGCCCAGTTAGTCACTTCAGCCGCTGATATTATATATATGCTCAATTGGCAAACGGAAAACAATTCTATTAAACCAATACAACCACAACTGTTTATTGAACTAAATGAAACTGAAAAAAAAATTGTAACCTTCTTAAAAGAAAAAGACAAAGTAACCTTAGACACTATTTCTATTTCATGTCAATTACCCATATATTCCATCTCTTCTACATTATTGAATTTAGAATTAAAAGGAATCATCCGCCATCACCCGGGCAAACAATTTGAATATATAGGCTGAATTAACTTTATAAAAAAAAACTCCTTCAAAATTGAAGGAGTTTTTTTTTATATGAAAAATATTATTACTCTACTAAAATATTAAAATTATCCAATTGATATGTTCCATCAATGTTTGTTCCATCATCACCACCTACGTATTTAAATGCAATATATGCATTTCCTGTATATGCCGTTAATTCTATTGAACCTGAACTTATCCAATCTTGATAAAATTGACTATCATCGACAATCGCCGCTGGCAAAGTAATCCATGTTGCAGTAGCAATATTTCCTTGCGTACCGTCCCAGTTTGTAGAAATTAATACTTCTAACTCACTCCCGTCAGCAAAACTATTTGATGTTTCAAATGTTAAAAATTCTATTCCTTGAGCATCTAAATCAATCACCGGAGAAATTAACCAAGCAATATTACTATTATCATTTGAATTATACGCTCCAATTTCTGCTATTTTACTTCCTGGGTTACCTGAATCAGATGTTGTTTTTACTTCCCACAAATTACCCCCAGCTTCAGCATAATTAGTCCATCCATTTCCGTTTACGTCAGTGTTATTAGTCATAGACTCAAAATCTTCCATAAAAAGAGATGTAAAATCATTAATATCTAATGGTGTACATCTGGTGTCATTCATATTCACATCATCAGTACTATTTAACACCATAACGATATTGTCTCCATCATAGTCCATAGAAACAATACCAGCAATAGTACCGGCATTCGCAGGAATAGTTACATCTTTAAAGTTTGCAAAAGTACTTGTTTCAAGCTTGAAATTTGCATATCCAAAACCTTCACAAGCTTCCATTGTTAATGTAGTATCATAATCATCTAAAACACTTACATATGATGCGCTTCCTGCAATATTCAAAGGAAATTGTGCATTTTCAACACTCACAAACATCCCGATATGAGTAGTATTAATTTGAGTAAAACTTACAGACAAAGGTGTAATTTCCATGGTAACATCAGATCTTAAAATTTGTCTTTCTGATCTTGCTTCTGAAATCTCCTCTAATTCAGTACTTGCAAAATCTACAGCCCAACCAATTGCTATTACTTGATCCCCTGAATTTGCTTCACCTACATACAATCCCTTTAAATTTATATACACTTCTCTACCTAAGTTATATTTTCCAAAAGCATCAGAAACATTTAACATCACCTTTATTCCAGCAGTAGGATTTGTAGGGTCATCTTGTATATAAAACTCTTTGTAAAAATTTCCTGTTTCATCTGAAGAAACTACATATCCCTTAACATAAATATCAGATGTTATTTCATGTACTTCACCAGGAACAAACATATCCTTAACTTGTTGAATTGTTTTTTCTTGAGAACCCGAATTCAATAAAGCATCTAACCTTCCATTTTCAATAACTCCTAAATCAGTTGGCACTGAATAATCATCATCTTGTACACAGGCAGTAAACATTCCTATAAAAAGAGAAACTACTACTACCTTAAATATATTTTTTGTTTTCATTGTAATTATTTTTTGTTTTTATATTTCGAGACAAAACCAAGGCTTCGTCATTTTTTTATTTAGCTAACTTTAAAATCGTAAATACATATTCATATAATACGTAGTCCCTCTACCAAACCAATACTTAGGACCAAATACTTTAGTGTCTCTTTGGCTTTCTGCTAAAATATTTGCGTAATTTCCATTTCTACTTTGTTCGTACCCTCCTGTTTTATAGGTTTGATTAAGCACATTATTGATACTCGCAAAAAAACCAATATACTTACTTCCTATTTTAAAGGATTTTCCTCCCACAAGATTCACTAACATATAACTATCAAACTCTTCTTGTTTTAATAATTCTTTTGCCACTACAGGATCATAATCATTAATCGGAATTCCATCTGCATCCAATTGGAAATTTTTAGTTCTTGTAATAGAAGCTACATCTAGATACGCATTAGAAAAGAAATTAGCTGTAGCACCAAACCACCAGTACTTAGGGTCTCTGTATTCAAACCCAATACTTGCGGCGCGTTGAGGTCCTCCTGCTACTTTATAATTTTTCAAACTAGACTCTCCATAATTAACAATTCCAGAACCATCAAATGTTTGACTACTACCTACATAAATTGTTGGGTTCTTTGTATACACTGCTTCCCCTAGAGCTAAAGCGCCCTTTAATTTAATAGTTGGCGTTACTTGAGCTTCAGCACCAAACTCTAGCCCCATACTACGTTTGTCAATACCTGTTGTTGCTTCTTGAACAAAATCTTGTGCATCCTTCAAACCAGCTAGCCCATCAATATAATAAAATGCAACTTCTGTTGCATCTTTAGTAGTTGAATAATATCCTGTTAGCCTTGTTTTTAAAATTGATGAACGAAAAATATAACTTGCATCTAAAGAAGTAGTTTTCACTTCATTTAAATCAGGAACTTCAAGGTTATTTTGCCTTGAATTTAAAAAACTGTTGCGCATTGTTGGCGCATCTTGTATATACGCTCCATTTACATCAACCAAGTGTTTTCCTGAAATTTTGTACGTAAAACCTGCTTTCCCTCCTAATTTAGTGAAATCTAACTTTTCTCCTTTGCCTAATGAACTATCAATAAAAGCTTCATTTTGATACAATCCTTCTCTTTGATATGATGTTTTTCCATATTGCCCACCTACATAAAAGTCTACTTTATTGTACTTAAATTGCATTTGTGCAAATGCATCGTACATCGTTGCCAATAAATTGTAATCATACTTAAACGTATCTCCTTCAGCTACTTTCCTTCCTGGGGTTAATAAATTATTACTAAAATCATCAAAATAATCTTTATCTTCATAAGAAGTACCTCCTAGTAAATCTAATATTTTAGCATAATTATGTGACTCTAATGCTGAATAATTTACCGCTGCATTTAAGGTAATGTTTTCTGCCAATTCGGTATTTAAAATAGAATTAAACGTCCATTGTTTATCATCATTTCTATCTTCATATAATACATACACTGCATTATCTGGATTACTAATATTAGCATCATACATTGCATTCCAATTTAACTGTCCATCATTTAGAAAGTTTTGTTCTAAAACATATGCCTCAGCTAAAGTTTCTTGGGTTGTTTCAAATCGTAAAGCCGAACTAGGTAATTTTTTATAATACGCAGGATCAGGATTCGCACCATTAAAATCAATACGACTATTCCCTATATGTCCAAACTGATACGCTACATTTGTATTCAATGTTGTCTTTTCAGAAATTGTCCAATAATGATTCAACATTAAAATAGGTTCCTCGATCTCTCTAATTCTAGAGTTTCTTTTTTCCCCATTTTGATACCCCCAATACGAGTTGTATTTATTCCCCTTCAAGTCAAACACTTCCTGTGTCATTCCTGCAGATTTTCCTCTCCTATTTGGAGTATAAATAGAGGTGAAATTCAAGCTATGTTTCTCATTAATTTTCTTTTCTACAGCAGCAAAAATTGAATTTGCATCATACACAGTTCCATCTTGATACCCTTCTTCAGCCCATCTTCTACCAGCAGTAACTGCTAATGACCATCCGTTTTCCATCAAACCAGTAGCGTATGTTGCCATAACTCTATTGGTATAACTTCTGTTAGAAGAGGCGTAAGAAATACGTGCTCCTTTCCTGTATTGAGAGGCCCTCAAATTAATATTTGTAGTCCCTCCAATACCACCAAAGGTATAATCATTAGCTTTTGATCCAATTACAAAATCTTGATTACGCATTACATCGTTAATACCACCCCAATCACTCCATTGTGGGCGCCCGTTGTAAACCTTATTCATTTTAATACCATTCAACAACATGGTACCATTTTCAGAATCTAACCCTCTTACTCTAAAGAAAGTCCCACTAAAATCAAATGCTGCTGCTCTTGCAAAAGCATCTTTTGATGACTGCAAAATACCCGATGTATTAGAAGCCACGCTTTCGTCTTCATCTAACTCATCTTCAGATAAGGAAATAGTAAAGTCATCAGACTCTCCCATATCTTGGTTTAAAATAATTGTAGAAAGATCAACAGTCTTTCCTTCTTCAATAATAATTGTAAAAGTTTTAAGAAAATACCCTTCTTTAACTACTACTAAAGATTGTTCTCCAAGCGGCAAGTTGCTTGAGAAATTAAAGTTACCTTTCTCATCGGTTGTTTGAGAAAGAGCTGCGCCTTTGACACTTACAGATACTTCCGAGAGGGGATCCGTAGAGTCGGCATCGATTACTTGACCTTTAACCGTTGTTTGCTGTGCGTGCATAAATAGCACGGTCACCAAACTTAACAATAATGTCAAAATTGTTTTTTTCATAAGTAATTTACTGATTAATATATAGTTTACCACACAGGAAAAAAATTATTTCCCGCAGGCAAATGTACATCTTTTACAATAAATAACTATTTTTGGCCTGTAATTTGAAGTGGATTTTACGATAACTTAATACTATTCTAGCAGGCTTATCCCTTTTAACAGATATATTTACTAGGATTAAAACTTTTATTTAAATGAATTTAAAAAACTATTTACTACTTATTTTAGTAGTTTCCTTGAGCTCGAAGATGAACGCTCAAAACAAAAAGCGCTATAAAATTAATACTGTTGCGTTTTACAATTTGGAAAACCTTTTTGATACCATAAACGACCCCAATAAATTGGATGAAAAAAGTCCGATTATGGAAATGAATGCTAAAGAACGTGGATTAGTATACCCTAAAAAAATAAAGAATATGGCACGCGTCATTTCTGAAATTGGCGTGGATCCAAAATACTCTAAAAATGCCCCAGCTATAATTGGAGTATGTGAGGTAGAAAACAAAGATGTTTTACACGATTTAATCAATGACCCTCAATTGCGAGATAAAAATTATGACATTATTCATTTTAACTCCCCGGATGAACGTAGTATTGACGTCGGCTTATTATACCAAAAAAAACTATTCAAGCCTACAAACTATAGTAGTCATGAATTAGTTATTTACGATGCTAATACAAAAAAAAGAAATTATACTAGAGATCAATTACTCGTTAGCGGATTATTAGAAGGTGAAAAAATGCATTTTATTGTGAATCACTGGCCTTCAAGAAGTGGAGGCGAAGCACGAAGTAGACCAGGACGTATTGCCGCTGCTCATTTAGCTAAAAAACTAGTTGACTCATTACAAACAATTGACCCTTATGCTAAAATTATTATTATGGGAGATTTAAATGATGATCCTTTTAATGTAAGTGTTAAAGATGTATTGGGGGCAAAAGCTAAAAAAGAAGATGTAAAATTAAAAGGAATCTTTAATCCAATGATGAAAATGGCAAAAAGAGGTATGGGTACTTTAGCGTATAGAGACGCCTTAAATGTTTTTGATCAAATAATGTTTACTAAACCATTTTTAGATAAAGACTATTCTTCATTTAAAATATATAAAACAGGTATTTACAACCCTGCATACTTGACTAATAAAAAAGGCCGCTATAAAGGCTATCCCTTTAGAAGCTTTGTAGGTTCAACTTGGACTGGAGGATATGGCGATCACTTTCCTGTATATACCTATCTGATTAGAGAAGTTAAATAATATAGACTGCAGTCATAAAAAAAGCGTGATAGGATTTAAATCCTATCACGCTTTTTTTGTGCTCTTTTTTTATTTTTATCATTAACTTAGCCATGCTTTCCAAGGAATCATAGCTAAAATTGCTATTAGAGCTAATGAATAAAATATAGTTAATGTTTTAAATTTAATTGAAGATCTTCTTTTCTTTTTGTGCTTAGAATATCCAATAGTTAATAAGGCTATAGCGATTACCATTAATAAAGGGTGCTCAATATTTTTTAATCGTAAAACAGCATTTTTCATTATTTCTACCATTTCTACGTCTCCAAAATTATTTGCAAACACGTATAATATAATTCCTATTAGCAATTGAATATGTGTAACAATTAGCGCAAATAATGCTATTCTAAAATCTTTAGCACCAAACTCCTTTTTAGTTATCATACCGATAATTGAATTTATTGTTGCTAACATTACCACCAACAACACCAAATATGCCCAGAATGAATGTAAAAATTTAATTGTTCCCATAATTTACTTTTAGCTTATATAATTAATTATTTTCTTTATAAAACTGCATTACTACTGAATCTACCTGAGAAGAATCTTCTAATGATTTAATATACTCTCTTGAAAGTTCTTTCCCTAATTCAACTCCAAACTGATCAAAACTATTGATGTTTAGCAAAATTCCTTGAACGAAAATTTTATGTTCATATATAGCAATTAATTCTCCTAATGATTCAGGGGTTAATTTTTTGATTAAAAAAGTAGTTGATGGAGTGTTTCCTTTAAATACTTTGTAGGGGTTTTCAATTTTTTTACCTCTAGTTCCAAAAGCCAAAGCATTCGCTTGCGCTAACATATTAGAAACCAACACGTCTTGATGCGCTGAATTCCCATGGAGCGAATTACAAAAACCAATAAAATCTGTTGGAATTAAATTTGTCCCTTGGTGAAATAATTGCATGAATGCATGCTGTGCATTTGAACCTACCCCTCCAAAAACAACACTTCCAGTATTATACGCAACCTCTTTACCATTTCTATCAACCGATTTCCCATTGCTTTCCATAAAACCTTGCTCTAAATACGGAACAAAATCTTCTAAATAATATGAATATGGAATTACTGCTTGATTAGTTGTTTTAAAAAAATTACTATACCAAACACTCAAAAAAGCCATTAGCACAGGAATATTCTCTACTAAATCATTATTTCTAAACGCTTCATCTGCTTTTCGAGCCCCTAGTAACAACTTATTATAATTATCGTATCCTAGCCCTAATGCAACAGAAATTCCAACTGCACTCCATAAAGAAAAACGCCCTCCTACCCAATCCCAAATAGGAAATACTGATTCATTTTTTATACCAAAAGCAACAGCTTTTTCTGGCCTAGCTGAAACAGCAATAAAATGTTGCTCAATTGCCTGCTCAGATAATTGACTTATAAACCAATCTCTAATAGTATTTGCATTTTGCAATGTCTCAGAAGTTGTAAACGACTTTGAAACGATGATGAATAGTGTAGTTTCAGGGGCTACTCTTTGAAGTGTTTCCTGTAACTCATCTCCATCAATATTGGAAATATAATGACTGTTTAAATGGTTTTTATAATATTTTAATGCATTGCAAACTAATTTAGGACCTAAATCAGACCCTCCAATCCCAATATTGACTACATCGGTAAAAGCTTTTCCTGTGCACCCCTTTCTTGTCCCTGTTATTACTGCTTCAGTAAATAGTTTTATTTTATCTTTTACAGCATCTATCTCTTCTACAATATTTTTCCCTTCAAAAACGACTGCTTTTTCTCTACTACGTAAGGCTGTATGTAAAACAGCTCTTCCTTCAGTAAAATTTAATCTATTTTCTTTGAAGTATAATGCAATACTATCCTTTAAGTTTAATTCTTCCGATAAATCATTAAATAATTGAATTGTTTCAGAAGTCCACCTATTTTTTGAAAAATCTACAAAGAAGTCTTCCCAAGAAACGCTCATCTCTGTTTCTCTAGATATATTTTCATCAAACATTTCTTGCAAATGAATCGTTTTTAACTTTTCATAATGCGCAGAAAGTTTTTCCCAAGATTTGGTGTTTAAAGGGTTTTTTCTAGAAAAACTCATCTTTAGTTAGCTTCATTTATTAATTGATCCTCTATAGCGTCTAATTTCGCCTTCAAAGGTTGAATATACATCAAATAATCGGCTTTCAACTCTTCTTTTATTGGTTTTGCAGCTGGAAGCTTCTCTTTTAACGGGTCTACCTGTCTACCATTTTTCCAAAAACGATAACAAACATGAGGCCCTCCTGTATTACCAGTCATCCCAATCCACCCAATCACATCTCCTTGTTTAACTGTTTGTCCTTTTTTTACATTCTGTTTACGCATGTGTAAATACTGAGTACTATATGTTCCATTATGTCTTATTTTCACATACTTCCCATTTCCTCCTCTTCTTGTAGACTCCGTGACAGTTCCACTTGCAGTCGCCAAAATAGGAGTTCCTATAGGGGCTGCAAAGTCTGTCCCTTTATGAGGTCTAATTCTATTACCATAATATTTTATCCTCCTTTTTAAATTATAACGAGAAGAAATTCGACTAAACTTCACTGGAGCTTTTAAAAACTGACTCCTTAACGTCTTTCCTGTTTCATCATAATAATCAGTAACTCCTTCTATAACATCCGATTTATAATCAAATGCGTAAAAGGGAATCTTATTATGTACAAAAACTGCCGATTTAATATCTTTTATTCCTGCATATATTGAATCGTCAATATACCTTTCTGTATAAATCAATTTATATGTATCTCCTTTTTGTAATCTAAAAAAGTCAATCGACCATGCATATATATCTGATAATTCATGAGAGATATATACATTTAACCCTGCTGCGTCTAAAGACTCTGACAAAGAACTTGTAATAGTTCCTGAGGCTGTTTTTTCAACTAACTTAATTGGTTTTTTCGCTGTATATGCTCTTGGAATAGAATCTGATGCAAAATCAAATACTATATATTCTATTTTATTAGGCTGATAGATAAAATACTGTGCTTTTTGAACAGAATCTTTTGACCTTAATACAGTATAACGTTTCCCTATATTTAATCTTTTAACATCAAAAGTATCTTTTGTTGCCTGAACAATTTCTTCAATTTTACCATATCCAATATGATTTTCGAATAATAACTTACCAAAACTATCCCCCGATTTTATAGTATCAACCAACACATTATACTCCTCTAAATTGAACCCAAACTCATATTTAGGAGTAATTTTTTCTTCTTGTTTAACTATTATTGATGTTTTTGGTTCTTCTTTCTTACAAGAGTATAGTCCTATAAAAAGAATTGCTAACCACGCTAATTTTTGCATTTTCATGAACGTTTTATCTACAAGTGGGGTTAATATTATAGCGTAATACCTTGGATAAATAAGGAGCTATTTCTATTAAACACCAAATATCACAAAAAAAAATGTGCGAACGTAGTGTTCACACATTTTTTTACATGAGTAAGTATGTTAAATTTAACCTAACTAATCTACTATAATTTTAAATGAATGTTTCAATCCTTTATATCCCTCTAAATCTGCTTTAATTGATCCAACAGCTAAATCAGCTTGTAGGCGAATAGGAATTTTATTTTTATCATCTGAAATCCAAACTGTTAAACTTTCTTTTTCCTTAAAAACCCTCCCAGATTGGACATACGGTCTAAACTTCAAGCTTGCCACCTTTCCAAATTTTGTTTCTATCAGTTCTCTTCCTAAAAATTTTAGTTTAAAATCGAAATTTTCTTTATCAAAAAACATATTAATTTTCACCTCTTCACCAACAGTTAAATTTTTAGCATCCACATTATTTCTCAAATAATAAAACGCAGACATCATATCCTGCGTTCCGTTCTTTATTTCATGAACTGTTTTAACATGATGCTTTTTATCATTAACTAATGCTGTTTTTTTAACATGATCAAAATCAATTTGAATATCTTTAGTGTGGCCACCCTCATCTATTTTTCGAATAAATTTAGATGGTGCCCCTGTTTTTTTATCAAAAAAGGTTTGATAATTATCGTCTACTTTAAAGAATAAACTTAATAATCCCGTTGATTTACCTGTTCCTTTTACATGATACATTTCCTTACCATTCACCACGCCATCCTGTACCTGTAAGGTTGCATAGCTAGCCGTAAACATTCCGTAATGGATTCTGAATTTAAACCACTCACCAGAATCAAAAGCTGATTCTTGAGCCTTCGTTTGTATGCTAAGTAAAAGTACTAGTACAAATAAATAGATGTTTTTCATAATATTATATATTAATTCTCATTAAGAGACTTACAATTACTATTCCAAAAGCAATTAGCTGTCCTAATACAAGCATACAAGGTATGAATAATACCAATTAAATTTCAAGGTGCTCATACGTAAATTGAATTATTTTAGGTTTAGTTGAGTTTAAAAATATAAGCATAGCCATAGTTATGGTTATATTTTTAAGCGATAAATAGATTTAAAAGAAACTATTTAATTGTGCATTTTGGATTTTAATTGGTAAAATACTATTCTTTTTATAACATGACAACTACTATACTCACAGTAGTACCAAAAAAAGATAAAGCGTCATCAGTAAACTGACAACGCTTTATTCTATTTAACCAACCAAAACTATAAATTATGAAAAAATTTAAAGTCTCAAGATGGGAACCACCCCATTTGAGCGCGCAAAAGTACTCCCTTTTTACGATTACACCAATATAAACTTAAATATTTAACATAATTTTATTAATTTATCGGTTGTTTTTCTTTTTTATAGAAAAAAAATTAACAATTTAGTAGTTATACTATCGTTTTACATTTCTCTAAATTCGTCACTCCCCAATCATCTAACTCTTCCTTACTCCATAATTCAGGAAAAAAAATTCGCCTTTGATATCTAGGATGCATATATTTTTGCCAATCGCTTCCACCAGTAGCCGCTGCATCACCTAAATATTTCTTAGCGGCATTTAAATGATTTATTACCCAAGTAACATTTATAGTATGATCATAATGCCTCATCGCATTAATTAAACTCTTATCTTCTTGATACGCTTTAGGCAAGGCTTTAAATTTAGTCCAAAGATTAACTAAATTATATTCTTTCATGAATTCTACTAACTCTACTTTATATTTATCTTCAAAATTACTCAATAGTTTACTTTTTTCCCCTGTTTCATAATTTTTACCAGCAACTTGCCAATACATATGCTCAAAGGCATGTTCGTAGGTGTTTCTCTATCAATTGTTTTTCTAAATCTAAAATCAATTAAATTGATTAACTCTGTGGAAGCTATTTCAATTTTTCTGTATTGCGCAGACTGAAAACCGCTTGCTGGAGTTAAGGTATCCCTAAATTTCATGTACTGGTCATATTCCATTCCGTCTCCCATTACAGTAAATGAACTAGACAACATATCAAAATACCTACTGATACGTGATAAATGCATTACAAATTTTTCTGGCTTGATGTTTTCAGCATGCGAAACTTGTTGCATTTCCCATAGAATCATTTTAAACAACAATTCATTTATTTGATGGTACATTAAAAAAACCATCTCATCAGGCAAGTTTGTTCGTTGTGTCTGTAACCCAAGTAAAGCATCTACTTGAATGAAGTCCCAATATTTCATTGGCTCAGCATGTAATAAACCGGACAAATGTACATCTGTGTCCTGTCCCATTGCTGCATATTTTTTATCTAAAGCATCTAATAATTCTTCTCTTTTCTTTGACATTCTTTTAATTCTTTCTCGTTAATAACTTATCCCTATTACTTAAATTAATTTAAGATTAAGAGAACGGCGATTTCACGTTTAAAAAATTAGATTTTGTATTTAATCCTAAACTCATCTATAAATAAAAATATTATGCATTTGTTGTTACACCAAATATAGAATGAATTAACGCATCTATTTTATTTTGTTCAAACAAACTTTCTATATCATGTTTTTTCATAATTCCATCGATATATTTCCCTTGCTTCATCCCTTTCTCCCATGCTTCTGCATAAGGAATAGATGAAAATGATACCATAGAATATAAAGCTACATATTTATTAGGATATAGCTCTTGAATTCTTCTTTCAAATTTCTTTTTTAGTAAAAATTTAGGATCTGCAACATAATCTCTCATTACTAAATAATTATATTTAGACAATTCTTGAATTGCATCACCATTAGGTTTTCTTAATTTTTGATATTCTTCAAAAATTATCGGCCAATCATGATTGTACTTTTTCATTAGTCTCCCCATTTCATGGCAATCTTCCAAACTAGCATTCATTCCTTGTCCATAAAAAGGCACTGTAGCATGTGCTGCATCTCCCATTAAGGCTACTTTTCCTGAAGTCCAGGGATAACAACGCATAATTGCTAAACTTGACAAAGGGTTAGTCCCCCATTGATCTGCAACATTAGGACACATTTCATAAAAATCAGGGAATGTAACTTTAAAAAAAGTTTCTATTTCTTCCTTAGTATTTATTTTATCAAAAGCATTATTATCCCCCGTAAAAGGCATAAACAATGTACAAGTAAACGATCCATCTTCATTAGCCAAAGCAATTAACATAAACCTACCTCTAGGCCAAATATGTAAGGAATTTTTGTCAATTTTATATGAACCATCTTTATTTGCTGGAATAAACAACTCTATATACCCATCATCAATAAAATCCTGGCTGTAATCAAACCGATCAAGCTTTTGCATTGCTTTGTATCGAATTGCAGAATATGCACCATCGCAACCAAAAACAATATCCGATTTATGTTCTAGTTTTTCACCTGTAGATTTATTTGTTAAATACACGATGCCATTTTGTAAGTCAGCCCCTGTACATTGGTGGTTGTAAAGAATAGTAGCACCGTATTCTTTTTCAGCGATATCCATCATTTTTGCATTTAACCCCCCTCTTGACACAGAAAAAATAGCCTGACCTTCTTTTCCATATGGCTGATAAGTTAACTCTCCTTTTTCACTATGCATAGTTCTACCATACATTGGAATTGCCAGTTCATTTACACTATCTTCTAAACCAACAGCTCTTAAGGCTTCCCAACCTCTATGAGAAAGCGCTAAGTTTATTGATTTCCCTGCAGTAATTTCCGCCAAACGAATGTCTGAACGTCTTTCAAAAATAGTCACTTTATATCCCGCTTTAGCTAAATAAACTGCCCAGAGGGATCCCGCTAAGCCTGCTCCTACAATAGTAGCTTTTTTCATTATTACTTTTTTAATTTAGGTTCCTTCATAACAGTCCCACATTTTTCGCAAGTGACTAATTCAGGAGTTGCATAAAACTTATCTAATATATTTGGTAATTGTGTAACAATATTACCCAAATGGAATGGTTTTTTATGCAATTCATGATTACAATTTTCACAATACCACATGCAATAATCTAACTCTTCAGGAGTTCGCATTCTTTCAATAACCAATCCAACCGTATTCGCTGGTCTTTGAGGTGAATGTGGTACTCTTGCTGGTAATAAGAATATTTCTCCTTCTTTAATATCATAGGTGATTACTTTACCATCTTGAATAGTTGGCAATTGAATATCTCCTTCTACTTGATAAAAGAATTCTTCCCCTTCATTGTAATGAAAATCTTTACGAGCGTTTGGCCCTCCTACAACCATTATAATAAATTCAGTATCCTTATATACTATTTGGTTTCCGACAGGTGGTTTTAATTTATCCCTGTTATCCTCTATCCATTTCTTAAAATTAATTGGTGGTAGCATAATTTTATATTTAAAAAAGGGGGTTCCTAAGTTCTCCCTATATTATTATATTTTTATAAAGTTCCTCTATTTTCTTGCTCTCTTTCAATAGCTTCAAATAATGCTTTAAAATTACCTACTCCAAAAGACTGTGCTCCTTTACGTTGTATTACTTCAAAAAACATTGTTGGTCTATCTACCACTGGCTTTGTAAATAATTGTAATAAATATCCTTCATCATCACGATCTATTAAAATACCATGTTTCTTAAGTACCTCAACATCTTCATCTATTTTTCCTACTCGCTCTAATAAATCATCATAATACTCCTCTGGCACATATAAAAATTCAACTCCTCTATCACGCATAGCTGAAACAGTAGCTACAATATCATCCGTTGCCACGGCTATGTGCTGTACTCCTGCTGATTTGTAAAAGTCTAAATACTCTTCTATTTGTGATTTCTTTTTACCTTTAGCTGGTTCATTAATAGGAAACTTAATACGTCCATTCCCGTTACTCATTACCTTACTCATTAAAGCTGTGAAATCGGTAGAAATATCATCATCCGTAAATGAAATAATTTGAGCAAACCCCATCACTTTAGCATAAAAGTCACACCACTCTTTCATTTCTCCCCAACCTACATTACCAACCATATGATCGATAAATTTTAAACCTACTGGTTCAGGGTTATAATGAGATTCCCATTTTCTATACCCTGGTAAAAATGTACCCTTGTAATTTTTACGCTCTACGAAAATATGAACCGTTTCTCCATAAGTATGAATTCCCGCACGTACAACTTCCCCATGTTCATCTTTCTCTACAGTAGGCTCCATATAAGACTTAGCTCCTCTTTTTGTAGTTTCCTCCCAGGCCTTTCTAGCATCTTCTACCCAAAGCGCCATTACTTTAACTCCATCACCATGCTTATTGATATGCGCATTTAACTCTCCTCCTTCGTCTAACGGAGTAGTTAATACTAAACGAATTTTGTCTTGCTTTAACACATAAGATACACGATCAGTCATTCCTGTTTCCAAGCCTGCAAAAGCATGAGATTGAAACCCAAAAGCTGTTTTATAAAAATGTGCTGATTGTTTTGCATTACCTACATACAATTCAACATAATCTGTACCTAGTAAAGGAAGAAAATCTTCTGCATCATCAAATAATTTTTCTAATCCGTATGTAGTATTTTGTAAGTTTTTTAAATTTTTTATTTCTGCTGCCATAATTAATTATTTTTGAATAGAATTTCGTTTTCTCTTTATCTACATATAAACGAAAAACTTAATTTTTATTAAATAACTCTAAATCAAATTAGAGTGAATGTTTTTTATATTACTTATCTAACCAAGACTGATAGTAACTCCCATCTGCTATTTTCATAGCGTCTTCTGTTACTTGCAAAGGTTTAAAAGTATCAACCATTACAGCTAATTCTTCTGTTTTAGTATGTCCAATACTTCTTTCAGTAGCTCCTGGATGCGGGCCATGAGGAATACCAGCAGGGTGTAATGAAATATGACCTGCATCTATATCATTTCTACTCATAAAATCACCGTCTACATAATACAATACCTCATCAGAGTCTATATTACTATGATTGTATGGTGCAGGAATAGCATCTGGGTGATAATCATATAACCTTGGCACAAAACTACAAATTACAAATGTATCTGTCTCAAATGTTTGATGTACTGGTGGCGGTTGATGAATACGCCCTGTTATTGGCTCAAAATCATGAATAGAAAAAGCATACGGAAAATTATACCCATCATACCCAACTACGTCAAACGGATGTGTTGCGTATATCATTTCAATGATATCTCCTTGCTTTTTCACTTTTATTAAAAAATCTCCTTTTTCATCATAGGTTTCTAACTCTTCTGGTCTGCGTAAATCTCGTTCACAAAACGGAGAATGCTCTAACAACTGACCAAACCAATTTCTATAACGTTTTGGTGTATATATTGGGCTATATGACTCTACTATAAATAAGCGATTGTCTTCTGTATCAAAATCTAATTTATATATAATCCCACGTGGAATTACTAAATAATCGCCATATTTAAAATTTAAATTTCCAAGTATCGTCCTTAACTTTCCTGTTCCTCGATGAATAAAAATTACTTCATCTGCATCAGTATTCTTATAAAAATACTCATTTGTAGAATGTTTTGGAGCTGATAATATAATATTACAATCACTATTAGTCAATACTGTTTTTCTACTTTCCAAATAATCGCTTTCTTGAGGAACTTGAAATCCTTTGAAACGATATGATTGTATGTTATTTGCTTTTGCAATTTTTGGAGCAACACTGTACTGCCTACGTATTTCCTTTACTTGCGTTGGCCTGTGTTCATGGTATAAATTTGACGACATTCCGTCGAAACCGATAGTTCCAAATAATTGCTCGTAATATAAATCACCATTAGGTTTTCTAAATTGTGTATGGCGTTTTGGTGGTATTTTCCCTAGTTTATGATAAAAAGGCATATTTTTTTAATTAAAATGATTGAAATTAAAAGATTTGAATAATTACTTAAAATTACCCAACAAGGTCATCAAAATAAAAAAAAGGCGCTATTCAGGGTTTCTCTTAATGAGATGGTAGTTAAGGTATATTAATATATTTTGCCAAAATGGTTTCATAATATTACAAATATCGGAATTTTTTAAGGATTAATCAACTTAAGATAAGAGATCTATTATAAAGTATAACATATTTTACACTTATCTTTATAATTATAACTTAAAACCAATACCCTACACTCACAAACCACTGTACTCGTTTAACCTCTGGGGACCATGATGATTTAATTTGCATTGGACCAAGGATCGTTTTAGCTCCATACCCCAATGCATATCCAGTATAATCAGGGATAGCTAACCAATCCATATCTTTAAACAAGCCATCGTCTATATTAGAAAAATTTCCACTTAAGGTTAAAAAATGTTTCTTATAAAACTGATAATGTATATCTATAGTTCCTTTTACATATTCATCACCAGCTATACTCAAAAAATCATGTCCATAAAATGGGGTATAATTATTTATCAATGTATTCCCATAGCCTCCGATTACAAAATCAAATGAAGAGTTGGTGTTGTCCCCTATCCTAAACCCTCCTTCAGCAAAAACATTTATATATACATTCTTCATCAATTTTGTTGCCCCGCCCAATTTTGCTTTTGCTATAGAAAATTTCTGAAAGTCGATTGTTTTTTTTCCCGTAAAAAGATAATGATGATAATCACCCGAAAAATAAAGTCCTTTGGTGGGGTAATATATATCATCCAAGGCATCATATTTTAGCTCTCCATACGCACTAAAAAAATTTTCGTTTTCAATTTTACTCGCTGCATTTTCTCGCTTTATTCTTAACATTTTATGTTCAGCCCCCATAGCCAATGCCAAGTCCTTCCTAAAAGGAGTTTCTATATAAAATTGATTAGTCAAATCAAACACACTTACCTCATCTTCAACAGCAGTAGACGGGGGGGTTGTATTATCGAAAATACTCAAGTTTATTTTTTTTTCAAAAGAATTTAATCGTGACTTTAGTCCAATACTCCAATAAAAACCTTTATCAACATAATATTCAAAATCATACCTGATATTTTCTCCTAAAATAACATCTAAGCTAACAATATCATTGTTTGTGATTATTTGTTTATTAGTAATATTTATTAATGCGGCTCCTTTGTATAAATCATCATAATGTAAACTTAATTTTAATGATGTTTTATTTTTATTTTCTTTAATCTTTACTTCAAGAATACTGTCTTTTTTAATTTTATATTTTACCACATGAAAATTATTTGTTGCCGCTAAACCAATTATTCCTCTTTCAATTTTTTCACGAGAAACGGCTGATGGTGTTTTTAATTTTAACTTCCCTAAAACATATGCTCTAGTATAATTTTCATTCCCAATAATATCAATACTCTTTAAATGAAGTTTTCCTTCTTGCCCCTTTTTTATATGTTTAACTTCTTTGTTTTCTTGTTTCTTAGCTATTTCTGTCAATGCCGACATTAAAGCTTTTGCGGCAATATGCCCTGAAGTGTATATTTCCTCACTTTGATCAAAAGAAACAATATTATAATTTGTAATATCTGGTTTTATATATACTGCCGTTTTTGCAATTTTTGGTTGCATTTGGCTTTGAGTATTAAAATTAGATAACTGAAACATTATATCAGAAGCAGAGTTCAATTTTTCCTTCTTCTTTAAGCTGTCTTGAACATCAACCCCTATAACTACATCAATATTTTTAGTTAACAACTCTTCAATAGGATAATTGTTGGATACTCCCCCATCAACCAATAATTTATCATTTAAATATACTGGCTCAAACAATGTTGGAATAGCGCCACTTGCTGCTATTGCGTCCGGCAAATATCCTTTCTCCAATAAAACTTGTTTTCCAGTTTCAACATCAGTTGCAATACACAAAAATGGTATTGGTAGTTTACTAAAATCACTCACCTCTTTTACATGATCCAATAACCTAACATAAAAATTATATGAATTTTGTCCTTTAGAAATAGCTGAAGGAATAGACAATTTAAACTTATTAAAAGGTAAAGTTATAGCATGTTTATCAGCATCAATCCTTTCAAAAAAAGATTTATTTTTTCTCAGAAAATCATCGCGAATCAATTCCTCAAAATTCACCTGCTTAAACAATACCGTAAGCTCATCAGCAGAATAACCCGAAGCGTATAAAGCACCAACAATTGCCCCCATACTAGTTCCAGCAATATAATCTATTTTTACTCCAGATTCTTCAATAACTTTTAAAGCACCAATATGCGCTAAGCCTTTTGCTCCTCCTCCACTTAAAACCAAGCCAACTTTTAAATTTTTGTTAGGAATAGTTTCTTGTGAGAATGATAAAAAAGCAACTAAAATAAAGGTTATAGCAACTATTGATTTTTTCACTCTGTGAAGTTACTAAAAGCTAATGAAATTCTTGATATATTTTTTGAGCTTTCGATAAACCAACTACTTTTTGTAGTTCTGTTAAAGAAGCTAGTTTTATTCGCTTTACAGATTTAAATACTTTCATTAACTCTACAATAGTTTTTTCTCCTATTCCATTAATAGTTTCTAGTTCTGTTTGTAATGCACTTTTACTACGTTTGTTTCTGTGATGCTCAATCCCAAAACGATGTGCTTCATTACGCAAATGTTGAATTACTTTTAGTGTTTCTGATTTTTTATCTAAATACAAAGGATACTTATCATCTGGATAAAACAACTCTTCCAAACGCTTTGCAATACCTATAATTGCTATTTTACCTCGTAATCCTAACACTTCTAAACTTTTTAAAGCAGAAGATAATTGTCCTTTTCCTCCGTCAATAATGATTAATTGAGGTAATGATCGCTCTTCCTCCAATAACCGTTTATACCTTCGATACACCACTTCTTCCATAGATGCAAAATCATCAGGTCCTTCAACAGTTTTTATATTAAAATGTCGATATTCTTTTTTACTTGGTTTTCCGTTTTTAAATACCACACAAGCAGCTACTGGGTGTGTTCCTTGAATATTTGAATTGTCAAAACACTCAATATGCCTTGGTTCTTCGTGCAATCGTAAATCCTTTTTCATTTGTTGCATCATTCTATTAGAATGTCGTTCAGGGTCAGTAATTTTAACCTGTTTGAATCGCTCCATTCTAAAATACTTTGCATTTCTGGTTGACAAATCTAAAATATGTTTCTTGTCCCCTAGTTTCGGGATTGTCAACTTTAATTCACTCCCTAAATTCACTTCAAAAGGCACATATAATTCTTTGGATTCAGAATGAAATCGAGATCTAATTTCAGTTATCGCTAATTCCAACAGCTCTTTGTCAGTCTCTTCTAATTTTTTCTTAAGCTCTAAAGTATGTGATCTAATTATTGATCCATAAGATATTTGTAAAAAATTGATATAGCTATAGCTTTCATCACTCACAATTGAAAACACATCAACATTAGATATTCTAGGATTGACAATAGTCGACTTCGATTGATAATTTTCCAACACTTCAACCTTTTCTTTTATACGTTGTGCCTCTTCAAATTGTAAATTTTCTGCATAACTATTCATTAACTTTTTAAAATTATGCAATGAATCTTTAAAATTTCCTTTTAAAATTTCTCTAATAGCGACAATTTGCTTGTCATACACTTCTTCCAATTGTAATGCTTCACAAGCTCCTTTACAATTTTTTAAATGATATTCTAAGCAGACTTTAAACCTTCCTGAATTTATATTCTCTTGACTCAACTGGTAATTACAGGTACGTAATGGATATAACCCTTTTATCAAATCTAATAAAGTTCGTACTGTTTTTATACTCGTATATGGTCCAAAGTATTCCGACCCATCTTTAATGACTCTTCTAGTAGAAAACACTCTCGGAAAAGCTTCCTTTTTTATACAAATCCACGGGTAGGTTTTTCCATCCTTTAACAACACATTATAACGGGGTTGGTATTTTTTTATTAAGTTGTTTTCTAACAACAGTGCATCTGTTTCAGTTTCTACCACAATATGTTTTATACTACATATTTTCTTTACCAACACTCCTGTTTTTGCATTATCATGATTCTTGGTAAAATAGGATGATACTCTTTTTTTTAAATTCTTAGCCTTGCCTACGTACAATATTTTATCTTCTTTATCATAAAACTGATATACCCCAGGTTCTTGAGGTAATAATTGTAGTTGTAGTTGTAAATCGTCTGTCATCAATACAAAAATAAGGAAATACTTCCGGAAACCACAGCATGCCAATTAAAACACAAAACCATAAATTAAATAGATTAACTTAGCTAAAAAACAAAAGAATTATGAATCCGACTCTTAAAAACATTTTAGCTGTTGTCACAGGTTTTATTCTCGGAAGTATTGTAAATATGGGTATTATTATGATTAGTAGCAGTATTATACCGCCCCCTACTGGAGTTGACAATACAACCATGGAAGGATTAAAAGCTGGGATGCATTTATTTGAACCAAAACATTTTATCATGCCTTTTTTAGCACATCTCATAGGAACTTTTATTGGTGCATTTATAGCTGCTAAAATTGCCACAACACATAAGCTAAAGTTTGCCTTAGGTATTGGAGGTTTTTTCTTATTAAGTGGTATCGCAAATATTATGATACTACCATCCCCTACTTGGTTTACTTTGTTTGACTTGGGTTTAGCCTACATTCCAATGGGATATCTTGCAGGAAAATTAGCTACTAAAAACAACCTATAACCTTATATCTATTTTTAAATACCAACCTAAACAAATCAGAATATACTATTAAAAATAACCAGTCCAAATTAATTCAGTTTGACAGTGGATAACAGCGTTTTTATTATCTGTTCATCGATACATTCGGGTAAAACAACTTGATCTCAGTAACCTTAACCACCGAACAAACTCCTGCATTATAAGAACTAAGACTCATAAAATTAGACCGTAAAATTCAAGTGTCATATTCCTTGATTTTCTCATTAAAATAAACTAATTTAGTTTAACCTCTAATTTTGGAAAAATATATATTTAATCTTTCTATTAAATTATTTACAATCATAAAATGATCGTTGATGTATATGAATATTTCAAAAAACATCCTGGGTACAACAAATTAGTCGGAGATGATTTTTTGTTTGTCGAGTATAAGTGCCCACTCAATATTGAAGAGTTCCAACTTTGGACTAAATCTCATTTAATTACTTATGTTATTAATGGTAAAAAAGATTGGATAACCCCTAATAAAACTCATCGAATAATTGCAGGGGATGCTCTCTTTGTTAGAAAGGGGATATATACTACTAAGCAGCATTTTGAAGAAGATTATTGTGTGATGTTGTTTTTTATAACAGATGATTTTATAAAAAAATTTATTACAGAAAATAATCTATTTAAAAAGGATGTAAACCCTAAAGAAAATTATAAATTACTTTTCGAGATTAACACAAATGACTCTTTTAAAACACTAATAGAAAGTGTTTTTAATTACTTAAAACAATTCGAAACAATTCCCCCAAATTTAATCCTGATTAAATTTAAAGAGCTCCTGTTCAATATTGTGTTAAATCCCAAAAACAAAAACTTACTAAACTTTTTCAATACTATAAATCTAAACACAAAAACAACTATTGAAAATGTAATGACTACAAACTTCCAACACAATCTAAAACTCGAAGATTTTGCAAAATTATGCGGAAGAAGTTTATCTGCATTTAAAAGAGATTTTAAAGACAATTATAAAACCACCCCTTATAAATGGCTGATAACAAAACGGCTTGAGTATTCAAAGACACTTTTGCTAGCAACGGACTTGAGCATAAACGAAATATGCTATGAGAGTGGATTTAAAAATCCCTCTCATTTTATTCAAGCTTTTAAAAACAAATACAATGTAACCCCTAAACAACTACAAAAGACCCCTCGGTGATATAATACCAATTAAAACCCAAAATACACAATTAAATTGGCATAAAACAGAGTGCCTAAACACATTTGAACCTAACAACACATTGTTTGAACTTTTAAATAAATAAGCTCAAAAGACTATATGCTACCTTTGATACATGATCAAAAACTTAGCAATTATGCCAAATCAAGACTTTTTAACAAATTATTTTTTAACGAAATTCAACCTACTTAAAAACAAGTCTGAAGTATATAAGCGACATAAAATTCTCAACAAATTATACAAGAACAATCCAGCTTTAGCAATGATTACTGATTCATCCAAAGCGACAGGAATTAATATTAATGACCCTTTTAGAACTTCTGTTTCAATAAATGAAAAAATGCAAATTCCTTTTAAAGTTGGAATTCATGAAGCTGTAGGTGGAGACCATGATTACCCAAACCCAGGAGATTTATTATGTGCCTCATTAGCTGCATGCTTTGACAATACCATTAGGATGATTTCAAATAGAATAGGTATAGAGCTTAAAGAAACAAGGATAAAAGTAACAGCAAAAGTAGACGTGAGGGGAACTTTAATGATTGATAAATCTGTTCCTGTTAACTTTCAATCTATGCATGTTGAAATAGTTCTGATTTCCAATAATATAAGCAACAAAATTCTTACTACATTAATAAGAGCAACAAAACGAAGCTGTATTATTTATCAAACAATCAAAAAAGGAATTCCGATTACATCTAAGGTGAATTTTCAAACAACGCTTTAAAAAATAACCAAAACATAAAATTATGAAAAAATTAATCACATTTATCTATGGAATAGTAGCATATTTAATTTTTCTTATTTCTTTTTTATACGCAATAGGTTTTGTAGGAGGTTTTATAGTTCCAAAATCAATTAACTCCGGTATAGCCGCCCCTTTTCTCCAAGCATTATTAATTAATTTACTTCTACTAGGTGTTTTTGCTATACAGCATAGCGTCATGGCTAGGCCAAGCTTTAAAAATTGGATTACAAAAATTATTAGTCCTGCCATAGAACGCAGTACTTATGTTCTACTATCCAGTTTAACATTAATTTTATTATACTGGAAATGGCAACCTATGAGCACTATAGTTTGGAAAGCTGAAAATGAAATTATAGTTACTATTTTAACCGGTATATTCTTTTTTGGGTGGTTTATTGTTTTTATATCAACTTTTATGATTAATCACTTTGAACTATTTGGTTTAAAACAAATTTTTGACAACTTAAAAGAAAAACAAACGCAAAGCCCAAAATTCCAAATAAACTTCTTGTACAAAATTGTAAGACACCCAATAATGTTAGGTTTTCTAATTGCGTTTTGGGCAACACCTATTATGACTGTTGGACATCTTGTTTTTGCAATAATGACAACCATATATATTTTAATTGCTGTAAAATATTTAGAAGAAAAAGATCTTCAAAAAGCAATAGGAGAGAAATACGAAGATTACCAAAAAAAAGTGCCCATGATTATTCCTTTTATAAAGAAAAAAAAATGAAATAAATATGATGATTACCCAAGTTATTTTCTTTCTTATGTAATCATCATGTTTTAAAATTTCCACACAACTGGCCACTACCTAATCCACCATACTCAATTGAATTCTTCCTCGTTGCACGTCAACTTCAATCACTTTTACGCTTACATGTTGATTGAGCTGTACTATTTCATTAGGATCAGCAACATATTTTTGAGCCAATTTAGAAATATGCACCAACCCACTTTGTTTGATTCCTATATCCACAAAACAACCAAAATTAGTGATGTTATTAATGATTCCTGGAATACGCATACCCACTTTTACATCTTCTATTTTTTGTAAATCAGCTGAAAACTCAAACATCTTAGCTAGTTTTCTTGGATCTAACCCTGGTTTTTCCAATTCTTGGATGATATCTTTTAATGTAGGCATTCCAATTTCTTGGGTACAATATTTATTCAGTGGAATTTTTAAGATTAATTGTTTATCTCCTATTAAATCAGAAAGCTTCACTTTTAAATCTTTCGCCATTTGCTCTACTAACTTATAGCGCTCCGGATGAACTGCTGAGTTATCCAAAGGGTGTTTACTATCATGAATACGCATAAAACCAGCAGCTTGCTCAAAAGCTTTGTTTCCTAAACGGGGTACTTTTTTTAATGCTGCTCGTGATTGAATACTTCCATTTTCAGTTCGATATTTTACAATATTTTCAGCAATCGTTATTCCTATACCTGACACATAACTCAATAACGGAGCACTTGCTGTATTTACATTTACTCCTATATTATTTACACAACTCATTACTACAGTATCTAATTCTTTTTTCAACTTTGTTTGATCAACATCGTGTTGGTATTGTCCAACACCAATAGACTTGGGATCAATTTTTACCAATTCAGCTAAGGGATCAGCCAATCGTCTGCCAATAGATACTGCTCCTCTTACGGTAACGTCATAATCAGGAAATTCGTCACGAGCAATTTTTGAAGCGGAGTATATAGATGCTCCAGCCTCATTTACTATAAATACTTGTACTGATTTGTCAAAAGGAATCTTTTTAATAAAGGCTTCTGTTTCTCGTGATGCTGTTCCATTTCCAATAGCTATAGCCTCTATTTTATACGCGTTTACTAATGATTTTATTTTCTTTAAAGCTTCTGTTTCTTTCTTTTGTGGAGCGTGCGGATAAATAGTTTCATTGTGTTGTAGGTCTCCATTTTCATCCAAACAAACTACTTTACAGCCACTTCTAAAACCAGGATCTAAAGCTAGAATTCGTTTCTCACCTAAAGGTGCTCCTAAGAGTAATTGTTTTAAATTATTAGAAAAAACCTGAATCGCTTTTTCATCTGCTTTTACTTTTGCCGATTTCAAGACTTCATTACTAATTGCCGGTTGCAACAAACGTTTATATGCATCCTCTATAGCAATAAATACTTGATCGGCACATGACTGACTTCCTGTTTTAACAACAGTATTATCAATACTATCCAATACTTCCTCTTTATCCACCTCTACTTTAACACGTACAAACCCCTCACTTTGTGCACGTAATAGCGCTAATAATCTATGCGAAGGTGCTTTACTTAAAGGCTCATTCCAATCAAAATATTGCTGAAATTTTTGCGCTTTTTCATCTTCTTTTTTTGTTTTAATAATTTTTGAAGAAATCACCGATTTACGCTGATACATACGCCGTATTTTCTGGCGCACAAACTCATTTTCATTTACCCATTCTGCAATAATATCACGTGCGCCCTCAAGTGCCTGATCTGTATCTAAAATAGTCCCTTTTACATAACGTAAAGCTGTAGTTTCTATATTTAGATCTTGTTGTTTCATTATAATTTTAGCCAAAGGTTCCAATCCCTTTTCACGAGCAACAGATGCTTTGGTTTTTCGCTTTTTCTTAAAAGGAAGATATAGGTCTTCTAATTGAGTTAAATCAACTACTTTATCAATTTTATGTTGCAATTCAGAAGTTAGTGCGCCTTGCTCTTCAATTACCTTTAAAATACTCGCTTTTCGCTTTTCTAATTCCTCAAAAAGCGCCTTATATTTTACTATTTCTCCTACAGCAACTTCATCCAAATTCCCTGTCATTTCTTTCCTGTACCTAGATATGAAAGGGATAGTAGCATCTTTCTCTAATAAACTTAATGTATTCGCTACACTTTTTTCAAGTAATTGTGTTGCTTTGACTATATAACTTAGTTTGTTCATTTTTTTAATAAAAATATTTGTGAGGACATAATCCTATTCTCAATAGTCAATTGGCTTAAGAGCAAACTATTTTTCTATTGAAAATCACTACAGTTGACAAATTTTGATCTTTTATGTCAGACTACTTATATGTTAACTTTTAAAAAGAACCTATTTCCCTTCCACAATCACTACAATCTCTCCTTTAGGGGGTTTGCTTTCGTAATATGTTAGTACTTCTTTAGCAGTACCACGAACTGTTTCTTCATACAACTTCGTTAATTCTCTAGAAACAGAAACTTGCCTGTCCTCTCCAAAATACTCACAAAAATGACCAAGTGTTTTTATAAGTTTATGAGGAGATTCATAAAAAATCATCGTTCTTGTTTCTTCTGCTAATAATTTAAACCGTGTTTGCCTTCCTTTTTTTACGGGTAAAAAACCTTCAAATACAAACTTATTGTTTGGTAAGCCTGAATTAACTAGTGCAGGAACAAAAGCTGTAGCTCCTGGCAAACAATCCACTTCTATTCCTTCATTTACGCAAGCTCTGGTTAATAAAAACCCTGGATCAGAAATAGCAGGAGTCCCTGCATCAGATATTAAGGCAACAGTATGCCCTGCCTTTAGTTTTTGAATTACACTTTCAACTGTTTTATGCTCATTGTGCATATGATGGCTTTGCATGTGTGTATTGATTTCAAAATACTTTAGTAGTTTCCCTGAAGTTCTAGTGTCCTCTGCTAGAATTAAATCTGCTTCTTTTAATACTCTAACAGCTCTAAAAGTCATGTCTTCTAAGTTACCAATAGGAGTTGGTACTATATATAATTTACTCATGGTATAACTGAAAATTTATATTGCAAGATTAATTATCTTAGTGCAATAAATACGCTTTTAGATATTATTTTTTTTAAATCTGCAGTTTAAGTGATGAAAATCACTTATGATTAGGCGAATTTTCCTTCTAAAAAAGACAACAATCGTTGTTCATAATCCTCTTTCCCTATCCAATTATTGTATTCAGGCTTGACCATGTTGTTTAAAAATTCTAGCGCTTCCAGTTCACTTGAAGAAGTATTCAATTGGGATATTACACGGTTAAAATCTTCAGTACTACCGTTAAACAAATGCTTCACAAAAGCAATACGGTCATTTAGCCCAATAGTAATTCCTTTTTTCAATCTATCATTTAATGATGCTGATTTAGCTAAGGGTACTTCTACGTCACTTTGAGTAGGAGTTACTGTTTCCATATCATTTTTTCCAACTGAAGGTTGTGCTATTACCGCTTCAAACAAATCGTCAACTTGTTGTGTTTCTGGTTCCATCTGCGCAACAATATCAATCATTTTCTCTGTTGCTGACTCTACTAAATACTCTTCTATTTTCTCATCTGAAACAAATAAATCTTCATCTAATGTGGATAAGATCTCCTGATCACCAAAGTCATCTTCTATAGTTTTCTCCTCTTTGACCTTCTCTTGAATAATTGTTTCAGGAATATTTTTATCTGATTTTTGAGTATCAAGATTCTCTTCAACAAATTTTAAAATTGTTAATTTTTCATACAATTCTTTTGCCAAAATTTGCATCTCCGAAACTGAAATTATCTCTGATGAATTTCTTATTTTCTCAGCAAGTGCTTGTAAATCTGATTTGAGCGACTCTTTCATTCCTTTACTAAACATATTATATTTCAATAAATTTCTTGAAATATACTAAAAAAAAATGCAATCTATTAAAACTTAGCTAAGGTATATAAGTGAAGAATTTTTGTTTTAAAAAAATAATTGAATTTAGCTCTTGCATAATTTGCTTTAGCCATTATGTAATCATTTTTAGTTTTATCAAAATCAAAATTATTTAACCTGCCTACTTTTACACTTTTTTGAGCATATTTTAATGCAATCTCCCTTGCTAACAACGTTTTCTCTGTTGACTTTAAAGTTTGATTTGCATTACTTATATCAACGTACATTTCTTCAATTTGTTGTCGTAAATTAAATTTAGTTTCTTCTAAATTTAATTCTGAGGTTTCTAAATTTAATTTAGAAATATTTAATAAGCCTTTATTTCTATTTCCTGTAAAAATCGGAATTGTAATTCCTAAAGTTGCTACTTGTTTAATATTACCGTTGATTTGGTTCATAAAATTTGAATCTTCATAATTATTCATAAAATTTGTTGCTGCATTTAATGAATAATTTAAAGTTGCTGTAGGTTTAAAATTACCTTTAGCTATATCAATATCAATTTTAGACATTTCAACTAATAATTCTGACGAACTTATTTCAGGCCGGTATTTTTTTGCTGAATTAAAGTATTCCTCTACTGAATTAAACACAAAAGTACTCTCTTGAAGTTCATCATACTCATTAATTTCTATCACTGTTTTTACAGGCATTTGCATTATACGCTTTAATCGTAATAATGATAATTTTTTATTGTTTTTCTGTAACAAGAGTGTTTCTTCATCTTGCGCTACTGATGCTTCAGTATTGAAAATTTCAGCTTCTGGCAATACGCCCGCTGTTATTAATTTTGTAATTATTTCTAATTGAGCCCTCGATATTACTACTTGGTTTTCTGCTATTTTGACAAATTCATTTGCTAATAAATAATCCAAATATGCATTAGTCACATTAATGGAAATACTATTTTCTAATAATTGATAATCATTCTCACTAAGTTGCTTATTTAATACTGCTTTTTTTATTGTGTTATTGTTTATTGCTCCATTATATAGTGTATAACTTGCATCTAAGACTGACCAATTAGTATTATGATTATTATTGTTAGTAAAATTTGAAAAAAAGATATTTGTTGATTGTGATAAAGTACTATTTATACTCGGTAATTTATTAGATTTAGCAATCAGATTATTTTCCTTTTGAACTTGGATAGTAATCGCTGTTTTTTTAATAGTGATATTATTTTCTAAAGCATATTGAATACAATCATCTAAACCCCATTTTTTTTGAGAAAAAGAGTGCTGAAATAGTAACAATGCTATAGTTATTTTAAAAAAATGTATCATTAAAAAAAGTTAAAAAGCTGTTTCATAAAAAATAATAAATTATTTTTTATGAAACAGCCTCTATGTAAATAAATTAATTAATAAGTACTGCGTTACAAAATGGCTTTGTAAATCTTGTAGGACTTGTATTATTTGTATTATCATAACAGTCAACTCCAGATCCTCCTATTACGTTCACCTGATCAGTTTTACTTAATTCAACTATATTCTTTTTCTTAAATACTAAATGTTTTTTTCCTTGAGTTTTCATATTGATTGTTTTAAATTATTTGACTGCTAAAGTATATGTATTTAACCTATACAAAAAACTAGATCTACCCGTTTTTATAAAATAATGAAAAGAACAAAAACACAAAAACACCTATAAAACATACAGTTGAAAGCAATTAAAGTAAATGGAAAGAAAAAAGTTATATTTGTATTATTTTTATAAAACATATATGATCATTTATGCTGAAAACAATTAATTTTGTCTTTTTTATTATTATTTCTTCTCAGTTATTTTCCCAAAATGCAGTAGATTCTATTAATAAATATCTTTATAGCGATCTTGTTAAAGCTAATTTCTATGCTCGGAGTTTTTATACAGATAATCTTGAGAACAAAAACATCGCTAATCAAATACAAGCATGTTATTATTTAGGATATATAAAAAGACAATTAAATGATATTGACAGTACTTTATATTTTTATGATAAAGGTCAAAAATTAGCAGAAAAAAATAATCTTAAAGAATTACTTTTAAATATTAAAGTAAATAAGGCAATTCTTTTTTATAATAATTACTATTATAAGGATGCGCTATCATTATACCTGGAGTCATTGTCCTTAGCAAAAGAATTAAAAGACTCTAGTATAAAAAATAATATAAATGTATTCATTGCCTTAATTAAGCAAGGAACTGGGAAGGAACAAGAAGCATTAACTATTTTTAAGAAACGTTATTTAAGTGAAAAAGACAGTAAAGAGCAAGCTCTTTTAGAGTTTTATCTTGCTGAATGTTTTAATCAATTAAAGCATATTGATTCTGCAAGTATATATATAGAGCGGGGTTTACAAAAAAGCATCAATAATAAAGATGTTGAATTAGAAATTCATTTTATTAATCTTAAAGGGAAAAATCGTTTTCATCAAAATGATTTTAATACTGCTGATCGACTATATAAGAGTGCATTAACAAAAGCAAGAGATATTTCAAATGAATTTTTAGAAGCTAGTATTCAACTAAATATTGCTCGGTTAAACCAACAAAAAGGAAATATCACACTTTCTAACAGTATTTTAAAGTCACTGTTAGTTAAAACAAACGAACATTCTCCCGAAGAACTAGCTGAATATTATAAATTATTTGCAGAGAACTATAAAAAACTAGATAGCACAGAATTATCTAACTTTTATTATGAAAAATATATTACTAAAAATAATGACATTAATAATAAAAAATTTAAAACTGTTGAAAATTTACACAAAATTGACTTAGAGAAAGTTAATACCGAAAAGGAAATAGAAAAACAACATAAAATATATTTAATAATACTAGCGATTTCCTTAGTTTTATTATTGATTATCTTTTTTATTCGGTCTAAAAAACAGAAAAGAAAAGAACACTTACGTTTTGAAGAATTAATGTTAAAAATAAATGACTTTGAGACCTCTCAAGAGCAAGAAAAGACAATAAAACATCCAGCAACAACAAATGAAGAGCTTATACTTGATACAGAAGAAAAAGAAATAGAAAGAGATATCGAAGAGCTTGCTATGGTTGATGATCTTGATAAGAAATCAGAAGTATTTGAAATAAAGGATGAAAAAGTAACAGAAATTCTTGAAAAACTAAACAAACTGGAGGATAAACAATATTTTTTAAAACAAGAATGCACTTTGCATAATGTCGCTAAAAAACTAAAAACAAATACTGCATACTTGTCTAGAATCATTAATAATGAGCTCAACAAAAGTTTCAGTACATATATTAATGAGTTACGAATAAATTATGCAATTCTAGAATTAAAAAACAATTCTAGACTAAGAGCATATTCTACAAAAGCAATTGCTGAAGAAATGGGGTATAAAAGTTCTGATTCTTTTACCAAATACTTTAAGGCAGCAACTGGAATCACTCCTACTGTCTACATCAAAAAAGTCAATAATTTATAAAAAAAACACTTTTGTTTTTTTATAAATTATTATTTAAAAAAAACACACAACACTACTGATTAACAAGTGTTTATCGAAATTAATTTAATTGGTTTTTTATAAAAACAGGAAGGGTTTGTTTGGTAGCAATCTTTTTAATCTCTTCCTTTGTATTGTGATTAAGAGATAAAATATCTTAATTACATCTTGAGTTTTTCCGGTAGTGAAAATATTTATAATATGAGTAACTACCAAAAAAACCAAAAAATAAAACAGAGCATTAGGCCGCTCTGTTTTATAAAATATGTATCACAAAATGTATTCCAACAAATTAAAATTGGAAGATACTTTACAAAAGTACGTGTAATTTTATAAATAACCAATATTTATAATTCATTTACCTTACAAAGTATACTTCACTTGATTTTAATAATGGATACAGTAATTATTAACAAATTAAAACTGTATGTATAAAATTTTCAGAAACTAACCCTACATAAACCAGATCACATCTAATTGTATCTCAAGGTTTAAAATTTGTCTTGACTATTATCAATAGTTAATTGCACAAAAGGATTATAGTATGAAAACAATTAACAATCATTATGAAAAAACAAAAAATATTGCATAGCAAATCTACTATTTCTGAGCTTACTCAACAGGATTTTAATGAACTTATTAATGAAGTGTTAGCACTTGAAAAAACACTAACAATTCAACCTACTAGCTCTTAAGCATCATATAAAATATTTTTTTAGGCATTACGCATAAGGTAATTCATGTTTCATAAAAAAATAATGAATACCATAACACCAACGCGCACATTTATAATAGCGTAATTAAATAAAAAAATTATAAAAGGATGAATGTTTTAGGGATAATTTTCATCTCTTATAACTGAATTCTAACACCAAAAATATTAAAACTAAGTAACACTAATTATTAAACTATTCAACATCATGAAATCTCTAAACAGAAAAGACAAATTAGCATTTAATAAGGCTGCAGTAACAGAGTTAAACAACAACACATTAAAGCGCATTAATGGTGGAGCAACTACCTTCATTTGTGGAGACTGTATCCTTTTGCCAAAAACCTTAAAAACGAAGTAATACTACTCATTAAACTATTAATATTATGAAATCAAAGAAAAACAAACTTGCTTTTAATAAAGCAGCCGTAACGGAATTAAACAGCACTCAATTACACTATATACATGGTGGAGGAAACACAACTACTTTTACCTCAAATATTACTACAATTACTAACTTTTCGAAGAATACATTATGTACATCAGACATTAAATAATACTATACAATAATGAAAACAACAAATCAAAAAAAGAACCTTGCTTTTGGCAAAAAAACAATTGTTGAATTAAATGACGATTCATTAGCCAATATCAACGGAGGAAGTAGTCTTGTTAACTGGTTAAAGGACAAAATTAATGAGGGATTGAACACCATCACCAACTGAATAACAAAACTTTTAAAGAAACACTAAAACTTATGAAATCAAAGAAAACTAGTTTGACTTTTAATAAAGTCTCCGTTTCAGAATTGAACCTTACAGAAATGCACCATATTAATGGCGGAGGATCTTCTTTTAGCGAAAGTACTACAGGGGTTCTATGTGACGCTATAGATATTCTTTTAACTAAAAAGCAAAAATAAACAGTTTCAAGTAGGTAGAAATACAATCTGTAAAAATATATAGCACTTATATTCTCTTTAAAAACATTAATAGTTAAAGCGGTCAACTTTCATTGACAATAAAACAACATTAAACTATTTAATCTTGATGATAGAATATATCTGTGGATTGCTAAATAACCACATTAATAAAAAAGCAAAAACACTTTTTTTTAGGCAAAAAAGACAGTACCAATTATTTAAATAAAAATTATGAAATCACAAAACAAAAACAACAAATTAGCTTTCAATAAAGCAGCGGTAACGGAATTAAATGATAACCAATTACAAGATGTAAACGGAGGATCTAGCCCTGTATGTTTACCTACAATAGTTTGGACCATCATTATGCCTTCTAGATAACCATTAAAGCATAAATAATTAGAATGACCTCATCATAAATGACGAGGCTAATAAACACGCCCAGTTTTAAAAAAATTGAGCTACCTATATATTAAATCTTTAAACTAAAAATTATGAAATCACAAAACAAAAACAACAAATTAACTTTTAACAAAGCAGCAGTAACGGAATTAAACGACAATCAATTACAAGATGTAAACGGAGGGTCTGCTATCACGATATCTATCACTATAACTGTAACTATAATCACTATGAGGTAAATACATTAAGGAGGGAATTTACCTTCCTCCTTAAGTATCCTTTTTATTAAATATTTAAAATTAAAATTATGAAGTCACAAAACAAAAACAACAAATTAGCTTTTAACAAAGCAGCGGTAACAGA
>Ga0105354_1000073_pt1 | contig 63414 bp, 59 predicted proteins | sample GOMGulsemesocosm_FD_83658 | JGI IMG/M metagenome (GOLD analysis project Ga0105354, IMG submission 83658) | Methane-oxidizing microbial communities from mesocosms in the Gulf of Mexico - GOM9B Gulf of Mexico | ecosystem: Environmental > Aquatic > Marine > Cold seeps | place: USA: Gulf of America...
AGTAGTTCTCGACTGCGCTCGAACGGACATACGTTTTTAATATGCTTAATATTTATCAGGGTTTTCAATAATGTCTTGTGCTTTAGTTTTTAAGTTATGTACATCTTCAGGCTTCATTTTATTTAAAACACTGTACATCATTTTCATTCTAAAATTATCTTGTAGTTTCTCACGTTTGTCGTCTAAGAAATTCCAATACAAACTATTAAACGGACAAGCATCGTCGGTTACTTTTTCCTTTACTTTGTAAACGCAATTAGAACAATAATTGCTCATTTTATTAATATAGCTTCCGCTGGAAACATAAGGTTTTGTAGCAATTTTACCACCATCGGCAAACTGACTCATGCCTCTTGTGTTAGGTAATTGCACCCATTCAACAGCATCTACATAAATGCCTAAATACCAATCATCAACTTCGTCAGGATTTATCTGTGTTAATAACGCATAATTTCCAGTGACCATTAAACGCTGAATATGATGCGCATAACCATTATCTAAAGAATTGGTTACGGTTTGTTTTAAGCAATTCATTTTTGTTTGTCCTGTCCAAAAGAAATCTGGTAATTTATTGGTGTTCTCTAAATAATTAAGTGATTTGTAATTTGGCATTAAATGCCAGTACATGCCTCGCATGTACTCACGCCAACCAATAATTTGTCTTATAAAACCTTCAACTTGCGAGATATTAATTTCTTCGCCATGTTTGCGCCAATAATTTAAAACGGTATTGACTATATCCTTAGGCGAAATGATTTTTACATTCATTGCGAACGACAATTTTGAATGAAATAAAAATACTTCGTCATTATGCAACGCATCTTGGTAATCCCCAAAATGAACCAATAAATGTTCGCAGAAATATTTAAGCTGTTCTAAAGCTTGAGGTCTGTTTATGGGGTAACTCAACGTTTTTTCGTTGAAATTCCCCATGGTTTTTATGTTTTCTTTCTCTAATAAATCAACAATAGCATCGACATTATTTTTGAAGTCAATAAAAGGAGGGATTTTATCTTTTTCGTTCCATTTATTCCTGTTGCTTTTATCGTAATTCCATTTTCCACCTTCTGGCTGATTCCCCACAATTAGAATATCATGCTTTTTACGCATATCACGATAAAAATTCTCCATTAGAAACTGTTTTTTTCCCTTGAAGAAGTCGGCTAAATCTGTTCTTTTAGTGTAAAAATGTTCTGTTGAAATTGAATTCGTTTCAATATCAAGCGATTTACAAAACGTACTTAATTGATGGTCTAATCTGTATTCGTCAGGTAGTTGATATTCAAATTTTTCAATTTGATGTTCTTTAATTAAGAGCTGAAGATTTTCAGTCAAACTTTGCGTATTTTGTTTTTCATCTAAATTGAAATAAACCACAGTATGACCTTCCGATTTTAACCATTCCGAAAATTCACGCATCGCAGTGAAAAAACCAATCACTTTTTGAATGTGATGCGTGACATAATCTGTTTCTTGTTTCATTTCAAACATACAATACACTTCATCTTTAGACGTGTTTTTGTACCATGAATGCTTGCTGTTTAGTTGGTCGCCGAGTATGAGTCTTAGTGTTTTCAATGTTAGTTTAGAGGTTTATAAAGTTATAGGGTTAGGAGTTTATTGGTTTAGTTTTAGATTGTAATTTTAGTTTAATAATGAGGTCTCGACTGCGCTCGACCAGACATTTGTGCTTCAATTTATGTTTACTTGTTTTTTTGTATAAAGAGGTTTCGACTCCGCTCAACCTGACAGCTAAGATTTAATTATAAAAGTTTTATATTCGTTTGAGCATATTTTTTGAACCAAATTTTGCTTGACCTTTTTAAATATATTAATTAGATATTTCGATGTCCGTTCGAGCGTAGTCGAGAACTCAATATCAGTTGAAATCAAAATCATTAACTAAGAATACCACTAACGTCTACCGACTAAAAACTAAATACTACAAACTAAAAAAGCGTATCTTGCAACCATATTCGTTGAAACTTGCCATTCGTGTCATAACGTTCTGCTTGTAATTTTATATTAAACGTTCTATCTCTTGGGTCATTTCCAACACCTGAAACGTACATCCAGTTTCCGTAATTACTATGAACATCGTAATCTATTAGTAGGCTTTCAAAATAGCTTGCGCCAATACGCCAATCTAATTGTAGATTTTTGGCAAAATAACTGGCAACATTTTGTCGTCCGCGATTACTCATCCAACCTGTTTTTTTCAATTCTATCATGTTAGCGTTCACAAAAGGTTCGTTGGTTTGTCCGTTAATCCACTTATTAATATCTTTTTGGTGTGTTTGCCACTTATAATCTCTGTTTAAAATTCCGCCGATTTTAAATAATGAATTGCCATGTTTAAGCGAAACATATTTAAAGTAATCACGCCAAATCAGCTCGAAAATTAACCAATATGTCGATTCGTTTTTGAATTCTTTTTTTTCAAAAGTTTTTATTTTCAAATAGATGGTTTTAGCTGAAATACTTCCGTTGGCTAACCAAGGTGAGAACTTAGAACTGAAATCGGTTCCAATTAATCCATTTCTTGTTTTCTTATAAAAGCCGAGTTTTTTGGTTTCAAAGAAATAATAATCTAAACGTTTTAAAGCTTCGGATTCGCCACCTTCAAAAGGAAAGGCAGAATTTGCGTGTTTCTCAATGCTATCTAATCCTAAATCTTTTAAAGTCGGTATTTTAGTCGGATTGTCAGTTAAATTACTTTCTGGTAAAGTGCTTAATTCTGAATTTTCAATTCTAATTTTAGAGGCTTTCTCGCATTGTTTTCTAAAAACAGTAAATACTTTTGGAATATCTTGAATTGTGAATGGAATATCTTCAGGATGAAATAAAAACTGGTCATACTCCTGATTGATTTCTGTAGTCTCATCAAAAACATTGAAAACTGCTTCATTAACTTTTAACTCTTCATTTGTCCATTCTTTCTGACAATATATGGCATTGAACTTATATGTTTCATGAAGTATAGCAATACTATTTTCAGGCGACTCAAAATAAACGAATAGAGGAATGTTTAGTTTTTTAAGGTTCTGTTTTAAATCGGTTATGGTTTCAATTAAAAATTGAGCACGAAAACTTTCAGTTTTCTTAAAACCGAATGGATTCACTTCAAATTGCTTTGGGTCAAAACAATAAATCGCAATTACTTTATTAGAATTAGCAATCGCGTTAGTTAAACTTATATTATCGTTTACTCTTAAGTCGTTTCTAAACCAAACTAAGCTGGTTTCTGCTTGTTTCTTCTGCATTTTTCACTACAATATTTTACGTCATCCCAATTCTTTTCCCATTTTTTTCGCCATGTAAATGGTAGTTCACAGGTTTGACAGGTTTTAGTTGGGAGATGTTGTTTTTTTGTCAAAAGGTTATTGGTTTAAAAGGTTATAAGTTTAGGGGATTATTGGTTTAATTTACATTTATATTATTTATGGAGGTCTCGACTGCGCTCGACCAGACGTTCGTTATAATATTAATATACTTAGCAATTTGTCCGTTCGAGCCTTTAGTCTTGAGTTTATATCGAGCGTAGTCGATTTACTCAAGACAGGCTAAAATCGAGAACTACATTTAAGTTAAAATGTCCATCAAACAGAACTTCATACTTCAATCACCCATCACCAAGCTTCCAACTTCAAACACCCAACTTACTCAGCATTCGCTAATTTTTTAATCATTCCATTAAAAATAAACCCATGAAAAGGTAAAACACTATACCAATACAATCTACCTGCTAAACCTTTGGGTCTAAATGTAGCACGTTGATATACTTTTCCTTTAGCTACTTTAAATTCTAACCAAGCTTCGCCTGGTAGTTTCATTTCAGCAAAAAGAATCAGACGTTTTTCATCTTTATCGGCTAATAAAACGCGCCAAAAATCTAAAGCATCTCCAGTTCTTAATTCTGTTTTATTTGTTCGTCCACGACGTAAACCAATACCACCAAAAATTTTATCTATGTAACCTCTAAATTTCCACAAAATCGTTCCGTAATACCAACCATTTTCGCCACCAATAGCCCAAATTTTTTCTAATGTTTTGTCTTCATCTAAAACAGGTAATTCCTTTATATCTTTAAAGCAACCGTGCTTTGGAACTTTTAAATACTTAGTCGAAGCACTTTTTTTACTTCGACTACTTATAAACGAATCTTTCCAACTTGATGTAATGTCATTACTTTCAATTTTAACAAAAGCAAATTCAATCGCGCTCTTGTAATTCATTGGTTTTACATCAAGAATTTTATTAATATCGCTCTTAATTCCTATGATTTCAATTCCCATGCTGTTCACCAACGAAGACGCTAATTTATAGGATGTAGATGTTACAAAATACAGCCAATAACTTGATAGTTTTGGTGTCATTACTGGAACAGTTAAAATGTAACGCTTTAAACCTCTAACTTCTGAGAATTTTAAAAGCATTTGCTTGTAGGTCAATACTTCTGGCCCAAAAATATCGTGTGAGGTGTTGTACAATTCTTCTTTACCCAAAGCACGAGTTAAAAACGCTAAAACGTCCCTAATACTTATAGGTTGTGTTTTAGTGTTTAACCATTTAGGCGCAATCATTACAGGTAGTTTTTCGACTAAATCTCTAATAATTTCAAAGCTTGCACTTCCTGAACCAACAATTATTCCTGCTTTAAACACAGTTAATCCATAATGTTTAGATTCTAAAGTGTTTTCTACGTTTTTACGTGACAATAAATGCTTTGAAAGCTTTTTGTCGTTTGTAATTCCGCTTAAATAAATGACTTGCTTTACATTTGTATTTTCAATATAATTCTTGAAATTAACAGCACAATCTTCTTCCATTTGATGAAATTGGTCAATGGAATTTGACATAGAATGTATTAAGTAATACGCAACATCTATATCTTTTGGTATATTTTGAAGTGATTCTGGTTTTAGAAAATCCGCTTCAATAACGTGAATATTATCTTCTTCGGAATACTTTTTTTGCGTTCTAAGTTTCCCTCGAACCGCACAAACTACTGTATGGCCTTGCTCTAAAAGAATTGGAATGATTCTTTTACCTATATAGCCTGTTGCACCTGTGATTAGTATTCTCATTGTTTATTATTATTCAGTCTTCAGTCTTCAGTACTCAGTTTTTATTATATTTTAGTATAAAATATTATTTTGAATCTAATTATTTAATTTTGCTAACTGCTAACTGCTAACTGCTAACTGCTAACTGCTAACTGCTAACTGCTAACTGCTAACTGCTAACTTTCTTCGGTCTCTGGTATTCTAAACGTTTTTCAACTATTGGAAGTGTGTACGTATCTAATCCGTTTATTGATGCTACGTTGGCTTTACTCAGGTTTAAAAAGCCATCGTCTTCTATAATATCTTGATTAACGTGTAGGTTTTGAATTTCACCAATAACAAGAATCGTATCGTTTTCTTTAATATGATATTCTTGAACAAATTTCATCTCTATTTGTACAGGAGAACTTGAAACAAAAGGAGCAGAGCAGTCTTTTTTATATTCCGAAACTAACTCGGTAACATCAAATTCTGAAATACTTTCATCATAACTTGCTGATGTATGGTGCGCATCTTCAATAATGTCTTTGTGAATATGATTTATGGTGTAAACGCCAGTTTCCTTAATATTGTTATATGTATTTCTAATTACTGTTGTTGGTCGGCAAAAGAACCCTAATAAAGCAGGATTGCTACCAATATGTGTGATTGAACTAAAAACCGCTACATTTTCTTGACCTGATATAGATTTAGTACCAATTAAATTGGCACTTTTAAATCCTGAACAACTATTGATAAGATTTATTTTATAAAAACGCTCTAACTTTTGAATATCGGCTTTCGAAAATTCCATTATTTTAAGTTTTTATAATTATCAATTTTTATGTCTTGTGCTTTTAAGTCAAACATTAAGTTATACAGTCCGAAAAACGTTCTGTTAATGTATATGAAGTGTTTAGAACCTCTATTTCCATTCATTTTACGTAATTCTGTGCTTTTACTGTATTTCTGACCTAATTCTGTGATAGCATCGAAGAATTTTGGGTCTGAAAAATCAAATACATCTCCATCAAAAGGCTGTGTGAATAGGCTTAACATTTCGTGAAATAGAGCTGTAAAAAACAGGGTTTCTTCTTTGGTGTCTTCAGCTTTTAGAATTTCTAATTGATACATTTTTTCATTGAAGAAGTCTCTGTTTTCAATATTATCTCTAACGGCTAATTCAAAATAAGGGACATAGAAATCTTCAGGTATTGCTTTCATACAACCAAAATCTAAAGCAATTAAATCGCCTTCTTTGGACACTAAAAAATTTCCAGGATGCGGATCTGCGTGTACTTTTTTAAGCACGTGCATTTGGTACATGTAAAAATCCCAAAGTGCTTGTCCTAATTGATTAGCTTTGTTTTGGTCCGTATTATATGCCGTAAATTCAGATAAATGTTCGCCTTGCATCCAATCCATTGTAATAATACGTTCTGATGATAATTCTTCATAATAACGCGGAAACTTCAAATTTGGAATGTGTTTACAAGCGTTTACAATCTCTTTAGACTGCGCCACTTCTAAAATATAATTAGTTTCTTCAACTAACTTATCTTCAACTTCTCTAAAATATTTATCGGAGTCTTTTCCTTTAATATTAAACATTTTAATAGCAATGGGTTTTACCATAGCCAAATCGCTCGAAATACTTTCGGCAACGCCTGGATATTGGATTTTCACAGCAAGTTTTTTCCCATCCTTTTCTGCTAAATGTACTTGGCCAATACTGGCCGCATTCACAGAATTTAGATTAAAGGCATCGTAAATCTGGCTTGGTAATTTCCCAAAATATTTTTTAAATGTTTTTTCTACTAATGGTGCAGATAGTGGTGGCACAGAAAATTGTGCCAACGAAAACTTTTCGACATACGCCTGTGGTAAAATGCTCTTTTCCATACTTAGCATTTGTGCTACTTTTAAGGCACTACCTTTAAGTTGTTTTAAACCATCATAAATATCTTCAGCATTATTTTGATCTAATCTATCTTTTGCTTGTTCTTCTGTTTTAGTGATTTTATCGCCGTAATATTTTAAATAATTTACGCCAACTTTTGCACCTGTTTTAACAAGTTTGGAAGCTCGAGATATTTTTCCTGTAGGTATGCTGTCTATTGTTTTCATAGAATTGTATTAGGCACTAATATTATAGATGAGATATAGTTTAGCTGTATAATAAAACCAACCAAACCAATGACAACAACTAAACTTATCCCATCTTAATTTTTTCTTTAAATATGAATTTACCAAAGTCGATTAAACTTTTTAAAGGCGCCACATTTAGAACATCGAAGCTGGTATTAACCGCTTTTTCGATGAATATATCTGTTTTTTCGAATGAAGGCGACGTATCGTCCATCCAAAATTTAAGTGTAATTAATAATTGTAACCAAGCTGTTTCGGTTAAACCACGATTTTGGATTTTCTCCAAGGTATCTTGTTTTACATCAATTAACTCAATACCTAAGTCTTTGATGTAATGTGTGAATTTCGACTTTAATCCACCTAACACTTGTAAAGATTTTAAGCTGTTTTTATGTTGATGTAAAGCGTAAACCACGTAACTACGATTAGCAGTTAGGTTTTCAAAAAAGGTAAAGTAAAAACTTAGCAATTTATCGCGTGGCTCGAAGTTGTGATAATCTTCACTTGTTTCTAAAGCTTTGTGTGTATTATCGAAAAACGCTTTGAAGATGCCTTTTTCTATAACTTCAAAAGAACTAAAATGCTCGTAAAATTTAGCTTCTTCAAAATTGTTATGTTTCGCAAAAGCATAAACCGATTTTGGTTTTTCATTATGTTCTAAAACATAATCCATGTAAAATGAAATTATGTCGTTATCTGAAATGTTTTTCTTCTTAGCCATCATATTCATATTTGATAGCATAAAGATACAAATGTTTAACTAATTATAAATATTGTTAAACAAAAATTAACAAAACATTTTGTTTTAGCAGTTAGAGTCTGCACAACATTGGTCGTCTTTTATTAATTTACAACTAATTACGGCAGTTAGTGCGCCCAAAATAGGAGCGGAGATATACAACCATAGATATTGAAAATTTCCTGTAAAAAGTGCAGGAGCAATGGAGCGAATAGGATTCATTGAGGCTTTTGTAATTGGTCCAGCAAACATGGCTTCTAATAGAATAAGTCCACCAATTGCAATACCTGCCATAGTACCAACTTCTTTGCTTCCTGTGGAAACATTTATGATAACCACCATTAAAAAGAAAGTTAAAATAAACTCCAAAACGAAAGCGCGAGAAGCAGAAAAACCATCCATTGGCGTTGTTTCGCCTAAAAACTGACTTTCTGGAAATAGAAAAGCTAATACAGCTATTGCTAAAATAGCGCCTATACTTTGAGCAAAAATGTATTTAGGTACGTGCTTCCAACTGAATTTTTTAGCATACGCAAAAGCAATAGAAACCGCTGGATTAAAATGTGCGCCAGATGTTTCTCCAAAAGCATATATCATAGCCATGACTATTAATCCCCAAACGGTTGCAACACCAACGTGGCTAATGCTTCCACCTGTAATTTCGTTTATGGTCATTGCGCCACAACCACAGAATATTAAAGCAAAGGTTCCTATAAATTCGGCTATTAGTTTCTTTTTCATTTTATTAAAAATTTCGTTTTCATAATGAGGTTTCGACTGCGCTCAACCTGACATTTCGTTTGTTACTCAACCATAGAAAACACATACTTCAATTCCGTAGCAATATCCAAACAACGCTCTAAATATTTTTCAGTTTGAAGTTTTGTATTATCAAAAGCTTTTGGATCTTCAAAAGTAATAGGAATACGTTTTTCTGCACCTGGAATAAACGGGCAACCAACATCTGCAGAAGAACAGGTTAGAATAGCGCAAAATTCATTTTTAGGATTAAAATTAGCATCGTGTTTTTTAGAAAAACCAATAAGTGGTAATTCGTTATCCGAAAACTGGATACTATATATAGGATTGCTTTCTTCGGAAAGTTTTTCGATATTAAAACCAAGACCTGTTAAGGTTTCTGCAACTTTTGGAAATAAAGCAGTTGCTTCAGTTCCGCCCGAATAACTTGCTACATTTTTTATATTGAAATGAAACGCCATAACTTGTGCCCAAACCTGACTTAAATGACTTCGTCTTGAATTATGAGTACAAATAAAATTAAGTCGTATCGCTTCATTTTTAGTCGTTTTAGTTTGAATAAAATTGATTAAAGGCTGAAGAATAGCTTGACGTTCTTTAGACACTAAATTAATATCTAATTTTGAAATAGTATCTTTAATAGTAGAGTAGAGCATTGATTGAATTTTAGCAACATCCAGAATTTGGTGCGCAACTGTTAGCCGATAAATCTGATAATTTAGTTTTTGGTTTAGATTCTGTTATTCCGCATTGGTCTAATGCTAAACAATCGGTTAATTTTCCTTTTAAATGAAATTGATTGTCCTTAAAATCTAAGTCGAAAGTCTCAATAGTGTGTTCACCTTGAAACTCAACGATAACTTTTAGATCCGAAAGGTTAAGCATTTCTTCAGCTAAATCAATAATTTTAATTAATTTTTCAGGATGCAATCTGTGGTTGTAATCATTTGCATTCCATAGTTGAAACGTTACTTTCTTTTCTTGGCGTAGTTTTCCACCACAATCAATAAAGGTTTTGGCTGTTTTTCCAATTTCAGTAACGTGAAAATGTTCAGGAACTAAAGTGCCATTTGGCAATACAAATGCAACTGTCTTTAAATTTTCTAAGCTTGATTTAATTTGTTTTAGAGTCATAGTAGTATGTTTTAACAACAATTAGTATTAGTAATATCTTGATTTAAAAAGGTATTTAAAAGCACTTTTAATTCGCTCCAATTTTCGGTATTCAAACAATAACAAACACTTGTACCTTCAATTGTGCCCTGTATTAATCCTACATTTTTTAATTCTTTTAAATGCTGAGAAATAGTAGGTTGGGCTAAGCCAATTTCGTTGACTAAATCGCCACAAATACAAGTTTTTACGTTAAATATGTATTCCAAAATAGCTATTCGTGCTGGATGCGCTAAAGCTTTTGCTAAGCTTGCGAGCTTGTTTTGTGAATCTGTGAATAGTTCGGTTTTTGCTAATCCCATAATTACTTTATTTATATATTGCAATATTACGATTAAATATGGTTTCATCCAAATTGTTTTAAGTTTTTCTTAACAATTACAGATTTTATATTGATTAATTTTACTAAATAAACTTATACTAATCACTATGAAAAAATTAATTGTTTTAGCTGTAATAGCTTTATCGTCTTGTATTTCTGTACGAGCACAAATTAAAACCCCACAACCAAGTCCATTTCAAAAAATAGAACAGGTTGTTGGATTAACAGATCTAACTTTAGAGTATTCAAGACCTTCTATGAAAGGAAGAGCTATTTTTGGAGACTTAGTACCATTTGATAAAATGTGGCGTACTGGAGCAAATAAAAACACAATGATTACGTTTTCTGAAGCGGTAACTATTGGTGGAAAAGAAGTTAAAGCAGGTTCTTATGCTATTTTTACTAAGCCTGGAAAAACATCTTGGGAAGTTATTTTTTATAATGACACTAATAATTGGGGAACACCAGGTGAATGGGATGTGTCTAAAGTTGCAGCAACTGTTAATGCAGAAGTGTATCCAATTCCAATGAATATTGAAACATTTACAATGTCTTTTGATGATTTAACAAACAACTCTGCGATGTTAGGTTTAATGTGGGAGAAAACTTATGTTGGTGTTAAAATTGAAGTTTCAACAGATAAGGCGGTTTCTAAAGCTATTTCTAAAGTTATGGCTGGACCAAGTGCACAAGATTATTACGCTTCTGCTCGTTATTACTTAGAAGCAGGAAAAGACATTAAGCAAGCAGATGTTTGGATGGACAAAGCTGTTGAAATGACAAAAGATGAGCCTAAATTTTGGTGGTTACGTCAACAATCTTTAATCAAAGCTAAAGCAGGTGATGTTAAAGGTGCAATTAAAGCCGCTAAGGCATCTTTAGCAGGTGCAACTAAAGCTGAAAATGCTGATTACGTTAAAATGAATCTAGATTCTTTAAAAGAATGGGGTGCTAAAATGTAAATCTAGCATAAAATAAATTTTAAAGCGGATTTCTAAATTAGAGTCCGCTTTTTTTTAGTTTAAATCGTAATATTTTAGAATTAAATAGATGTTTTCAATAGCGAAGAAGTTGTTATCTATTTTCTCGGCTAATTTATTATTATGAATGAATATATCTACTAGTTGCTGTTTATAATTAGAATTAGAAATTAAATATAAAGTGTTGTCTTTTTCTATGATATAGAAATTTTTAGGATTAACACTACCCGCATCGTTTCTTAAAATATGGTATTCATACAAGTTGGCTTTTCCTTTATAAATACGCTTTAAAAACACATCTTTATCAATAGATAATATAGGTTTTGTAATGTGTTTTAAATCGTAAATCTGATTCTCTTTTTGATATGAAACCGCTTCATCTTTACAAACTTTTACTTTTGAATTATTTTCGGTTCTAATATATTTAGCACCTATAAATGGATCTTTAATTGTACCAAAAATTGTGTCTAAATTACTTTTTACAATAAAGTCTTCTAATTTGGTTTTAGATGACGTAAAACCGTAGTAATTTATAATAATATTATTATCATTTCCAGTTGAAACAGAATTATAAACCACATCATTTTTTCGAATTGATTTTGCTTTAGAAAGGTCTATTGAATATGTCGAATCTTTTGTTGTTTTATAAAGTTTTTCGCCTTTAATAACACCATAAATTGTATCGTTTTTTTCTGAAACTATATAGTCTAAATAATCGTTTTGAGCTTGTGCTACATGACCAACTATTAAAACTAAAATTATACTACTAAATAGAGTTTTCATAAATTAAATATCCAAAGGTTAATAAAATACTGGTTAAGGCAATTAGAATACCTTTACTTCTTGTGTTAGAGTCTTTTAAACTTATAATAAGGGCTATCATTATAGCTAAAATACAACCAACAAAATTCAGCCATAAAAATGGTAAATTGATAAATTCAAACTTATTTAAAACAAATAATGTAATAATTAAGATTTGAGTAATTAAAGCTGAAATAAATACAGCATTTGCTTTAACATGTTTAAAGAAAAATGCAAGTAGGAATATCCCTAAAACATTACCATAAAATATGGAACCAATAATATTAACTAACTGAATTAAATTTTCGGCTAAATTGGCTATACAAGCCACGCCAATAGCTAATATTCCCCAAAGTAACGTAAATAAACGCGAGACTTTAAGCATTTTCTTATCATCAGTTTTGTTGCTTTCATTTTGATATAAATCTATAGTTGTTGTACTCGCTAAGGCATTTAATTCTGAAGCTGTACTAGACATAGCCGCGCTTAAAATTACAGCTAAAAGCAATCCAATTAAGCCTTTTGGTAGGTTATGAAGTATAAAGTGAATAAACACGTAATCCTTATCGTTGGTTTCTAGTTTAAGATTTTCAGAAATACCTGCTTTTTCAATTAATTCACGTGCTGCTTCTCGGTTTTCATCGACTTGATGTGTGATTTTTAGAATTTCGGATGCGTCTTCATTTTTATAATCTGTAATTAGTTCTTGCTTTAATTTAAATAACTTGTCGTGTTCTGTTTGAAGTGTTTTGTATTCCGAAGCATATTCTGACTGTAAAACCACATCGGTTGCTGTTGGGTTAAAATTTAAAGGCGAAGCGTTAAATTGATAAAACACAAACACCATCACTCCAACAAATAAAATGAAGAACTGCATAGGTATTTTTAATAATCCGTTAAAGATTAAACCTAATTGCATTTCTTTTACAGATTTCCCTGATAAGTAGCGCTGCACCTGACTTTGGTCTGTTCCAAAATATGATAACATTAAAAATGTTCCTCCAATTAAACCACTCCAAATGGTGTATCTATTATTTAAATCGAATGAGAAATCTAAGACTTCCATTTTTCCGCTTGCTCCAGCAATATCTACTGCTTTTTGAAAGGTAATATCGTCAGGTAACTGATTCATTATTAAAATAAAAGCAATCACCATTCCTGTAAAAATAACCACCATTTGATGCTTTTGCGTTACGTTTACAGCTTTAGTTCCACCAGAAACCGTGTAAATAATTACTAAAACTCCAATAATAACATTCAATAGTAACAAGTTCCATCCTAAAACTACGGATAGAATAATAGCTGGCGCAAAAATGGTTATTCCTGCAGCTAATCCACGTTGTATAAGAAATAATACAGCTGTTAATGTTCTTGTTTTTTTATCGAATCTGTTTTCAAGAAACTCGTAAGCTGTGTACACTTTTAGTCTATGGTATAATGGGATAAAAACCATGCAAATCACGACCATTGCTAAAGGTAATCCAAAATAGAATTGTACAAAGCCCATTCCGTCGTTAAAGGCTTGTCCTGGTGTAGATAAAAAGGTGATAGCACTAGCTTGTGTTGCCATTACAGATAAGCCAATAGTCCACCATTTACTGGTGTTTCCACCTTTTAAGTAATCTTGAACATTTTTACTTCCACGTGTTTGGTAGGTTCCATAAATTACAATGGTTAGAAGTGTTCCTATTAATACAATCCAATCTATACTTTGCATATTAATAAGCTTTTGTAATTAGATAAAATACGACTAAGTAAATGGCGTTAGCTACCAATACTAAGGTGTATAATTTGTTCCATTTATAGTTTTTCATTTTCTTTAGTCTTTAGTCTTTAGTTGTTAGACGTTAGTCTTTAGTTTTACAGTAGGTGTTTTTCGTTTTAGAAGTTTTCGACTGCGCTCAGACTGACAGTTTAGTTTTTTAATTTATTTTGCCTTTTGGTTTCTTCGTCCATTTCCTTATTCTTTTTGATACCATCTTTAATACTAAATGAAATATCAAAAATATCGAAAACTAACCCACCTAATTTTAGTAGTCTTCCAAATAGCATTGTTAATAGATTATCAAACATTTATTGTTTTAGTTTTTATAAGGTCTTCGACAGCGCTCAGACTGACATTTGTTTTTAATTTGTTAAAGTTAATAGTTCTCGACTGCGCTCGAACGGACATTTTGGGTAATTTTCAAATTGTCAAATCAACAAATTATCACATTTACTTCCCAATACTCAACATATTAGCGAATAGGCGATAGGCTCCAGAAACTCCTGCTGGGAATTCTCTAAAAAAGCTTAAACCTGTGTAAATATAATGTCCTTTTCCGTATGGTGCGACTAATAAACTTCCTGTTTTTGCGGTTTCACCTTTATCGTGCATGGATAAAATTGGTGTAAATGCTTTGTCCCATTCGTTTGGAAAATATAATCCACGTTCTTGTGTCCAACCGTTAAAATCGGCTTGAGTGATTTTATTTGGGTAATTTAATACACTGTGATTTGGGTTTAAAAAAGTGACTTCAGCGTTTTCATCTGTAACACGATCACGAGATAATTTCAATGGAAATGGCGCTAATTGGTCCACTTTTAATCTATGACTTGTGTTGTATTGCACAATCATATTTCCACCATTTTTTACAAAGTCAAATAACACTTCTTGCTTGAATTTAATGGTTTCTAACGTGTTGTAAGCTCTAATTCCAATTACAACTGCATCAAACAGAGAAAGTTTATCCGAATTTAAATCGTCCACATTTAAAATAGTCACGTTGTATCCAATTTGCTCTAAACTTTGTGGGACAATATCCCCAGCACCCTCAATATAAGCAATGTTTTGACCTGCTTTTTTAATGTCTAATTTCACCACTTTACTTTCAGAAGGTAATAAAACGGTTTGGTGCGGAATATGGTCGTAATCAATTTCTATTAATTCTTTGTTGTATGATTCTTTTCCAACCGTTAAAACAGGTGTTATTGTTCCTTCACTTTCTTTATTTAAAGGCGATAAGTCAAACATTACGGTTTGTTCTTGTCCTTTGTTTTTAATTGAAATCTGTTGAGTTTCAGGCGATACTTTCCATGAATTTGGAACGTCTAATTTTAACTTACCTTCTAAATTGTCTTTTCCAGCTTTAACCGTTACACTTATGTTTTTAGAGTTGTTAGAATTAAAGATGTACACTTTTTCGTCCAAATTAACTGAAGCTTCAGGAATAATCTCAAAAGGCTTGTAAACTTCACCTTTTACCGGATCGTTGTACTTGTAAACTAATGGTTTTGTATAGCTTATTTTGGTACCATTAAAGTCTAATACAAATGTGAAATTAAAAGCACTTGGTGTTTCTGGTAAGCCAATAAAATCTTTGTTATCTACATGATACATCCCTAAAGTTCCTGGGTTGTTTAACCAATACGCGTTAGAATTGTTTTGTGTTGCTGAAATGTTTAGAACTTCATCAAAATTGTAGTTCACATTTGAAGTTAAGTTTATGTTTTTATTAACCGAAATGTTATTTGGTAATTGAATACTTTCTAGTGAAATTGAAGATTCACTTCGGTTGATAGCTTCAATCGCTATTTTTACCTCCGAATTTTGAGTGGCGTAATTTGTATTTGAAACTGCTTCTAAATACAAGCCAGAACACGCATAAATAATAGCTTTAATTTCTTTTAACTTCTGAGTTTTCCAATGTTTATTTTCTAAATTATTGATTAAACTATACGCTTTAAGTAATTCTGGTAATGATGCTGAAGGATTTTTAAAACTATAATTTTTTTCAACGTTATTAAGAATATCGCCAATAGCTTTTCCGTCTTTAATTCTTGTCCAAGTGGTGTTTATACCATCAAATATATTGGATTTGTCTTTTGGTAAATCGCCTTTAATTAATTCTATATATTCGGTTTGAGTTCCTCTAGTTCCTGTATTTCCAAAACCTTGAGATTTATGCTGACTTCTACTAAGAGAAGCAATTTCCGTATTACTTAATCCTGAATTTGGATAATACACACCAATATCTACATTTAAAAGCTTGGATTTGTCTGCGTTTTTAAATTTTTCTTTACTTCCGTAAAACCACCAAGAGGTGTTAAAAAATTCTCGTTTTGCTTGCCAAGTCCCATATTTTTTAACTTGTTCTGGATAACTGTTTGGATTAGATGCTAAATCGAAAGCTTCAAAACTTAACATTGCGGATGTGGTGTGATGTCCATGCGTAGAACCTGGACTTCTATGGTCAAAACGGTTAATAATAACGTCTGGTTGAAATTGTCTAATAGCTAAAACAACATCGCTTAATACTTCTTTTTTGTTCCAAATGGCTAAAGTTTCATCGGGATGTTTAGAGTAACCAAAATCGTTAGCACGCGTAAAACGTTGTTCTCCGCCATCTGTTCGTCTAGCAGCCAATAATTCTTGGGTTCTAATAACGCCTAATAATTCTCTAATTTCCGAACCTATTAAATTTTGTCCGCCATCACCACGCGTTAAAGATAAATAAGCAGTTCTTGCTTTTACTTTATTGGCTAAATAGGAGATAAGCCTTGTGTTTTCGTCATCTGGATGCGCAGCGATATATAAAACTGAACCTAAAAAGTTTAATTTTTTAATGGATTCAAAAACTTCTGAAGCATTTGGCTTTTGTGGTTGTTGCGCACTTAATTGAAACGAAAAACAGAATATAAATAGGAGCGAAGCGTATAGTTTAGTCATCTTTTAGATTGAAATTTGATAAAGTATCAAATATAGCCATTCACTTTTTTTTATTTGGGATTTAAGGTTTCTTTAACTGTTTTTGGGTTTTGTTGGATGTAATATTGTTTGATTTTTATTATTTATATACTGGTGTTGCCCACAGTTTTTATTCCACGTTGTAATTTCCATTCGCCCATTTTATTGTCGGTTCAATCCATTCCTTTAAAGCTTTGAATAAAAATCCGTGTCCCATTCCTGTATTCAGTTCTATTTCTTTAAAGTGTTTTATTTCGCAGTTCGATATTTTCTTTCGTTCCAATGAAGAAACTCCAAATGGGTCAGACTTTTCGTAAATCGTTAAAATATTTCCGCAAAAATTGATTTCAGGTATATTTTGAATATCACTATTCCTAAAACTTGCAATAAACACAAAATTCAAATCTTGATTATTTGCTAAAGTCGAAACGTATTGAGCAATATATCCGCCTTTTGAAGTTCCAACCACAGTTATTTTTTTCGGTTCTGTTCCGTTTTTTATTAAACTGTCAATTTGGGTTACAATTCCGATTGCGTGTTCTCTTGCGTTAACATTTCCACTCCGTTTTTCGCTTATTACTTTAAGTCCATTTTTTTTAAATTCAGCTATAATTTCGTTGTATTCAGTCCGCCCAAATTCAGGATGCAATTCATTCAGTTCGTGTTCTTCTAAAAATCGGTTGTGAAGAAAGAAAATAAATCGGTCATCATTTTTGTTTCCGCACGCAAATAAAGTTGAGCAAAAAAGAATTCCAATTAATAGACTTGTTTTCATTGATTTACGATTTTCTCAAATTGTGGGCAACGTGTTTGTGTATGATTAGTTGCGTGTTTTAAGCACTAAAGTTAGCAAATAAAACACAGATAGAAAGTCCGCGAGGACTTTCGTAAATTGGCTAAAACCAAGCAATTAATTATACACGGTGTTGTCTATTTGTTGTACCTATATAATCTTCAATGCTTTAAAAAGCCTATATATAAAGGGTTTATGTAAAAAATCAATGCAACAAAGTGCAAATAAATACACGTAAATGCGTTGTTTGTTGTACCAATTGTTGTACCTTAGTATTCTATTGCACCACCTTGCACACTATAATACAAAGGGAAATTATGGCATCAGTTAAAATAATTCTAAGAAAAAATAAGATAGATAAAGCAGGTAACGCACCTTTATATCTTAGACTTATCAAAGACCGCAAACCTAAATTTATTTCGTTAGGCTTTAAAATAAGTCTATCAGAATGGGATGAAGACAAGCAGATTGTAAAGAAAAATCATAGTAATTCTGCACGCCTTAATAAATTCTTATCTCAAAAGGTTGCAGATGCACAGGGGCAAATAGCAGACTTAGAAACTAAAAATCAATCTACATCAGCGAGAAAACTTAAAGAGGCCATAAAAGGTAAGCCTATGGTTAATTTCTTTGAGTACTCTTATAATCGTTGCGAGAAGCAAAAGCACACACTTGCTTTATCTACTTATAATAATTATAAAAACTACCTTAAAAAGTTTGAAACTTTTATAGGTCATAGAGAAGTAATGTTTGATGATATTACGGTTACTACATTAAAAAACTATGCAGGATATTGCAGTACTACTTTAGGCAATAATAACACGACTATAAATTTTTCTTTAAAGATTCTTAACTTAATGTTTAAAGAAGCTCAGAGAGAAGACCTAATACCTTTAAATCACTTTCCATTCAGCAAGTTTAATATTAAGAAGTCAAAAAGTACAAAGCGTTATCTTAATGATGAACAGTTTAAAGCATTAATGAATTTAGAAGTATCAAATAAAGCTAAAGCACAAGTTATAAAAGATATGTTTATTTTTTCAGTCTTTTCTGGTGGCTTAAGGTTTGGCGATGTAATCGAATTAAAATGGAATAATTACAACGCTAAAGAGCAAAAAATAACTAAAGTTATTCGCAAAACTAAAAGACAGCATAGTATTAGAATAGGTCAAAAAGCAATTGAGATTTTAGAGAAGTATAAAACAGAAGAAAGCAAAAACGGAGATATAATATTTCCATTCGCAAAAATTGACAAAGAGTATTTCACAAATAGAGAGCATAGAGCAAAATTAGTACAAAGAGCAATCGCTTTAAGTGGTATGTATTTAACTAAAATGGGTAAGGAATTAGAATTGCCTTTTTCTTTAACTTTTCATATTAGTAGGCACACATTTGCGACAAGGGCATTAAATAATGGTATGAGAATAGAACACGTATCAAAACTAATGGACCATACAGATATAGGTATTACACAAGTATATGCAAAAATAGTTAGTAGTGAATTAGATAAAGCAGTAGATCAATATATAAATTAGCCTATGTACGGACAGCCAAGTAAAAAAATGGAAATCAAGGAAAAAGCAAGAACTTATGCAAATAGGTTATTTCCTTCAGTATTATGGATTATAGATAGTCCTTATGACTTTCAATATGCAAAAGAAATTAAGCTATCTAACCCTAATGAGGTATTTCCAAATGTAAGATTAGATATGGTCTTTGAGAGTTTTACACATCCTCAGAAAACTTTTCTTTTTGAATTGTTAGACAAACGTTTTGATGTTTTTATGGAGAGGAATTGGTATGATTTTAATTCTTTAACTACTCGTGTTTATAAAGAAAATTTTAAAGAAATGAAGATTCCAGAAGAATTGGAGTTTTTACTAAGCGATGAATTTCTAAAAGTAACGGAAAAAGTAATTGAAGAAAAACGAAACAAGATAGCAGAAATGTATCAACAGATGCGGACAGAACTAATTGATGAAGTTTTTGCAGATATAGAGCCTACGCAAGATATTGAAGAGCCAGACGATACTAATAGATTGTATAATATTTTGGATGAAGTAAGAAGAAAAGATCATTCCTATTTAGAACTCTACACGATAATTAAAAAAGAAACAGAACTCGATCCAGTAGCATTACAATATTTGCACAAGGATATAGAGATTTATGCTTTTTCAGAAAAAGATGTTTTTGAAGCTACATTTCATCCAGACCAAGTAGATTTAGCATTAAAGAAACTTACGGACAGAGGCAAAACCAAAGAAGATTTAATTAAAGATGGTTATTTAAGAAAATCTCTATTACTTGATAGGGAGAATAAAAAAGACCACAAGACTACTTATTATATAGATAAAGAAAAACTGCTGTTTCCTTTTGAGTTTTACTCAATTTACGATATGATGCGAATCATTAAAAAAGAGTTAGAAAAACACGAAGATTCAGGATTAGACACCGAAGCAACAATAACAGCAAACGATAAATTAAAAGTTAATCTTTCTGTACCTCAACTTGCGTTACTGTTTAAAATGATTAATGATTTAAAACCTTCGGTTATAAATGTAAAGTCAGAAGCAGAATTACATCGATTTATTTCTGCTAATTTTCAAACTAAACAATCAGACCCAGATAAAGGAATTAGTGAAAGTAAACTAAGAATATTATTCAATCAGCCAGATAGTAGAGCTATAGAATTTTGGGAAAAACATATAAGAACTATGCAGGCAGAAATTAAAAAATTAAAATAATTTTATTGCTACAAACTCAATGATAATAAGGGTTTTGGATGGGGTTATATAACCCTATGTAACTGTTTTAGTGTTACTCTATTACGCAAATTTACACCATAATTAATTGTTTAACACTCAAAAACAGCATTTATGGAAGCAGTAATTTTATCTAAAGACCAATACCAAGAACTTATAGGGCGTATTGACGAAATCAAATCTACAATCACAGATACATCTAAAAAACCACAAGATGTATTTTTAGACAACGCAGACTTTTTACAGCTTATGAATATAAGCAAGCGTACCGCTCAAACGTGGCGTGATGATGGTAAAATTTCATTCTCTCAAATAGGGAATAAAATATATTACCGTATGTCAGATGTACAAACGCTTTTAAATAAGAACTATAATAAGGCATTCAAAAAGGGACGCTAATAACTTCGGTTTTTAGCGTTTTTCTTTTTGCAGTTCTTATGCTTATGCATTGGCTACATTGTACGACACATTTAAATCTAAAGGAATAGTAGAGAACTTACCTAATGAATTTTTAGCAGGAGAACTAAAATATATTCATTGGGCAGGTTATAAATGGCGTCCAATTGACAATAAAAAATCAAATGTAATTGGTTACCAAACAAATTTAAATAATCTCAACCTCAAACTTTATGGTAGTGAATTACAAATAGAGAACTCTTTGCAAAAGTTTTTTATGGGTAATAATTATGAAAATTTCAGTTTTACACAGGTTTTGACTGCGTTTGAAAAACTTAATAAATTATTGCCAATAGATATTTATAAAACCCAAGTTAAAAGAATAGATGTTGGGGCAGTAATTAACCATAATACAGAGCAAGAATATAACAGATGGTTAGAGTACAAGGGTAAAATTCCAATCGCAATGATTAAGCGTAATACTGTTTATGGGAAAGAGTTTAGGCAAACAAATAATAAATTCAAGGTTTATGATAAAACTTTTGAAACTAAGCAAACCACAGATGTTAAGCTACAAGAAGCATTAATGCGCTTAGAGTTACAAGGCAATAATAGATATTTTAATAATCGTACAAATCCAATCGGTTTATATACAGTCGCAGATTTAATAGATCCTATGAAATTTAAATTACTTACAACTGATTTTTTGAATTTCTACAAGGATATAAGAAAAAAACCAAATTTTGATTTCTCTCAATGGTCAACCAAAGAAATACGTTTATATAGTTATATGGTTAATACAGATACAGCAAATGCAATGAAAAAGTATCATAAGGGAACCCATAAAAAAGAACGCTTACTATATCTTAAATTGCTAACCAAATATCAAACTGAAGAACAGCAAAACAATGTGATTCAAAAAATAAAAGAAAAAGTTAATTTTTCTATTAATAATTAAGCCCTTTTTAATACGTGTAGTATAGTCTAAAACAGGGGTAAAAATACACACACATACCTCTTCACTTCTTACAAAGTAATAGTAGAGAATAATATAACGCAAAACGGTGTATTTATATCAAGTATTTCCTATATTTAAAGATTCAAATAAGAGTCAAAATGAACAGGATTAAAGAAGTTCTTGAAGATAAAGGTATTAAGCAAGTATGGCTTGCAGAACGCTTAGGTAAGAGTTTCAATACGGTAAATGGTTATGTGCAAAACAGAACGCAATCAAGTTTAGAGGTGTTATATGAGATTGCTAAAATCTTAAATGTAGATCCAAAAGAATTATTAAAAACAACTATATAGTCAATCAATAAATGGCAAAGACCAAAACCAAAAAAGAAGAGCCTTTAGAAAAGATACTTTGGGCAACTGCAAATAAGCTAAGAAAAAATATAGATGCAGCAGAATATAAACACGTAGTATTGGGTTTAATATTCTTGCGTTATATCTCAGAAGCTTTTGAAAACCTATATGCAAAATTAGAAGAAGGAAAAGGAGAATATGAAGGTGCAGATCCAGAGGATAAAGATGAGTATAAAGGAGAAAATGTATTCTTTGTACCTACTAAAGCACGCTGGAGTTTTCTTCAAGACAATGCCAAAAATGCTGAAATAGGAAAGTTTATTGATGCAGCAATGGATGCTATCGAAAAGGAAAATCCAAGACTTAAAGGTGTGCTTCCAAAAGTATATGCAAAAGAAAATCTTGATACTACAAACTTAGGAACATTAGTAGATATGATTAGTAATATTGCATTTGGTGATGTAAAAGATAGAAGCGCAGATGTATTAGGTCACGTATTCGAGTATTTCTTAGGTGAATTTGCATTAGCAGAAGGTAAAAAAGGCGGACAGTTCTATACACCAAGAAGTGTGGTAGAATTAATGGTAAATATGTTAGAACCATATAAAGGTCGTGTAATGGACCCTTGCTGTGGTAGTGGAGGTATGTTTGTGCAGAGTGAAAAGTTTGTTGTAGAACATCAAGGAAATGTAAGTGATATTTCTGTGTATGGGCAAGAAAGCAATCAAACAACGTGGCGTTTAGCTAAAATGAATTTAGCTATTCGTGGTATAGATAGTTCACAGGTAAAGTGGAATAATGAAGGCTCATTTTTAAAAGATGAACACAAAGACATAAAGGTAGATTACATTATAGCAAACCCACCATTTAATGATGATGATTGGAGTGGTAATTTATTAAGAAAAGATGGAAGATGGCAACACGGTGTGCCACCAGAAGGAAATGCAAACTATGGTTGGATTCAACATTTCTTATATCATTTATCACCAAGCGGGCAAGCAGGTTTTGTATTGTCTAAAGGAGCATTAACAACTAAGACTTCTGGAGAGGATGTAATACGTAAAAACTTGGTAGAAGCTGGCTTAATAGATTGTATTGTAAACCTGCCTGCAAAACTCTTTTTAAACACGCAAATACCTGCTTGTTTATGGTTTATGAGTCGTAACCGTACCAATGGTAAATTCAGAAATCGTAAAAATGAAATACTATTTATAGATGCTCGTAATTTAGGACATTTAATAAACCGTAGAACAAGAGAATTATCAGAAGATGATATTAACCTCATTGCAGATACTTACCATAATTGGAGAAATACAGATGGTAATTATGAAGATGTTGCAGGTTTCTGTAAAGCCGAAAGTATAGAACGAGTAAAAGAACTCGATTGTGTATTAACACCAGGGCGTTATGTTGGGTTACCAGATGAAGAAGATGATTTTGATTTTGCAGAACGTTTTACAAGTTTAAAGGCAACATTCGAGATACAACTAAAAGAAGAAGATGCGCTTAATAAAGCCATTAAAGATAACCTTTCTAAAATCGTAATAAACAATGAGTAAAGAAGATATAAGATGGGAACAACGCTTTTCTAATTATGTAAAAGCATTTAATAAATTAGATCAAGCTGTTACCAAAATTAAAACAGATTTTGAAATAGAAGATGATGGTACTATTGATGATGATGAGTTTTTAGATGATATAATTAAAGAAGGAATTATACAGCGTTTTGAATACACACACGAGCTATCTTGGAAAGTAATGAAAGACTTTTTAGAAGATGTAGGTGAGGTAAAAATGTACGGTTCTAAAGATGCAACAAAAGAAGCTTTTGCAGCAGAATTGATTACAGATGGTGATGTTTGGATGGATATGATTAAAAGCCGAAACAAAACGTCTCACACGTACAATGAAGAAGTAGCAGACGAAATATTTAAAAATATCATTACTCAATATCATCCAGAATTTTTAGCTTTTAGAGATAAAATGGAAGCATTAAGAAGTGGTAATCAAGCAGAATTATTTGAAGAAGAATAATGTACGGACTAAAACCACATACCATAAAAGCAATACAAGATGTATTTGCAAAACATAAAGCAATTGAAAAAGCTATTTTATACGGTTCTCGTGCAAAAGGCAATTATCGCAATGGCTCAGATATAGATTTAACCTTAGTAGGTAAAACATTAACACTGTCACAACAATTTTCTATTGAAACAGATTTAGACGATTTATTACTGCCTTATAAAATGGATCTATCTATTTTTCATAAAATAGAGAATGAAGATTTAATAGACCACATCAACAGAGTTGGGATTTGCTTATATGATGGTAGTGATAATTTAGAAAAATCAGAAGATGAGAATGAATGGGATGAAGTAATTATTGGTGATTATATTGATTTAATTAGCGGTTATGCTTTCAAGTCAAAAGATTTTTTAGAAAACCAAGTAGAGAACTCTTTACCTGTTTTAAAAATAAAGAATGTAGCAAATGGTGATGTACATCTTAATGGAGTTCAATATCATTTGTATAATGATAAGTTAGAAAAATTTTTAATTACAAAAAATGACACCCTAATAGCAATGACTGGTAATCATCCACAAGCTAAGTCACAAGTGGTTGGTGATGTTTCAAGATATAGATTAAATACAAATAGTTTATTAAATCAAAGGGTTGGTAAAATAGTATGCTCAGAAGATATTGATGAAGATTTCACGTATTACTTTTTTAAAGATGATGCAACTCATAACTATTTAGCAAATCAATCTTCAGGTAGTGCAAATCAAGCAAATATTTCTAAAACAAATATTCTAGGTGTACCTATAAATCTTCCATCTTTACCTGAACAAAAAGCTATTTCAAAATTACTTAGTAGTTTAGATAATAAAATAGACTTACTGCATAGACAAAATAAAACTTTAGAAGAATTATCTGAGGTGCTGTATAGAAAATGGTTTATTGAGGAGTCAAATGAAAGTTGGGAAGAAATTCCATTAAAAGAAATATGTCAAATTAGAAATGGATATGCTTTTAAAAGCAGTACTTATCAAAATTCTGGTGAAATAATAATTAGAACAACAAATTTTCAAGATCATTTTATAGAGTTGACTAATTTGAAATTTATTTCATCTGAGTTGGCAAAAAACTATGAAAAATATAGATTGAATAGAAATGAGTTTTTGTTAGTAATGGTTGGGGCGAGTTTAGGTAATTATTCTATTGTAACTGATGATGTATTACCAGCTCTTCAAAATCAAAATATGTGGGCTTTTATTTCTGAAGAAAAAGAATACCAACATTACTTAAACCAAACCTTGAAATATATAATCAGAGAGAATATTAATACAGCTTCAGGAAGTGCTCGTTCTTTTTTTCAAAAAGGGGCATTTTATGAAATTTTAATTACTAAACCTGATTCAGAAACCATAAAAGAAAAAGATCGTGAGTTTGAGAGTATGTTTTCTAAAATTGAATTAAATCGAAAAGAATTAAGAAATTTAGAGAAACTTAGAGATACTTTGCTTCCAAAATTAATGAGTGGTGAAATAAGAGTAAAAATATAATGTATGGAACAACCTTTTAAGCCTTTAAGTCTATCTATAAAAGAACTGTTTACTAACGCAGATTCTAAATATAAAATTCCACAATACCAAAGACCTTATAAATGGGAAGGTGACCAAGTATTTCAATTATGGGATGATATTTATGAAGCCTACGAAAATAAAGAGAAAAACTATTTTTTAGGTTCTATTATTACAGCAAAACCAAGAGATAATGAAAATTCTTCTTATGTAGATGTGGTAGATGGGCAACAACGTTTAACTACACTTACCATTATGCTATGCGTTGTTAGAGATTTGTTTCCAAACCTTAACGCCAATAATGAAAAAGATAATGCTGTAAAACCTATGATGATTCAACACTCTATTTCAGAGTTTGGTCAAAACGAGCGTTTAAAATTAAATACACACGCACAACATCAAAGCGATTTTGAAAAATTAATTCTTAAAGGCGATACAAAAGAATTAATTAAACCATACAAATATCAAATAAGAACAGACGAAGAGCCAAAGTTTAAGTTTGTAAATACAGCAGCTATATTTAAAGAAAAACTTCAAGAGATAGGCGAAGAAGAAGCTGGCGAGTTTATCAATTTTTTATTCAATCAAGTACAAATTATTCGTATTGATTGTACAGATAGACAGTTTGCTATAAAACTGTTCCAAGTACTTAATGATAGAGGTATGGATTTATCGGCAGCAGACTTAATTAAAAGTTTCTTGTTAGAAAAGCTCTATAAAAAACACAAAGAAGATCCTGATAATTCCAAACTAAAAGAAGAACGTTTTATTGCAGATTGGCGTGAAATGGAACAAACAGTAAAAAAATGTGATATTAATATGAATGACTTATTTATCATTTATGAATATTACTTACTTGCTGCTAATCCTAAAAAATCACTCTATGATGAATTACAAGTCATTTTTGAAGATAAAGATTCTAATGAAGTTATAGAAGATATTAAAGCATTTGCAAGTACCTATCTAAGTGAAGTATTAGAAAAGGAAGATAAAATATTGTATTCTTTTAGATATATAAGATGGAGTATGTATTGGAAATGTATAGCAATGACAGCTATTCATACTAAATATTCTCACAAGAAAGAAGTATTATCAGAGTTAAGAAGATTTTATTATCTGTATTGGATTGGTGGTAAAACACTTTCACAAATTAAACAAACGTCTTTTAATCTTATCAAATGGATTAAAGAAAAAAAGAGTATTTCATTTATTAAAGAAGAACTTGATAAAAAGTTAGAAACAGACAAAATATTAGACCTTGTAATTAGAAATTTAACATCAGAACGTATAGCTACAGAACCTTGGATTAAACCGCTATTGTTAATGATGGAGTACAATGTAACAGACGATAGTAAATTATCTTTTATTCCATTAAGTAAAGACGTTCATTTAGAACATATATTACCTGTAAAGTTTGAAAAATTTGAAGAATGGAATCACTTTACACCAGAGGTTGCTTCTCAATGGCTTAATTCAGCAGGTAATTTAACGCTGTTAGGTGGTTCAAAAAACATAGAAGCAAGTAACAATCCTTTTAATATAAAAATGGGTGTTTATAAAGGGAAAGGTAAATATGAATCTAAGAATGATAAAATTACAGCATTTCTTGTAACGCAATCTATTGTTCAAGATTATGAAAAAGAAACCTACAACAAGCAATGGAATTTAGATTCAATTCATAACCGTTGGAAATGGTTTTTTACTGAAACCGAAGAATTATTAGATATTGATTTATCTGATGAAAAAGAAGCATTAAAACCTGAATTGGTATGACAAAATTATTTGAAGATGACATAGAGCAATTGCTAATAGAAGAGTTGGAGAGTTTAGGTTACTATTATGTTTATGGCCCAGAAATAGCACACGATGGAGAATTTCCTGAAAGAGAAAATTATAGTGATGTAGTATTACATAATCGCTTAAAAGAAGCTATTCTACAACTCAATCCATCTATTCCAGAAGAAGCAAGAGAAGATGCTTTTAAACAAGTATTGCGTATTAGCTCACCAGACCTTTTAGTAAATAATGAAGCGTTTCATAAAATGCTTACAGAAGGTGTAAAAGTATCATATAGAAAAGATGGTGTTTCTCGTGGTGATTTAGTTTGGTTGGTAGATTTTGATAATGCAGAAAATAATGAATTTGTAGTTGCAAATCAATTTACAGTAATAGAAGATAATCATACAAAAAGACCAGATGTTATTTTGTTTATTAATGGTTTACCATTGGTGGTTATAGAACTAAAAAATGCAGTAGATGAAAATGCAACAGTAAAATCAGCTTTCAAGCAATTACAAACCTATAAAGCAACAATACCAAGTCTATTTACATACAACAGTCTTTGTGTTATTTCAGATGGTTTAGAGGCAAAATCAGGTTCATTATCAGCAGGTTTTTCTCGTTTTATGAGTTGGAAAACAAAAGATGGTGAAACGTTGGCTTCGCATTTAGATTCTGAAATTGAAGTGTTAGCACAAGGACAACTAAACAAAAAAACACTAATAGATATTATTAGGTATTTCATTGTATTTGAAAAATCTAAAAAGGAAGATTTAAAAACAGGTATTACAACTATTGATACGGTTAAAAAGGTAGCAGCTTATCATCAATATTACGCAGTTAATAAAGCAGTAGAAAGTAGTAAAATAGCTGCTGCAGTAGATGGAGATAGAAAAGGTGGTGTGGTATGGCATACGCAAGGTTCTGGTAAATCTTTATCAATGGTTTTCTATACAGGTAAAATTGTACAAGCACTTAATAATCCAACAATATTAGTAATTACAGATAGAAATGATTTAGACGATCAATTATTTGACACCTTTGCTTCTGCAACGCAATTATTAAGACAAAAACCAGTACAAGCAACCGATAGACAGCATATAAAGGAATTATTAAAAGTGGCTTCTGGAGGTGTGATATTTACCACTATACAAAAATTTCAACCAGATGAAGGAAATGTATATGAAACCTTAACAGACAGAAAGAATGTAATTGTTATTGCAGATGAAGCACATAGAACACAATATGGTTTTAAAGCAAAAACAGTAGATGTTAAAGATGAAGATGGCAATGTAATAGGTAAACGTATTGTATATGGTTTTGCAAAGTATATGCGTGATGCATTACCAAGTGCAACATATTTAGGTTTTACAGGAACACCAATTGAAGGAACAGATGTTAATACACCAGCAGTTTTTGGTAGTTATGTAGATATTTATGATATAGCCCAAGCAGTAGATGATGGTGCTACAGTTCGTATTTATTATGAAAGTAGATTAGCTAAAGTAAATCTAAGTGAAGAAGGGAAAAAGTTAGTAGAGCAATTAGATGAAGATTTAGCAAATGAAGAACTTAGTGAAACCCAAAAAGCTAAAGCTAAGTGGACACAGTTAGAAGCCTTAATAGGTAGTGAGAATAGAATTGGAAACATAGCTCAAGATATTGTATCTCACTTTATTGCAAGACAAAATGTTTTTGAAGGTAAAGGAATGATTGTCGGTATGTCACGAAGAATTGCTGCTGAGTTATACCATCAAATTATTAGTATTAGACCAGATTGGCATCACAAAGATTTAGATAAAGGTGTAATAAAAGTAGTAATTACTGCTGCATCTTCTGATTGGTCAAAAATGGCGTTACACCATACAACTAAAGAACAACGTAGAGCATTAGCCGAACGTATGAAAGACCCTAATGATGAATTAAAGTTAGTAATTGTTAGAGATATGTGGTTAACAGGTTTTGATGCGCCTTCAATGCATACTTTGTATATAGATAAACCTATGAAAGGTCATAATCTAATGCAGGCAATAGCAAGGGTAAATAGAGTTTATAAAGATAAACCAGGTGGTTTAGTCGTAGATTATTTAGGAATTGCATCAGACCTTAAAAAAGCATTAGCGTTTTATAGTGATAGTGGTGGTAAAGGAGACCCAACCATTGCACAAGAACAGGCTGTAAGTTTAATGTTAGAGAAAATAGAAGTAGTATCTCAAATGTTTTTAGAAAAACCAGAAAGAGGTTATTCTAAGGCATTACAGAATTTAGTAAATGAGCCATCTGCACCATACATTGGTAAGGATAGAGGATTGCTATATGAGGAATATTTTACTGCTGATACTAAAACAAAGTTGAAAATTATATTAATTGCAGAAGAGCATATTCTAAGTATTGAAGATGGTAAAAAGCGTTTTGTAAACGAAGTAACAGCATTGTCTAAAGCATTTGCAATAGCAGTACCACACGATGAAGCTATGGATGTAAAAGATGAGGTGTCATTTTTCCAAGCAGTTAAAGCAAGATTATCAAAATTTGATACTACAGGTATAGGTAGAACAGATGAAGATTTAGAAACAGCAATACGTCAAGTTATAGATGAAGCATTAGTATCAGACAAAGTAATTGATGTGTTTGATGCAGCAGGTATTAAAAAACCAGACATATCTATTTTATCAGAAGAGTTTTTGATGGAAATTAAAGGTATGGAGCATCAAAACGTTGCATTAGAAACGTTGAAGAAATTGCTAAATGAAGAAATAAAAACAAGAAGTAAAACAAACTTAATACAAAGTAAGTCTCTAATGGAAATGCTTGAAAATTCTATTAAGAAGTATCAAAACAAAGTACTCTCTGCTGCTGAGGTTATTCAAGAGCTTATAGAATTAGCAAAACAAATAAAAGATGCTGATAAGCGTGGAGATAGCTTAGGTTTAACAGATTATGAATTGGCGTTTTATGATGCTATTTCTCAAAATCAAAGTGCAAAAGATGTATTAGGTGATGAAATATTAAGAGAACTTGCTGTATACTTGGTAGAAACGGTTAAAAATAATGCAACTATAGATTGGACAATAAAAGAAAGTGTAAAAGCAAAATTAAAGGTAATGGTAAAGCGTGCGCTTAGAAAATTTGGTTATCCACCAGACTTACAAAAATTGGCAACGGATACAGTTTTAAAGCAAGCGGAACTTTTAGCAGATTTCTGGAATTAATAAAGTAGAATTATTTTGGCAAACTTTCCCATAACAATAGATTTCAGAAAAATATCTGGTCATAGTCAAATTGTAGATGCACTTTCAAAGGCTTTTGATGCTGTAGCTAACGATACTGTACATTTTACAATTAATCTAAATACATACTCTATGTTGTATTCAGATCATTTAGTTTTGATAGGTAGTACAGTTAATCATTTAAGAAATATTGGTGTGATAGTCACAGGTAATTTTCAAGATTTTAGAGATGATTCAGCACAAGTTCAATATGCAAGTAGAGTAAACTTTTTTGAACAAATAGGTTTTACTTATCAAGAAGGTTTTAGAAGACAAAATACATCAGGTAGATTTACAGAAATTAAAAGATTTGATAATTGCAACTCAATGGATATTCATAAGGAAGTTATGAAGATTTTAATTAAAGATGCAGTTAATGAAGATATGTTAATAGTGTTAGATTATTGTTTATGGGAAGTAATTGATAATACAATACGTCATTCACAATCAGATGGTACGCTCGACAATGGTAGTGGTTATGTAAGTTGTCAATATTTTCCATCAAATAAGCAAATTAGAATAATTATAGCAGATAATGGTCAAGGTATCCATCAAGCCTTAACAACACACCCAAATAGTGCCTTCAAGCATTTTAATGAAGCACAATCAGTAGAACATTGTATTGATAAAGGTGTTACAAATAGTACAGGTATGGGTTTTGGTTTATGGGCAACTGCAACTTTAATAAAAGAGAACGGTGGTAAATTAATTATTCATTCAGGTAATAATTCTTTAGAAATAGATAGTAGTAAAACTGTCTTAAATACTTCTAAATGGCAAGGTGCTTATACTTATATCCGAGTGAATACGGACGTTGCTGTTACCTATGATAAAATCTTCACAGATGATGGTCAAAGAAATGCTTTTGAAGAACGATATGAAGATTTATTAGGAAATCTCGATGATCTTTGGTAATTTTGGCACAGTTTTTACGACTACATATACAATGGAAATTAAGTTTGGACATATCGGAAACAGCTTAGGAACAAGGGTTTTAGGTAAAAAATTACGTTTAGAGATAGAACAATCTTTAAAGTCGGAAGAGTTCGTTACGTTCAATTTTGAAGGCGTAAAACTGATTTCACACTCATTTGCAGATGAATGTTTTGCTAAACTTATTGAAGTTATAGAGCTAAACGATTTGAAAAGGAAATCTACCTTTATTAATACAAATGATATTATAAAAAAGACTGTTGCTTTTACAATTAAAGAAAGAGCTATGCAGTTAGCTTCTGCTTAATTAATTCCCCACAAAATAAAACCCAGTTTTTTCGTACCTCAAAATCTTCTGTCTTTTATTTTATTCCGCTTGCCACCACATTGCTGTTTTTAAGTCACGGTAATTGTAGCCAACGCTCTAATAGCACATTCCTTTTTTGTCGTACCTAAAAAAAGTAAAGAGCTATCGCCAACGCTCAAACAATTACAGCGCCATAAAAACAACCCAAAGCTATGTTACATAATAGAAGTTATAGTAGCAAAAATCCTTTCAATGGTTGCCTACGGCGTGTTATTATATTTTCGTAGCTATAACTGCTATTATGTAAAATATCCGCTCATCCAACGCTCACATCCGAACTATTAATCACATTTTGAATAAGCATTAAACAGTCGAACATTTAAAGGATTACGTTAATTTGTTATAATATTCGTTATCTCATTCAACTGCACAAAACCATCACTAAGTCCAAGTATTCCTTAGCTCAAGTCTTTGTTTGTTTCATTTCACTATCAAATATTAAAGTCCACTTTTCCCCACCACCCAAGAAATAGGATATAAAAAAATAGGTCAATAAAATTTAGGAACAATCCATAGCACATTCCTTTTTATCGTGCCTCAAAAAAGAAACAAGCTATTGTCTAAAAGTCCTGTATGAGTAGCTTAATTAAAAGCTGTATTATCATAAAACTTTTTAATACGCTACACATACAAACGCACCATCCAACGCTCAATTCGGTATAGACCTATTTTTTTAAGTGTTAATTCCCCAGAAAAACGGAATAAAATAAATGGTGTTTAGATTTTGAATTAACATTGAGATAGTAAAAAATAATAAAAAAGAAATCAAAGATATGTGGCTTCCTTCAGCCAACGCTAAATGCCGAAAAGGTCAAGCCCTACGGGTTTTGGATAAAACTTTTTTTAATAAACTCTTTTTTTTAATTTGAAGCATAGTGCTATAAAAAACTTTTACCCAAAAACCTTGTCGCCATTATCCTCGCCACCTTTACTTATTGCTTTCTTTTTTCTTCTTTTTTCTTTTAAAAATATATAGGGGCAAAGTAAAGTAGGGCAAGCAAATGCAAAGGCAACCAATAGGTTAATTGTCCTTGCAGAAGTCTTTATATTTGCTTAAAGGTTAGCGCAAAAGCATTGTTAAAGCCGAATTAAGTCCGTACCAAATCCGAATAAGTAATTTTTAATTTTTTATATAGTATGGGCAAAATATCTCAAGGAATTTTAGGAGGTTTATCAGGTAAAGTAGGAAACATTATCGGTGGTAATTGGAAAGGAATCGATTACATCAGAATAAAACCTTCAAGTGTTGCGAATCCAAGAACGGAAGGACAAGTAAATCAAAGAAACAAGTTTTCAAGTGTGTTGGAGTTTCTTCAACCTAACAAAGCGTTTTTAAAAGTCGGTTACAAGAGTTTTGCGGTTAAGAAAACAGAATTTAATTCTGCTATGTCTTATTTGTTGAATAATGCAGTAGTCGGTACAGCACCCAATTTTACGGTTGACTACAGTAACGCATTATTGAGTAGAGGAAGCCTCTCAGGTGTCTTAAATGGCGTTACAGACCTAACAAATGCAGGTCAAGTAGATTTTAGTTGGGGAGATAACTCGGCAGAAGGTAATGCAAATACAACTGACAGATCAATGGTTTTGGTTTATAACCCATCAAAAAAAGAATCTATTTATATTCTTGATGGTGCTATAAGAACTGCTGGAGCACAGACAGTAACAATACCAAACACTTATGCAGGCGATACAGTAGAGCTATTTATGGCATTTGTTTCGGCAGATGGTAGTCAAGTATCGAATAGCATCTATTTAGGCTCTGGTACGGCAAGTTAATAACGACTAAATAGAAGTAAAGAAACCGTTCCCAAAAGGAGCGGTTTTTTGTTTTTCAAACCACTTATACAAGGGTGTGATATAAGGTTCAAAAAGTTGTACCTATGTTGTACCTTTTTTGTTTTACCTAAATTTATATCAATAAATATAGTGGTTACAAGAGTTTATTTAGATAACACGGTGTTGTGCTTAGTTTTTTTATTTTTTTTCTAAGAATGCCTGCACTTCGGAATAATAATCTTCTCCATAATATTTATAAAATTCTCCATTTGGTTTAACTATTAAAAATCCAGCACAGTTTAGATGTTCAGTAAAAACATTTTGATAGAAAAAACCTGAATCTAATATAAATTCAGACATTTTTTCATAGATTTCTTTATTATACGAATCTTCACTATAAACAAAGAAATCAACAGCATTATAATCAGAGCTCATTCGTGCTGAAATTCGTATTCTATTTTTAGCTACTTGCTTATTGTTATTTTTACTAAATCGAACATTTATACAGTTCGGTGCTTTTTGGTTATAATTTATCAGAATAGATTTTTCAGTATCAATAGTTGTTTTTAATTCTACTTCAAGTTTTTTAATTAATGTATCATATTCGGATATATTTAATGTTCCAGAGTAAGCTTTTCTGCTTTTTTTGTATTCAGAATTAGGGTATGTATTAACTTCTGTGTTATTAATAGCTATTTTATTAGTTCCACACGAAACAAATAAGAAGGTTATGATAAAATAAACTCCATTCTTTAACTTTTTGTTCATAGGTTTATGGTTTGGTCAAATTAAACACAACTTGTTATATAGTAACTTTTGTCGTCGATATCCCGTAAATAAGCCAGGTTATAGTAAGTTTACTGTTGTCGTTATCCTGTAAAGATATTTTTTTTATTGAAATGTTAATTTAAGACTAAATCTTTTTTATTTTACTTTCTGTAATTTAGCATTGAGTTTAAAAACCAAAAGAAAAATGCAGAAAAAATAATTAATGCTATTATTCCTGCAACTATATTTTTAGTTCTGTTTTTTCGGATTTGACTTTTAATTCGTTGTTTAATTTCTAAACGTTCAGAATTAGATAATTTGTTTAGTTTGTCTTTAAAAAAGGTTTTTTCAGAATTAAAATGCTTTAATTCATCGCCATAAATAGCTCTTACTTTTTCAAAAGGTATTTTTTGTTTTCGTGTAAAAACAGAAGTTATGTTACCAGAGCCAATATATCCGCTGGTTGGGTTTAATCGTCTTCTGTTATTTTTCTCATTATAAACTCAAAATTTACTAACCTCTAAAAACTACTAACTAATAAACTAACTACAACCACTTTTTACGTTTAAAATAGTACATCATTCCGGCAAATGTTACAATCATAACTGCCCAAACTATGTGGTAGCCGTATTTGGTGTGTAGTTCTGGCATGTTTTCAAAATTCATTCCGTAGATTCCTGCAATAAAGGTTAGTGGAATAAAAATAGTAGCAATTATGGTTAGTACTTTCATGACTTCGTTCATGCGGTTGCTAATGGTTGTCATGTACATATCCATTAAACTCCAAATCATTTCACGGTAAATATCTATGTTTTCTGTCACTTGAATTACATGGTCGTAAACATCGCTAAAATAGCGTTGTGTGGTTTGGTCTATAAGTTTACTTTCGGTTTTTTCTATGCGATTTATAATTTCTCTTAACGGGAAAATAGCACGTCTAATCTTTAGAATTTCACGCTTCAGCGTTTGTATTTGTGTGGTTATTTGGTCTTTTGTAGCACCTTCAAATAATTCGTCTTCAAGTTCTTCAATTTTATTACCCATAGTTTCAATAATGGCGTAATAATGATCTACAAGAGAATCTATTAAAGCGTACAGTAAGTAATCTGCGCCAAGACTTCTAATTCTACCTTTAGCTTGTCTTAAACGTTCGCGTAAGCTATCAAAAACATCGCCTTCTGCCTCTTGAAAGGTAAGTACGTAATCTTCGCCTAAAATAAAACTAACTTGTTCAGAGACTATTTCTTCGTTATCGTTGTAATACATCATTTTAATAACTAAAAAGATATAATCGTCGTAATCATCAATTTTTGGTCGTTGCGATGTGTTTACAATATCTTCTAATACTAAAGGATGTAAATTAAAATGCTTTCCTAAGGTTTCAATTTCTTTAATATGATTTAAACCATTAAGATTTAACCAAGTTATAGTGTTAGAGTTCTTATATTTTATAGCTTCATTAATGTTTTTAAGCTCTTTTTCTTCGCAAAAATTAGTGTTATAATCAAAGGTTTCTATAAAGAGTTCTGCATTATCTCTAGTTCCTGTATAAACTAAAGCACCAGGTACTTGACCTAGGTGTTTTTTATAATTTTGTGTCCTTTTCCTTAAACGTTTCTTAGGCATAATTAATACGTTTCTTCAAATTCGTCAATAGCATCTTTTTGAACTAAAGTTACAGCTTTTTGTAGAATTAAGTTATTTGGATAGGTGACTAAGTCGCCATTATCTAATCTTAAATGTAATTGAAAAGCTCTAATGTCTTCAATTATAGCTTCAATGGGATAATCTTTATCATGGATTTTAATTTTGTCTCCAACTTTATATGGAAACGAAAAAAACATGATTATTCCAGATGTTATATTACTTAAAATAGACCAAATAGCGAATAAACCAATACCAATTACAGCAAATACAGATGAAAATATAACTGATAAATCTTTTAATTCTGTGCCAAATATTAAGGCTTCAACTAAAATAAAAACCAAAATAAGTGCAAATGTGGTATATCTAGAGATTAGTCTAATACGCGCGTCGTTTATACCGCTAGATCGTCCAATTTTATAAATGGATAGTCTTAAAAGAAATCTTAACACTAAAAATATAGCTAATACAATAAGTGTATTAATTATTTGTGGTTTTAAACCTTCTGTGAAGTTGAACATGTTATTATTTTAAGAGTAAACTATCGCGTAAAATTACATCTTTATTCTGTTTTTTATTCCAATAAGGTGATGTAATTGTTTTTAATAAAGTGGCTTTACTTGTTTGGTTATTTACCGTTTCTGTCCATCCTAAAATTGTATGAGGGAATTCTTTTGAAAAATGAATATTAAGCTCACGATTTAGTTCTGGATAAGCTATGTTATATGTAGAATCTGTAAGCTTTGCAGATGCCTTATAGGCTTTAGTTGTTGTATGATTTAACTTTAAAAATTCTAAAGAAGGAATGCTTTTAAAATCTCCAACAGGTAAACTTTTAGGATTGATTCTAAGTTGTGTCCAAAACTGGTTTTCTAACACATTTTTTTCAATGTTGAAGTTCTCATCTGCTTCTCCTTCAAAATATGAATGCGATGTTACCTTAAATTGGTCTCTATTGTTGATTTGCATATATGTGTGTCCGCACCATTCTTGAATAGAACTAGATACTTTTATTGCATTTTGGTTATTAGCAGTAGGATAAAAGGTGCTTTGTAAAATACTGTAAGGGTAAATTCCTGTTATGAAGTTTTTAGTCGCATTTAGCTTTAAAACCGGAACAGAATTATCCGATTTAGAATTGGCTTTGACTTGTTCGTTCTTTAAAAAAGGTTCTGTTACGTAAATCAAAACAGCTTCGCCATCACGAATTTCGCCATATCTATTTTGTTCTAATTTGTACGAAGAAATTTCGGCTTCTCCTTTATGCCAATAGTCCTTAAACGCTTTCGATAAAGGTTGTTCAGGTGATGTATTTATAGTTTTAACTGAAGATTCTTCAGCTTTAACAGGTTTAGATACTTCGTTTTTACAGCCAAAAATGACTAAAAGAAGCGATAAATATAAAATAGATTTCATAGTAAGCAATTTACTACAAATATAAAATCTTACAAGCTTAAGTCTAGGTTATTTAACGTTTTGTAAACTAAATGCGTTGGTAAACCCATAACATTAAAGTAAGAACCTTCTATATGTGTTACGCCAATTTGACCAATCCAATCTTGAATTCCATAAGCGCCAGCTTTGTCTAAAGGCGCATAGTTTTTAATATAATACCAAATTTCGTCGTCTGTAAGTGCTTTAAAAGTCACTTTTGTTGTGGCATTTACGGTTTTTTGAGCCAATCCCATTTTAAAATTAACAGATGTAATAACTTCATGCGTGGCGTTACTTAAAGATTTAAGCATGGTAAACGCTTCGTCGTTATTTCTTGGTTTCCCTAATGCTGTATTGTTGTGCCAGACAATAGTATCGCTAGTAATTAGCAAATCGTTATCCTTTAAGTTGTCTTTAAAAGGTAAAGCCTTTAGTTGTGCTAGGTAATCGCTTATTTCGGAATGTGTTAATGTATCTGGAAATACTTCATCTATAGACTTTAAACGCACCTCAAAAGGAATATTTAAATCTCTAAAGAATTGTTGTCTTCTAGGCGAACCAGAAGCAAGAATAATAGTGTATTTTTTTAAGGCGTCTTTAAGCATGATTTAAAATATAGTTAAATAAAAACATAGAGCAAACACCTGTAAATAAGGTGATTTTAAGTATAATACTTATTTTAGAAAAATCTGCTTTTTTTGTAGCTGAAACTAATTGAATTGCACAAAATAGGAGTGGAGCAATAACTAAAAATACAAAATATGCCATAACATAGGTGTATTTATAAAAGTAAATATAATTGTAATAAATTACACTAAACATGGCTAAAGCTACTAATACAAAGCACAAAATAGAGGTTCTTTTTATGCCAAAAGCTATAGGTAAAGTGTTTACGCCTTGTTTATAATCACCATCTACATCTTCGCAATCTTTTACTAATTCTCTTATAAAGTTAATAAACATAGCAAATAAAGCATAGTCTAGTAGTAAAGACATCATTTGTTTTTGAAAAAGTGCATTTTCAACGGTAATTGCTGGAGCTAATTCAAAAATACCAACTAATAAAATGCTTAAACCAACTAAAAGTGAAATAATTAGATTTCCTAAAACTGGGATATTTTTTAAGCTTGTTGCGTAAGCATACAGCAATCCAGCTACTAAAATAAATACAGATAAAAAGCTGTTTTTATCTATACTATTACTAACGTATAAACCAAAACAAACACCAACTAATGTTAGTCCAATATATAAATTATTTGCAGTATTTAAATTGATGCTTTTTGTGACAATTAATCGGTTTGGTTTGTTAATACCATCTGCAATAACATCGTTAATATCATTAATAACATAACCTGCTGCTGCAATACAAACAGTAGCTAAAACTAAGCATGTAAATTGAATAGTGTTAAGTGTTGTAAAAACACCAAAAGTTGGAAATAACACAAACTTAATTACAATTTGAGTGAATGCAATAATGAATAAGTTTTGAAATCTAATTAGCTTTAAGTATTTCATTAAATATCTTATTTTTAATGTTTTAAATATGTTTAATTAAAGTTTTTATTTAATCTTAAAAATTCCAATTATTTTGAACTTTTAGGACTTGTTCTATAATTTCTCTAACGCAACCTTTTCCACCATTTTTATGAGAAATGTAGTTAGAAATGTTTTTAACTTCTGGAACTGCATCTTGCGGACAACAAGCTAATCCAACCAATTTCATTACCTTAATATCCATAACATCGTCACCAACATAAAGGATTTCTTCTGGTTTTAATTTGTGTGTTTTTATATAGTTGTTAAACGTCTCTAATTTGTTTTGTGCGTCTAGAAAAACATCGCCAACACCAAGTGTTTCTAAACGTTGTTTTACACCTGTATTTGTTCCAGCCGAAATGATTGCCATGTTATAACCTTTCTTAACTGCATATTTAACCGCAAAACCATCTTTTACATTCATGGTTCTTAATAATTCACCTTTTTCAGAAATTTGAATATCGCCATTGGTTAAAACGCCATCAACATCAAAAATAAAGGTTGTGATTTGGTGTAAATATTCCTTGTAACTTTTAGAGCTGTCCATGTGTTTCTTTTATAGATTTGGTTAATAATTCGTAAACCTCTTTATGAGTTTCGTTTTTAAGCATTTTAATATGCTTTTTTATGGTTTTCTTATCGCCACGTTTTGCTGGTCCAGTTTGCGCTTTGTAAGGCGAAACATCTTCAATCTTACGAACGGTTTCTTTTATTAATGGTTTTAAAATATCGAATTCTACAGATTTTCTCTCACAAATCTCATGAGCAATTCTATAAATCTGATTACTAAAGTTATTAGCAAAAACAGCCGCTAAATGTAAGGCTTTACGTTGGTGACTATTAACTTTATGCGTTTGGCAACCTAGAGCTTCTCCAATAGAAGTAAGGGTTTTAAAATCGTCTTTCTTTAGAGCTTCAATACAAATTGGCACTTCAGAAAAATCTAATTCCACATCTTTAGAAAAGGTTTGTAATGGATAAAAAACACCTCTTCTGTGTTTCATATCAATATCGTATAGACTTACGCTACCAGACGTGTGAACCACTAATCTGTCTTCAAATGGTAAGTGTTTTGCTACATCTTCAATAGCATCGTCACTAACAGCAATAATATAAACATCGCTTTCTGTTAATGTATTTAAATCTGAAGTAATGCTTACTTCATTTTTAAAATCAGTAATGGCTTTTAAATCTCTACTAAACCATTGATTAATAGCAATGTTTTTAGCATTTTTTAGAGCTTTATATAAATGAGTGGCTACATTTCCCGAGCCAATAAGTGTAATTGTAATCATGATGCTAAAATAACTAAGTTCTAACACATATAAAAAGGAAAATTGGTATCTTTGAGTATGGAAAAAACCGACATTAAAAATAGAGAAGATGTGGCGCTTTTAGTCAACACTTTTTACGACAAAATTAGAATAGATGCTACTTTAGGTCCTATTTTTAATGGTATGATTTCAGATTGGGATTCTCATTTAGACCATTTAACTACGTTTTGGGAAAGTTCGCTTTTTATGACTAAAAAAATGGAGCAACGTTATTCTGGAAATCCTATAGAAGCGCATATAAAAGTAGATAATTATGCTAAAAACACCATAAACGAGCAACATTTTGGGATTTGGTTAAATTATTGGTCGCAAACTATCGATGAGTTATTTGTTGGTGATGTAGCAGATAATGCTAAGCGAAGAGCCCGAAAAATGGCAACTTTTATTCATATAAATCTTTTTCAAGCTAGAGAACAGTAATTCTTTATTTTTAACATAATATTCCTTCATTTTAAGCAAAATTATACTGTTTAAAAGCTTTATCTTTGCACACAAAATTTAAGCCTTTATCATGCAAAATAAGCTCGCTAAAATTCTCTTTTCTACTCGTTTAATGTCCATTTTATTTATTGTGTTTGCTGTAGCTATGGCTGCCGGAACTATTTTAGATAGAAATATGGATACATCGCCAACGCCATACACAAGAAATATAATTTATAATGCGTGGTGGTTTGAGGCTATTATGGTGTTTTTTATTATCAATTTCTGTGGAAATATTTTTAGATATCGATTATTAAGAAAAGAAAAATGGGCAACGTTAACGTTACATTTAGCGTTTATTTTAATCATTTTTGGTGCATTTATTACTAGATATTACAGTTTTGAAGGTATGATGCCTATTCGTGAAGGTGAAACTGAAAATACATTTCTATCACAAAAAACTTACATTACAGGTTTTGTAAATGGCGATTTTAAAATTAACGATGTACCACAACGTTTGCCTGTAAATAGGGAAGTCGATTTTTCTGGACGAATGACCAACGATTTTGAACATGAAGGTGTTTATGGCGTTCAACCTTTTAAAATTGAGTTAGAAAAGTTTATTGTTAATGCTGAAAAGGATATAGTAGAGTCTGATACTGGTGACTCTTATTTAAAAATGGTAGAAGCTGGTGGCGGAAATCCACATAACCATTATTTAAAAGATGGCGAAAAAGCACAAAATATACATAATACCTTAGTCTCGTTAAATAATTACCAAGATGGCGCAATAAATATTACCACTAAAGATGGACAATTGTTTATTCAATCTCCATTTGAAGGCGAATACCTTCAAATGGCAACTATGAATGAAGGAAAGCTATATAAAGATAGTATTCAGCCTTTAATGTTGCGTTCGCGTTATGTTATTGGCGAAATGCAAATTGTATTTCCAAAACCTGTAACTAAAGGTGAATTTGATATTGTTGAAAAATCAAGTCTATTAAAGAACGGTGAAGATGGCGTTGTTTTAAAAATTACCACTAAAAACGAATCCAAACGTGCTTTACTTTTAGGAGGATTAGGAACAAACAATCAATTTGAACGTGTAGAAGTTGGCGGATTAGAATTTGATTTTAGATATGGTGCTAAGGTTTTAGACTTACCTTTCAGTATAAAATTAAACGATTTTGTAGCTGATAAGTATCCTGGTTCGGAAACTGCTTATGCGTCTTTTATGAGTAAAGTAACCGTTAAAGATGAAGAAAGCGGTGATTTTGACTACGAGATCTTTATGAATAATATTCTAGACCACAAAGGTTACAGATTCTTTCAAGCGCGTTTTGATGAAAACGAAACAAGAACTATTCTTTCTGTAAATCATGATTTCTACGGAACTTGGGTTACTTACATTGGTTATTTCTTGTTGTATTTTGCAATGATGGCTATCTTATTTGATAAAAACACACGTTTTGCAGACTTAAAACGTTATTTAGAAAAAGTAAAAACGCAAAAATCTAAACTACTTTCAATTCTTTTTGTAGCATTTACTATAGGTTTAAATGCACAAGAACAACATTCTGAAAACGATGGTCACAATCATGATCAACAAGAGTTACTAACAGAACAAGTTGAAGAACATTCTGAAAATGATGGACACGACCACGCTAAAAGACAAGAACGTAAAGCGCCAACTAAAGCTGATATAGATTCTGTTTTAATGGCTAATGTAGCTCCTAAAGAAATTGCAGACGATTTTGGAAGATTAGTAATACAAGATGTTGGTGGACGAATGATGCCAATAGATACTTATGCTTCGGAATTATTACGTAAAGTGAGTAAAAGTGACACTTATGAAGATTTAACTGCTAACCAAGTCTTTTTAAGTATTCAAGAAAGTCCAATGCTTTGGTATAATGTGCCAGTTATATATTTAAAATCTAAAAAATCCGATTCATTACGTACTATTTTAGGGATAGATAAAACTAAAAGTTTTGCAACGCTTTTAGACTTTTTTGGAGACGATTTTAGATATAAGTTAGACCCATATTTAGAAGAAGCAACTTCTGCTCAAATTAAAAGTGGAATCCAAAAAGAATTTGTAGAAGCTAATGAACGAGTTAATATATTGTCTGCTGCTATTGAAGGAAGAGCTTTAAAAATATTTCCAATTCCAAACGATGCTAATAACAAATGGATTTCGGCTTTCGAGTATAAAAACGATGGTTTTAAAGAGAAAGTAAACGATACCATTTATGGGAATTACATACAGTCGAGTTTTGATTATTATTTATATAATTTAAATAATGATAAGCAAACCAAAGATTTTACAAAATCTAAGAAGTTGTTAAGCGAGTTTGCAAAACTTCAAAATAAGTTAGGAGCAGAGGTAATGCTAACAGAAGACAAGATTAATACAGAAATAATATATAATAAGTTTGATGTTTTTAAGAAGTTGTTCAGTTGGTATATGTATGCAGGTACTTTGTTGTTTGTATTATTAATTGTACAAATATTTAAAGATAAGAGCAAATCTCTAAACGTAGCAGTTAATGCTTTAAAAGTGGTTATTTTACTATTTTTTATACTTCATACGCTAGGCTTAATAGTACGTTGGTATATTTCTGGTCATGCACCTTGGAGCGATGCTTACGAGTCTATGATTTATGTAGCTTGGGCAACTATGTTCTTTACATTAACCATTGGAATTACTAAACAGAAAGACTTTAAAGGTTCAGATTCTAAACTTAAAAACTTTTTTGCCTCATTTAGAACTTCAGACTTAACCTTAGCGGCAGGAACTTTTGTAACTGCAATGATTTTAATGATTGCACATTGGAATTGGATGGATCCTGCTATTGCAAATCTTCAGCCTGTATTAAATAGTTATTGGTTAATGATTCACGTAGCTGTAATTGTTGCTAGTTATGGTCCGTTTGCCTTAGGAATGATTTTAGCAACCGTATCTTTATTCTTAATGATTTTTACAACTGAAAAGACCAAAGTAAAAATGGACTTAAACATTAAAGAACTTACTACAATTACAGAAATGGCTTTAACCGTAGGTTTAGTTATGCTTACTATTGGAAACTTTTTAGGTGGACAATGGGCTAACGAAAGTTGGGGACGATATTGGGGTTGGGATCCAAAAGAAACTTGGGCTTTAATTAGTATTATGGTTTACGCATTTGTTATTCATTTAAGATTAGTCCCAGGATTAAGAGGAAGATGGTTTTTTAACCTAATGGCAATTATTGCTTTTGGTAGTATTTTAATGACGTATTTTGGAGTTAACTTCTATTTAGCTGGTTTACATAGTTATGCAAGTGGAGATCAAATTTTAAGTTTCCAATTTATAGCTATAACTATTGGTATTGTTGCAGTACTTGGATTTTTCTCTTATAGAAAATACAAATTGTATTACAAAAAATAAATTTCTCAGTTTTATTTAAACTGATTTAACAGTGCGCTAATCTATTATTTTTGGTAGCTGGGATTTTAAATATTACATTAACATAACTTTAACATTAGAATGGATTTTATTAAAAAAATAGGCGTAATAAATCTAATTATGCTTTTGCTTTGCTTAGCAATTATATTATTTGCAGAGTATTTATTTTTAACTGGCGAACAAATTCACGCCATTTTTCTTGGACTTTGGGCTCCAACGTTATTAGGTGTAATGATATATTTAAGGCTTGTAAATAATGGAAATTAACAATCAAATATTCTGGTTTTCTGTTGTCGTATTTATTCTAGTAATAATATGGGCTTTATCAATGATTAAAGCATATAATAAAACAAAAAATAACTAGAAAAGTATTAATTACTTGTATCTACATCTAGCTGTAAAAACTTCGCTTGAAAAATTAATAAAATGAAATTTTTAAAAGAATTTAAGGAATTTGCTGTAAAAGGTAACATGATAGATATGGCTATTGGTATTATTATTGGAGCTTCCTTTAATAGAGTTATAGACGTTTTAGTTAAAAAAGTGTTTTTACCACCATTGTCTTTAATGACAGATGGTTTAAATTATCAAGATAAAAAATGGGTTTTAAGAGAAACTGTTTTAAATGAAGATAAAACAACAAAAATACAAGAAGTTGCTGTTCATTATGGCGAGTTATTTGAAGTTCTTTTAGATTTTTTTATAATAGGTCTTACCGTTTTTATTGTAGTTAAAGGTATGAATAGACTAAAAGACAAATCTCAAGATACTAAAGATAAAACAGTCAAAACACCTAAAGATATTGAGTTACTGTCTAATTTAAACGATTTAATGGAAGAACAAAATGCGTTATTAAAGCATTTAAAAAAGGACTAATGGCTAAAACAGGTAGAGAGAAAAATACAAAAAATAAAGCCAAACATTCCAAATTAATGGATAGAAAGCTTAACAAGAAAAAGCAAGAAATTGCTAATAGAAAATTACGTTTAAAAGAAATTATACAAAAATCAAAAGAGCGCGAATAGTGTTTTTATTATTTTATATATGAGAAAGGTACTGTTAATTTTGCAAATATATTTGTTTATTAAGACCTTAGTCTAATTAAGTTATTAGCTTGGCTGACGTGTGTTCTAATATCTTAAACACGTATATTTGCAAAATAAATGTTATTATAATAAGTTTAAAATACAGTTATAATTTCATACTACTAATTTAAAACAGGACCATTTTGCATCCAGAAAATCCCCACAAGAATAATTACGATTTACAAGCCTTAATTAAGCAAACACCAGCTTTAAAAGACTATGTTTTTGTAAATGACTATAATACAACAACAATAGATTTTTCTAAAGCCGAAGCAGTTAAAATGCTTAACAAAGCTTTGTTAAGATCACATTATAATGTTAAATATTGGGAATTTCCTGAAGCGCATTTATGTCCACCAATTCCAAGTAGAGTAGATTATTTACATGAGTTAAATGATGTGCTTAAAAACTTTGGAATTAACGAAAATGCTAAGGTTTTAGATATTGGAACTGGTGCAACGTGTATTTATCCACTTTTAGGTCAAGCTAAATTTAAATGGGATTTTATAGCATCGGATATAGATAAAAAATCAATTGAAGTGGCTAAGCAAATCGTAGATAAAAATAATTTGTCGGATAATATCAAGCTACGCTACCAAGCAAATCCACAACATATTCTTCAACATATTTTAAAAGCTGACGAGAAAATTACAGCATCAGTTTGTAATCCACCTTTTTATGCTACCGAAGAAGATGCTATAAAAGCCACTCAGAAAAAATGGCGTGGTTTAAAGAAAGAAGAAAACAAACGTAATTTCTCTGGTAAAGCCAACGAATTATGGTATAAAGGTGGCGAAAAAGCCTTTATTCAAAATTATATTTACGATAGCCATTTAGTTAAAACACAATGCGCTTGGTTCACTACTTTAGTGTCGGATAAAGATTTATTACGACCTTTAAAAGTAAAATTAAAGGCTTATGAACCAACACAAGTAAAAGTGATTAAAATGACGTTAGGTAAAAAAGTAAGTCATATGTTACTTTGGAGTTATTTGTCAGATGAAGAATTAAAAAACTTTGAAACAAACTAAGTTATGAAATTGGATATTTTAGCATTTGGAGCTCATCCAGACGATGTAGAATTAGGTTGTGGTGCAACTATAGCTAAAGAAGTTGCAAGTGGTAAAACAGTAGGTATTATAGATTTAACTAAAGGCGAATTAGGGACAAGAGGAACGGAATTTACTAGAAAAGAAGAAGCTGCTAATGCTGCTGAAATTTTAGGCGTTTCTGTTCGTGAAAATTTAGGTTTTGCTGATGGCTTTTTTACTAACGATAAAGAGCACCAATTAGAAGTTATTAAAATGATACGAAAGTATCAACCAGAAATAGTGATTTGTAATGCTATTGATGATAGACATATTGACCATGGAAAAGGCAGTAAATTAGTGAGCGATGCTTGTTTTTTAAGTGGACTACTAAAAATTGAAACCGAAGTAGAAGGTCAGTCTCAAGAAAAATGGCGTCCAAAAACAGTTTACCATTACATTCAATGGAAAAACATTAAACCAGATGTGGTTGTAGACGTGACTGGATATATTGATATTAAGATGAAAAGTGTTCTTGCATACAAAACACAATTCTTTGATCCTAATAGTAAAGAGCCAGAAACGCCAATTACAAGCCAAAATTTTACAGATAGTGTTAAATATAGAGCAAGAGATTTAGGAAGATTAATAAATAGTGAATTTGCAGAAGGCTTTACTACAGAACGTTACGTAGCAACTGAAAGTTTATTTAATTTAAAATAGAAATTTCTTTAAAAAATCTTTGCAGAAATTAAGAAAACAATTACATTTGCACTCGCACTTGTAAAAGTGTTTAAATGGTGATTGTAGCTCAGCTGGTTAGAGCATCGGTTTGTGGTACCGAGGGTCGCGGGTTCGAATCCCGTCTTTCACCCAAAAAGCAAAAGCTTCTCAGAAATGAGAAGCTTTTTTTGTGGTACAAACTTTGGTCTTTTTTAATTATAATTCCTCTACAAAAATGATAGAAAGCACTTAAAGTGATTTTTGAAAACTTTAAATATTGTGTATTAAAATAAACATATTTACTGATTATGCTCTATTTGTTTATTTTAATACACGAACTATGATATAGTTTAAATAAAAAAACGCACTTAGTTTAATAAATAATAAAGATTATTAAAGAAGAGATTTTTGAATATAAGTTTATTTTCTATACACGCTAAATATTATTAGAATTAATCACCACTTTTCTCCAAAACACTTAATGCTAAACGGATTTTAAAATAATCCATTTGCTCGTTATAGTAATCAAAGTAAGGTTTTAAAGCAGTTGGGTTATCTAATTCAATTTTTGCTTTGTGTATAGCTTCAACATCTGCTTTTGTAATAAAATTATAGATATTTATAGGTTTTCCTTCTAAGAATAGTTTAGCTATATGAGAATAAATGGTTGGTGTTTTTAATTGACGTTGAATAGAAATTTCTTCAATACTTAATCCTTTTTTGTATAAGTCGTAAGTGACTAAATGTGTATCGGATTTTTTAATTTTCTTCTTTTTAGAGCCTATAAAGTCTAAAATTTCAGCAATAAACTCATCACCATAAACCTCTAATTTACGTTGTCCAACTCCAGAAACGGTTAAAAATTCCTCTTCGCTCATTGGTCTAATTTGCTCCATATCTTTAAGTGTAGCATCGCTAAACACTAAATAGGCAGGAATATTTTCTTCTAAAGATATTTTGTAACGTAGTTTTCTTAAACGTTCAAATAAACTATTGGTTTTAGTACTTTTTGGTTTTGCAGTTTTGGTTAGTGCTTTAGCTAATTCTTTGTAAGCAATAGGTTGGGTTAGGAGTACTTCAGCATTATTAAAAAGGATATTTTTAGAAAACTCTGTTAAATGCAAAGCGTTGTTTTTATGAAATGCAATCTCGCAAGCACCTTGATTTATTAGTTGAATGATAAAATGTTGCCAATGGTTCCAAGAAATATCTTTTCCAATGCCAAAGGTTCTTAATTTATCTAAGCCTTTTTCTATAATATTGGCATTTTGCGCGCCACGTAACACGTCTATAATAGTTCCTGTGGCTTCAGTTTCTTTAACTCTATAAATAGCAGATAAAATCTTTTGTGCTATTACAGTTCCGTTAAAAAACTTAGGCGGATTTTTACAAACATCGCAGTTACTACAATTGTCTTCTAATAATTCTCCAAAATAGCTTAATAGAATTTTTCTTCGGCAGGTTGTAGCTTCGCTAAACTGCTTCATGCGTTCTAATTTAGCCACTTGAACATCTTCGTTACTTGCACCAGACGCAAATTTTCTAAGCTGAATAACATCTGCATAGCTATGAAATAATAACGCTTTTGCTTTTAATCCATCTCTACCAGAACGTCCAATTTCCTGATAATAACCTTCAATATTTTTGGGCATGTTATGATGAATAACCCAACGTACATTAGATTTGTCAATTCCCATTCCAAAAGCAACAGTTGCACAAACCACTTGGGTTTTGTCATAAATAAAATCTTCTTGAACTCTAGATCTATCGTCAAAACTTAAGCCCGCATGATATGCATCGGCATTTATGCCATTTTCGTTTAATTTCTTAGCAATTTGCTCTGTATTTTTTCGGCTTAAACAATACACAATTCCAGATTGTCCAGGTGTTTGATTTATAAACCTTACAATTTGGTTTGCTCTTCCATCTGCAGGTCTAACTTCTAACTCAATATTGGCTCTATCAAAAGACGAAATATATTGTTTAGCATCAGGCACTTTTAATTGGTCTAAAATGTCTTGTCTTGTGGCTTTATCTGCTGTTGCGGTTAATGCAATAACCGGAATATTTGGTAATTTTTTCTTTAAAAAACTTAGTTCTTGATAGCTAGGTCTAAAATCGTGTCCCCAACTAGAAATACAATGCGCTTCGTCTATAGCAATGCAACTTAAATAAGTGTCATTTATAATATATTCTAATCCTGAAAGACTTTCTGGAGCAACATATAATAGCTTTAATTCACGTTTTAAAACACTTTCTATAATTTGTTGTTGTGTTTCGGAAGATTGGCTGCTGTTGTAAAAATCGGCTTTAATTCCGTTAGCATTTAAACCATCGACTTGATCTTTCATTAAAGCAATTAAAGGCGAAATTACTAACGTTAATCCTTCAAAAATTAATGCTGGTAATTGAAAACAAATAGATTTTCCGCCACCAGTTGGCATAATTACCAACGTATCATTATTATCTAATAAATTAGAAATAATGGCTTCTTGTTGACCACGAAAACTATCGTAACCAAAATGCGTTTTTAAATGTTTTAAAAGAATGTCTTGTGTTGGTTTGGGCATATTAACTTAAAAATTTAAGCGAAAAGAGTAACAGTAATACAGAGATTACTGAAAGAAAAAGCGTAAGATTAAAAATAGATTTATCGGCTACTTTTTTTCTTACTAAATCTACAATTAACCAAACAGGAATTGCTACAGCTAATAATAGCACAGGAATAGTTAAAAGTTCACCAGCTGTTTGAATCCATTTTGCTTTAACTTGGTTTATGTAAGTAAATAATAAACCTATAATAAAAGCAAATACAAAAAAGGCTAACCCTAAACGTATAAATTCTAATTTAAGTTTTGTCATTATTTGGAGTGATTTGAATTCATAAAATCTAATATAAAATAGGATAGGAGTTTACCTAGTTGTTTTTCGGTTTTTTTAGTACAAGATGCTTCACATAAATGAAGGTATTTTACTTGTTTTGATTTAGCAAAAAAATGAATAAACTCTCGGGTTTGTGATACCGAAAATCCGCTTGGTGTTTGTGCACTACTAGATACATTTTGTATGGCATCACAATCTATTTCTAAACCAAATTCTTGTTTAGAGACGTGTTTATAGCCATATTCCATAGCTCTACTAAAACGTATATCTTTTCTAACGTCTAAAGCTTCAAAAGTATTGTAATTAATTGTTTTATCTTCATTTATAATATCTAAAACATAGTTTTGCAAATAGGTTTCATGAAGTCCAAACATAAAATAACGATTTAAAAACCCATCATTTTTAGCATAACTAAATCCATTTCCGCTATGTCTGCCTTCTAAAGCTCTAAAATCTGTATGCGCATCAAAATTTATGGCATTTATGGGATGACCTAAAGCTAGTGCTGTACCTTTTATGTTTCCATACGCGTTGTTATGTCCGCCACCAATAATTATAGGTGTTTTTCCTGCATTAACAATATCATGAACTAAAAGAGCAACATCTTGATCTATAACCTCTACTAAATGTCTGGCTTTTTTTAAGTCAGAAGCCACACTTAAATCTAATGATTTTAATGTTTTTTGTAGTTCTGGATAAGCTAAATGACCTAAAATTTGAACTTGTTGTGGTGCTGTATAATCATTGCTTTGTGTGTTTAACAAAATTTTAAGCATAACTTCAAACGCTTTATTAGCTTTAGATGAGCCCAAATTAGCTTGAATTCCAATAGTTTCGCAAACCCCAATTAACACATACTTAACATCTGTTTTTAGAATATCTGCGTTATATGAAGTATAATTGGATGCACATTTAACAAGTTCACCAAATTTAGTTTCTTTATCTCTTGTGTTAACAAGACTTTTTCTATCGGTTTCAGTAAATAGAACAAGGTTTTTCATAGCAATTAAAATAAAGAAATAAAATTACACTTTTAAATTAACTATTCAATAAAAACAACTAAGTTTAACCCTTTAAAATTTATCATTATGTCAGAAAACAAAAGTAACATTGGATTAAAAGTAGGATTAGGAATTCTATTGGTTTTATTATTAGGCGTTGGCTATTTTTCTTATGATTTGTATAACACAAATAAAGACAATGTAACGCAATTAACACAAGAGAAAGAAGACGTGCTTTCTAATTTAAATGAAATGAAAGCTAAATATGATCTAGCTTTAAGCGAAAATGATATTGCTAACGAAAATATTGTTTTAGCAAGAGAACGCGTACAAGGTTTGATTGATTCTTTACAAATGAGCGAAACTAACGTAAAGAATTTAAGGTCTTACGTTTCTAAATACAAGTCTTTACAAAGAGAAATGACTTCTGTTTTAGCTGAAAACGATAAACTTAAAGTTGAAAATAAATTATTGGCAACAAGTTTAGATAGTACAAATGTACAGTTGGAAGAACGTAAACTATTTGGCGATTCTTTAGCTATGCAAAATAGCGCTTTAGCAAATGTAGTTGAAACGGCTAGTGTTTTAAATACAGCTAAACTTAAAGGACAAGGCGTAAAGGTAAGATCTTCTGGTAAGATTATTGAAACTGAAAAAGCAAGTAGAGCCGATAAATTGCGTATTTGTTATACTGTTACTAAAAACATGTTAGTTAACTCTGGAGATAAAGCATTTTTTGTACAAGTTATGGATCCAAAAAACAATATTCTTGGAGAAAACGAAAAAGTAGTTTTTGGAGAACAAACTCTAAATTATTCTATAATTAGTACATTTAATTATAAGTCTAAAGATTTAGATATTTGTGAGTTTATTTCTAAATCTGAAAAAGAAGACTTTGAAAAAGGAAACTATAAAATCAATGTTTTTGATCAAAACAGATTAGTTTCAACTTCAATGTTTACGTTAGAGTAGTATTTATTTTAAAAAAGCTCGAATTTTATTATTTCGAGCTTTTATTATAAATTTTTTAAAACTGAATTTTATCTAACTCACCTAAATACGTTTCTCCTACAGGAATTTTTTGGTCATTAATCTTTACCCAATTTCTACCTTTAGAGCTTACTTTGTCTATTCTAATAATGTATGATCTATGTACTCTTACATACTCCAATTTATCAGGAGTTGTTTCAATAAAGTCGCCTATCTTACAACGAATAGTGAACGTTTTTTTAGTGGTAACAATATCTAAATAGTTTCCTTGTGAGTTTATAAACTGAATGTTACGAGTTGGTATTTTAAAATCTTCACCATTGGATCTAAAATTATAGAATTGCTCTTTTCGTTTTAATCGTTTAATTGCTAAACGGATTAATTCTCTTATAATATCTCTGTTATAAGTTAATACTCTAATTTTAAAAAATAGATATATCAAACCAGAGATTAATATAACACATAGGCTGTAAAACCACCAACTTTTCCAAAATGGAGGTGATATTTTAAAAGAATAAACAATATGTTCACTACTCTCATTATTTAATACAGATGCTTTAGCTTCAAAAGTATAATTTCCTGGGGAAAGAGAAGGGAAGTTGATTTTTCGGTTAGCTGTTGATGCCCATGAAGTATCTACTTCTTTTAAGCGGTAAAGGTATTTTATCTTGTTGGTGTTTTTATGAGAGATTGCTTGAACCGAGAACTCTATGTTGTTTTGGTTATATTTTAACTTTTCAGTTTTATAAACGCATAAATTATTTACTGTAACATCTTTTAATTTTAATGAAATAATTTTAGAGGCTAATTTATCTGCTAAAATATCATTTTTAAAATAGCATAAGCCTTGTTTTGTCGCTACCCATACTGTGTCGTTAATAATTTCAATATCATCAATATCATTACTTAATAATCCATTGTTTTTTGTTATTGTTGAAATAGAATAGTTTTTGTTGTTATCAAAAACAATCCTGTTTAGTCCTGTATTTGTACAAGCCCAAATTGTCGAATCGTTTTCGATATATACCTCACTTACAATATTATTAGTTAATCCATTTTTTTTAGTAATATTATAGATAGAATCTCCGTAAACAATAAGTCCAGAACCTTGGGTTGCCATGTAGGCTATATTTGTCTTACGATTTACATCTATATCGTCTATACGCGATTTTAAAGCGCTTAAAGGTTGATGTTTTTTAATTTGATTGTCTTTTTGTCTGTATAAACCTTTAGCGGTTCCAATTAGAACATCTTTTCTAAGCATTGCTACATCTTGTATCTTTTTATTAAACCTAAAATAATGTACACTATCATTTATAATTTTCTTAAATAAAAGAGAACTAGAACCTAATAAAGGATTGCCAATGTCTTCAGGTAAACTATTTAAATGACCAATTTCAGGTAATAATTTTGGATTGGTGTAATTTATTAATTTTCCAAAAGAGTATCCGTAAAGCTCATTATTTATTTGGTCAAATTCAACTAAAGATTTACTTGCATTAGAAGCATTCTTAATCACTTTAATATCATTTTTTGTTATTTCAGCAATTTTTCCGTTATAAAATCCCGCAAATAAGCGATTATTGTTGTCTTTGACTAAAGATGAAATATGATTTTTGGAATGTTCTTTTATATCTGGGTTTTTTACATAAAATACTCCATCGTTTAATGTTGTGAACCAATAACTTCCTTCAATATCAATAAGGAAATTTGTAACAGATTTATTTGATAGAAATTTTTGAATGATTTTTCCAGATATATGTCTTATTTCTGCACCAGCACTATAATAACCTGCAAAAAAAAGAGAATCATTTATTCGTTTTATTCCAATAGGATAATTGTTTGATTCATAATATTTTACTTTCCCTTTTTTATCTGAAATCCCTAAATGCCTATCTATTAATAGATATTGCTCGGTATTTTGAACTATTAAACTCATTCCGGACATAGGTGGCATTTTGGGACTATAAACGGCTATTTGAGATGTTGATTTATATTTTTCGTGATATATTACAAATAAAACATTGTTTAGTTTGTTTATTCCTAATTGCATTAGTCTGTGACCTTCATCGCTTAAAACCTCTTTATCTAAATTGTAATTGTTTTTGTAAACACCATTTTTATCTATTTCAATTAAACCAATAATTCCATAACCACCTATATTGATACTTTCATCACTATTAAAACCTATACTTTTAACTGTAGCATTTGGTTTAATAACATTTTTTAATACGTTATTGTGTTTATAGTTTTTAAAGCCATCAAATTCATCATTAAAGTAAAACAGATTTTGGCTGTGATAGCCATAGCACCAAACTTGACCATTTTCTTGCGGGTAAAAATCTAAAATAGTATTGTCTGGCAAGCCATTTTCAGTTGTGAAATTTTCAAATTCGTAACCGTTAAAACGAGATAATCCTTTATCGGTAGCAAACCAAATGTTTCCTTTTTTATCTTGATAAATATCGTAAACTTCTGAACTTGGTAAGCCTTGATCTACACCATAATGTGTATAGATTTGAGTTTGAGAATACCCTAATTGGGTAATTAGAGTAAGAAGAAAAATAAGACGATGTAATTTCAATGATTTTGTTTTTAGCAAATGTAATATTTATAGTAACAACTCTAGTTTTTAGGTTTTTGTGTTTATCACAATATTAAGTGTGTTTGTCACAAAGTCATTAATATTAATTGTTTTGAGAGGTTTTTTATAATTTCAGTTTTGATTTTTTAATTGAAATAGCAATAATATATTTCATCACTTTTTAAACTAGTGTTCATCACAAAGCCTAATTATTAAGCTTGTTGTTTTATTTGTAATTATAGATTTGAGTAAATTTAAATCTAAACACGATGAAAAAAACAAATCAACTTTTATGCTATTTACTATTAACTGGACTTCTTACAAATCTTAGTTGTTCTAGTGATGATGATGCACAAACAACACAAACAACTCAACCTGTTATTGAAAATTTTACTAGCTCTATTAACGAAAATCCTATAAATGGAGATGTTGTTGGAACAGTTCAGACTATTGGAAATGGTATTTCAAACTTTATTATAAATTCTGAAGCACCATTAGGAGCACTAAGTATAGATTCTAATACAGGTGAATTAACGGTTATGGACGCAACTTTATTCGATTTTGAAGCTAATCCTACAGTTACTGCAACTATAAGTGCAACAGGAGCTACAAATACAGCTACAGTAACAATAAATCTTATTGATCTTGCAGATGTTTTAGTAAATTATACTGTTACAATTCAACCAGACGCAATAGATGGAATGGATGCTTTTTTAGGTTCTTCTGTACCAGACAACAATTATGGGAATCACCCAGATTTTATGTCAAATAAATTTAGTGCAGGTATAGTTAGAAGTCTAATTCGTTTCGATTTCTCTGAAATACCAACAACAGCAATTGTAAATAATGTAGCAGTATCTTTTTATTCTTATGCTTCGCCTAGCAATGGAAATCATTTTATTGGTAAAGGTGAAAGTTATTTACAGAAAGTGGATAGTGCTTGGGATGAGGCTACTGTTACATGGAATAATCAGCCAACTAGTTCTACAGTAGATCAAGTTATGCTTGAAAATGCACAGAGTAACATTCAAGATTATTTAGATCTTGATATAACTGCTACAGCATCGGTAATGATAAATAATCCACTGGAAAATCATGGTTATGTATTAAAACTAATAGACGAGACTACTTCAAATAATAAATTAATTTTTGGTTCAAGTGATAATCTAAATGCTGACTTACATCCAAAAGTTGTGGTTCAGTATTCTGTTTATGAATAATCTTAAAAATCAATAATAGTTTCTATTCTAAGAAGTACACGTGGTAGTCTTTTTAATAAACAATTATGAGTCACATTTATAATAAATAATTTGATCTGACTCTTTAACTTAAAACCAAATTTCATAAAAAAAAGTTTGCAAAACATTAAACCATTATTAATGTTTTTAAACGATAAAATTTGTCAATAATATTATTTACAACGATATTCACTTAGGTCTAATACTGTTTCAAAATTGAGACAGTATTAGACTTTTAAATAATAAAAACCATACCATATGAAACTTACTTGTTTATTAGTTTTTCTTTTAACTGCAACATTCAGTTTTTCACAAGAAGACGATTGGGTTAAAACTGAAGGCGTAATTACCGAAATTACTATTCACACTGGTAAAAGAACTCGCGAATCTGCTACCATTAAATTCAATTTAGAAGATGGCTCAGAACAGCTTGGAACTACAGACCTGTTTAGAATTCCCTTTCTGGGTAGTTTTAAATCTGTAGGCGATAAAATTCATATTAATTATAGACCAAGTCAGCCAATGCTTCTAGAAACTACCATAGGAAATATATTATCTAAATATGGTATGTATATATTAATAGTATTAGGTATTATTTTTTCGATAAAACCTTTCTTGAAAATGAATAAAAATAAAAATTAATTCAAAAATTAATAAATTATAAGTTTTTTAAATGTTTTTATGTAAATTACTTTGAGATTTATTTAATGTTTTAAATAACTAACAAAACTATATAACCAATGGAAAATTTAATTAAAGTAAATAGTAATTATAACTCTTTAGATAAACTTCATGAGTTCCTAAAGAAAGAATCTAATTACGAATGTTCAAAAACCTACGATATTTGGGATATGAGAACAGATGCAAACGGACAAATGGAACAATGTGTTGTTTTAAAGAAAAGTGGTATGCATGCTGTTAAAATGTATTTTACTAATGAAGAAACTGTAAAAGTTAATCATATTATTCCAAGTAAAGTAATGAATGCTTACTTTGGTAAAAGTGTAAAAGAAAGACAAAATGTATTAGAAATTTTAACAGGTGTAATAAAAAATGCTGTACTTAAAGGTCCTCAAAACGCAGCTTTTAAAGAATTAGAAGAAGTCGTAAAGAAAGCTTCTTAGTACATTTATTTTAAATAAAAAATCCCGAATTAATATAATATTAATTCGGGATTTTTAGTATTATATGTCATTTAATATTTTAAAAACTAAGTCTTTACTTAACGTTTGTCCGTTAGCTTTTACTCTAATAGCATCGTAAGAAAATCTAAAGTCGCAACCGGTTTTATAGGCGCTACAACCATACGCCGTTTTTCCTTTTATTATAGTTCCTTTTTTACATTTTGGACAGTTATTTTCTTCAGAAGAAGAAGTTTTCGCTTTCGCTGAAGTTTTTTTAGGTTCAATTTTTAATTTATAGTTATCATCAAATCTAATTAAACCTTCAATGGTTTGTCCTTCAATTTTAAAACCTTTTAAATTAACCGTACTTCCTTTATCTAATAAACGTTTGTACTGGTTTTCTGAAATCTTCTTTTCCCCAAAACTAAAAGGCAACACAAAATCGCAGCTTTTACCGTAAAGATTACAACCATAAGCCGATTTTCCTTTTACTAATTGTCCGGTTTTACATTTTGGACACGATTGATTTACAATACCTTTAGATTTTGAAGTACTTGCTTTCTTTTTAGTAGTTGTGGTTGTTTTATTATTGGTATAACTAATTCTAGCTTCATTTTTTTCACTTCTAACTTCGTAAACCAATTGGTCTACCATTTTCTTCATGTTTTTAATGAATAATCCAGCACTAAATTCGCCTTTTTCTATATCTTTTAATTGCTTTTCCCATCGACCAGTAAGTTCTGCCGATTTTAATAAATCGTTTTTAATAGTTTCTATTAACTGAATTCCTGTAACCGTTGGTAATACTTGTTTTTTGTTTCTTTTTATGTATTTTCTTCTAAATAATGTTTCTATAATATTGGCTCTAGTAGAAGGTCTTCCAATGCCATTTTCCTTCATTAAATCGCGCAATTCATCATCATCTACTTGTTTTCCTGCTGTTTCCATTGCGCGTAAAAGAGATGCTTCAGTTAACTGATTTGGTGGTTTGGTTTCTTTCTCTAAAAACGACGGTTCGTGCGGACCTTTTTCGCCTTTTACAAAACTTGGTAATAAACCAGATTCTTTAGATTTACTATCTGGAGTTTCAAAAACAACACGCCAACCTGGACTTAATATTTCTTTACCTGTGGTTTTAAAATTAACTGTATCTGCTTTACCAATAACCGTTGTGTTAGATACTTTACAATCGTCATAAAAAACAGCAATAAAGCGTTTTGTAATGATATCGTAAACCTGTTGTTGGTTGTATTGCAAGTTAATTTGTACACCAGTTGGAATTATAGCGTGGTGATCTGTAACCTTACTATCGTCAAAAACCTTTTTAGACTTTTTTATCTTTTTGTCTAAAAGTGGTTGAGTTAGCGTACTATAATTTTTTAAATTCTGAAGTATGCCAGGTACTTTTGGATATACATCGTTTGGTAAAAATGTAGTATCAACTCTTGGGTAAGTTACTGCTTTCTGTTCGTATAATTTCTGAACAATCTTTAAAGTTTCATCTGCCGAAAATCCAAATTTTGTATTGCAATATACCTGTAAACCAGTTAAATCAAAGAGTTTAGGAGCGTATTCATTTCCGTTTTTCTTTGTGGTAGATACAATTTCAAAATCATGTTCCTTTACTTTATTGGCAAGAATTTGTCCTTCTTCAACGTTAGTAAATCGTCCTTCTTCGTAGCTAAATAATGTATCACGGTACATGGTTTGTAATTCCCAATAGGATTGTGGTTTAAAGTTTTCAATTTCTTTAAATCTATTTACAACCATTGCCAATGTTGGTGTTTGTACACGTCCAACACTTAAAACTTGTTTGTAACCACCATGTTTTACGGTATATAAACGTGTGGCATTCATACCAAGAATCCAATCGCCAATTGCTCTAGAAAAACCCGCGTAGTATAAGTTATCGTACTTTTTACTTGGTTGAAGGTTTTCAAATCCTTCCTTTATAGCTTCTGTAGTTAAAGATGAAATCCACAAACGTTGTACTTCGCCTTTATAATTAGCTTGGTCTAAAACCCAGCGTTGTATTAATTCTCCTTCTTGTCCTGCATCGCCACAGTTTATAACCAAAGTGGCTTTATCGAACAAACTCTTAACAATTTTAAACTGCTTTTTTATACCTGAATCTTTAGAAACTTTAGTTTCAAATTTATCTGGAAGCATTGGTAAATTGTTTAAATCCCAACTTTTCCAATGTGGTTTATAATCGTTCGGTTCTTTAAGCGTACAGAGATGTCCAAAAGTATAAGTTACTTGATAGCCGTTACCTTCAAAATAGCCATCATGTTTAGTTTTGGCTCCTACTACTTGCGCAATTTCTCTTGCAACACTTGGTTTTTCGGCAATACAGACTTTCACTTTAAATAATTAATTTATTACTGCAAAATAGTATTTTTAGTTAAATGAAAGTAGCATAGTTGTAAAGAGTTATTAACTAGCACAGATTATATTAAAAAACCTCGCTATTACCTAAAAAGATAAAAGCGAGGTTTTACTTAACCAAAAGCGTAATTAAAATTTTAGTTAACGTTTAGGTTAAACGTAACTGATAAATCTGTTTCTCCACCTGCATCAGTAAGACCTGTATTAGGTTTTGTTGGTTCGTGTCTTAAAGTAAAAGTTAAAGTACCAGAACTTACTGAGTTTCCTGTTATAGTAAATTCTGTTCCAAGATTATTTCCATTACCATCAAAATTTTGGTAAGCTGTTGTTACGTCAAGGTTTCCTCCAGCAGTATAGAAAAACTGGTGTTCGTTAGCTTCTTCTTCAACTTCTTCGGTTATATCTTCTGCAGGACTTTCAGTTTCATTTAATAATTCTATACTACCATTATATGTAGTACCATTTACTAAATCTCCAGATACTGTAACGGTTGGTAAGTTTGGTCCATCGCCATCTAAATCTTGGCTTTGTAACGTAATAGCTGTTCCACCGCCAACTGGTGTTAACGTAACGTTTATGGTTGTAATAACTTCTTCTTCGTTTACGGCAACAGGAGTAGCATCATCATCGTTAGAACATGAGCTTAATATTAAGCTTAAAAAAAGTAAGGCGTAAGTAAATTTTATTGTTTTCATTTTATTTATGTTTTTAGTAATTAAGTTTTAAATGTATTATAAAGTTTCTACCTATGTTATTGGCATAAAAGCGTTGTCTATTTAGGTAGTCTCTATAGTTTGTATTAAATATATTTGTAATGTTAAGTCCAACGTTAGAGTTGGTGTTTTTACCAATTTTAAAATCTATACCAGATTTAAAGTTAATTAAATGATACGCTTTTGGTGGTGTACTAACATCAACTAGTTCAGTAGTTTGAGTTTCTGGTATAAACACTTCAAAATTGGTGTTTGGAAATTCATTTTGGCGAAAAACATAATCGCTTTGGATTTCTAATTTTAAATTATTTATTTTCTTATTGTTATAAATTATAGAGTTTTGCGTGTTTACTGGAGGCATGTTAATTAAAGGGTTATCCTTTGTTACATCGTAACCTTTTACAAATGATAATTGATGTTTGTAGTTTAAGTTATTAGTTAAACTATAAATAGCATCAATATCTAAACCTAAAAGTTTAGCGTTTGTTTGTCTGTATTCCCATATTTGGAAATTACCTCTAATGGTTTGTTGTACTCCAGTAGGTTCAATAAGTATAAAGTTGTTTATATAATTAATAAATGGGTTAACATTAAAGCTGAATTTATTGCCTGTTTTATTTAAGTTTAAACTAACTTTATTAGAGATTTCTGATGTAAATCTTAGATCACCATATTCTATTCTAGAGGCAGAATGGTGTAAGCCTTCACTAAATAATTCTGAAGGATTTGGTGCTCTAGATGCTAAGGCATAATTTAATGATATGCTATAGTTATTATTAAAATTATGTTTAGTTCCAAATGATGCTGAAAAATTACTGAAATTAAATTTGGGGTTAACTAATACTTGATTGCCTTCAGTATTTACAACTAAATCTTGAAATATTAGATTATAGCCTCTAGATTCCCAAAATGATAATCGGTAAAACTTAAGTGCATCTATAAAATTATGATCAAACCTTAAACCAGTCTCTATTATCCAATTAGAATTTATGTTATAGTTTGCTGTTGCATAAGCGCCAAAATGATATGCATCATAATCTGGTATTAAACGTCTTACACCAGTATTAGGGTTTGCAAAATTAGTTTTATATCTACCAATAATTCCAGTAGAAAATTTACCATTTGTATTTATTTTCCCTTTTAGATCCAGTTTTAAAGTATGCGTTTTTAAATCTAAATCTAAAGAAGCCTTGTCTCTATCATCGCCACGTCTTACGTCAAACTCCAATCGCTTGTTAAACTGATAATCATATTGAACAGTTAATTTACCTATGTCTTTAAACTTTTTAAAAGCTTTTAATCTTCCAAGGTGATGTGTTACCTCTTGTCTAGGTTCATTTATATTATAGGTGAAATCGTTTATAATTAGTGGTTCATTACTATTTATGGCATTAACTTGATCTTGTGCACCACCTAAATGAGAAGCACGTAATATACCAATGTCGTTTTTAAATAAAGAGTAATAAGCTTCAAAACCAGAATCGAAATTATTATAACCAGTTTTAACCGAGAAATTACGCTCAAATATTCCTGTATTACTAAGTACATAGTGCGGAGCTTCAAAATCACCAAACCTTTTTAAACTACCTTGTAAACTTGTATGCCAGCCAGAATTATAACTTTTAGTTAATTGCGAAGAAATTGTTCCGCCACGACCATTAGAAGCTATAGTGCTGATAGTTTTACCATAAAGAGTGTCTTTTACAGGAATTTTAGAGCTTTCAGAAATAATTACGCCTCCAATTGCATCTCCGCCAAATTCTAAAGCACTAGCACCTTTAATTACCGATATGTTTCCTGAAGAATTAATATCTATATTTGGTGCATGTTCAGCGCCCCATTCTTGATCTTCAAGTCTTACACCATTATTAATAATAAGTACACGACTACTATGTAAACCATTAATTACTGGTTTTACAACAGTGTTTCCTGTATTTAATGTTGAAACACCACTTAAACTCTTTAGAGCATCTCCAAAGGTTTGATTACTAAAAGTTTCAATCTCTGAATTTTTTAAGACTTGTTCGTTAGTTGTTTGAACATTACTTCTATGTGCATTTCCTTGAAGAATGACTTGGTTTAATTCTTCCAAATGATGCTCTAATTTTAATGTTTTATTTGTGTTACCTTCAATTTTAAAAGTAAAACCTTTAGTAGCACAATAAGGATGAGATACTTGAAAAGAATATGTATTGTTACATAAATCTTTAAAAGTAAATTCACCATTAACATCCGAGACTAGAGCTGTTTCAAGTCCAGCAATAATAATAGTAGCTCCAACAAGTGGAGTATCGTCATGTAGGTCTATAATTTTCCCTTTAAATGTATTATTACATTCTTGTGAAAACGATAATGTACCTAATAATAAAGCTAATGCTATTGTAGCATAAGTACGCATAAATTCTATAATTTATATTAAAAAAAAACATTTTAAGATAAATAGGGTTTAGGCGGTGCTCTTAAGCTTTTAGGGTTAGAATTTTTCTTGTTTTTATATCTACTTATAAAAGTACAAGATTTAATTTTTATTTCAGAAAATTTCTGAAATTCTGGGTAGTAATTAATTTTAAAATTGAAAGGCGTATAGGTGTAATCACAAATACTACAATCTACATCAGCTTCATGTAAATGTACATCGTTAGAGGTACATATTACGTGTTCATGGTTTTCAAATAAATGGGTAATTTGTATGGTAGTAGGTATAGCTAATACTAAAATAAGTATTAGTGCTACCATGGAGTTTAATATGTTTTTAATTTCTGACAATTAATTATCTTTTAAAAACTTTCCAAGACCAAAACGTCTAAGCATTTTCTTTTCAAAATTCCAGAAAAACTCAAATTGACCAAATAGCCAACCAAATGTTACTAGTAATACTTGATAGAAAACTAATACAATAATAGTATAAACAAAGAAGTAAATTGTACTATTTAAGTATTCTTTAAGATTTAAGATGTTATTTAGTAAAGGTCTAACTACAAATACAGAAGAAGAACCTGTAACTGCAAAAACTAAGAATATTCTAATTATTTCCCATCGTTGTTTAACTATCCATCTGTTTTCTAGTTTTTTAAATAGAAATAAGCACAGTTTTAGTAGTAACCAAAATAGTACAATAGTTAAGGCTATTTTAAAGTAAATAGATTGCTCTGTAATAACAAGAGCACTTAATCTAAAGCTAGTAAAAACTAATGCTATTATTCCCAAAAAAGGAAATAAGAGCTGCCAGTTTTTAGTTATTTCCCATCTATCTTTAAATGCTTGCATAAATTGGAGTGGTTTTGCGAGTGCAAATATAATTTAATTTATAGGAACTCTTCCACCAAGTAGGTTTTGTTTGTAGGTGTTTTGAAAATAAATGAAATAATTATAAAGTTTGTAATTTACTTCGTATCCATAATCTGTTCCAG
>Ga0105354_1000080_pt1 | contig 61607 bp, 51 predicted proteins | sample GOMGulsemesocosm_FD_83658 | JGI IMG/M metagenome (GOLD analysis project Ga0105354, IMG submission 83658) | Methane-oxidizing microbial communities from mesocosms in the Gulf of Mexico - GOM9B Gulf of Mexico | ecosystem: Environmental > Aquatic > Marine > Cold seeps | place: USA: Gulf of America...
AATATTACAAAACAATTAGTTAGAGCATAAATTAGATATAAAAAAAGGGGCAAGCCCCTTTTTTAAGAAAAACATATGAGCCAATTACGCATTAAGCGTCAAAGTTCATACCAATCCTGCGACCGACTTCTTCATAAGCTTCAATCACGCCACCTAGACCTTGACGGAATCTATCTTTATCAAGCTTTTCACGTGTAACGCTGTCCCACAAGCGACAGCCATCTGGACTAAACTCATCACCAAGCACGACTTCACCTTTATAAATGCCGAACTCAAGCTTGTAATCAACTAACAACATACCGCCGTCTGCAAACAAAGCCTTAAGCACATCATTCACTTTATAGGTTAACACTTTTGCCTGTGCCAAATGATCCGCTTTGGCCCAACCAAACACTTCAACATGGGACTCATTAATCATAGGGTCACCAAGATCATCATTCTTTAAGAACAATTCAAATGTAGGTGGATTAAGCTCTAAACCTTCTTCCACGCCCAATCGGCGACACAAACTACCTGCAGCGATGTTACGTACAACGCATTCCACCGGCATCATATCAAGGCACTTAACCAAACACTCAGTATCACTTAGCAGGCTTTCAAAATGCGTTGGAATACCCGCTTCTTGTAATTTAGTCATGATAAAAGCATTAAACTTATTATTCACCATGCCTTTACGGTCAAGCTGTTCAACTTTTTTACCATCAAATGCTGACGTATCATCACGAAATACGAGAACCATTTTATCAGGATCATCTGTTTTAAATACAGATTTTGCCTTACCTGCATATAGTTCTTCACGCTTTTCCATTGGAGAGTCTCCGCTTAATTCTGCTGTAGGGGGTTAATTTTTTAAGGCGGACATAATTCGATATGAAACCACATCAGGATATTCAGTCGCAGAAGTATCAACCTCTACAAATAAACCTTCGGCTCTTTGAACTAGGTCAACAGGATATACTCGCTTTTGCCAAACAACACCATTGAGGTTGCGATATCTAACATTTAACAAAAGAGTCTCTTTACCTCCTTCGGTTGTTGGCGGAAGTGTCACCGGTTTCAAATCACCGACTTTGGTCACTTCTCCCTCTGTTACGAATGCCAATTCTAGAGGGTCACGAGAAATAAGGTACAAATCACTTTGCTCAACTAATGTTGCCACATCAGATGCCATTGACGATGCATTCATCTTCAGCACATATTGACCGGCATTTGAAAGCCAAACCTGATCAGAAGATCCAACTTTTGCATTCTGTTTGGTTTCTTGCTCAAGAGATTCACGGGAAACAGCAGAGATTAATTGCAAGCCAACTGAGTAGTCTTTGTCAGTTACGATTGGGCTCAACCAATCACTGTAGCTAAGAACCTTATTTTGGTCTTTACTAACAACCCTATGTTGAAATCCGATTTTCGTACCATTTTCATGAGCAACTAACGGAAACTGATAGACAGTACGGTCTGGATATAAACGCGTAATGTTATAATAAAGGCTTAGCAGTGCTCCCTGATCTTGCGCCCCAATAGGCATACTGACTATGCTAGTGTCAGTGCTCTCATCAATAGGATTACCTTCACCGTATAAAGACGACAAAAAGTTCTTCACTACAACTTTTGACGTATCAATATCTAGCGGTGTTTCAACCCACATAATATCATCTTCCCAGCTAACCGCTAAATCAGCGAGTGGTAAATATGACTCCGGAAGCGCTGGTGTTTCAAATTCAGTTTTATCACTAATATTTGATATTTCATTTTCATTCGGAATAACCAGTGAGTCTTGCGCTACCACTGAGCCGTCTGGTACCACTAACTCAGTATTATTGGAACGACTTAGCTGATAATCATCAGCCTTATCAACAATAGAGCATGCTGTCATTGATAAAGCGACTGTCGACACCATAGCTATTTTTTTCGCTATAACATAAGTCATTAGGCCATTACCTTAGCTTGCTTCATTGCATCAATAACAGCCGCATGAAACGTTTTATCAAATGGCGTTAACGGCAGACGTATGCCCGCAGTACATAAATCTAATTGCTCGCACGCCCATTTAACGGGAATAGGATTAGATTCTAAAAATAGATTTTTATGCAAGCCCAGCAAACTCGAATCAATTGCTTTCGCATCATCAGCCTTACCTTCAAGCGCCAAAGATGCCGCTTGAGATGCTTTAGCAGGCGCTACATTTGCAGTAACAGAAATATTACCCTGAGCCCCCATAAGAATAAGATCGATGGCGGTAGGATCATCACCAGAATAAACAGCAAAACCAGCAGGTGCTTGCTCAATAAGGTCTTTACCACGAACAAGATCGCCAGTTGCATCCTTGATACCAACTATATTGTCAATAGCGGCTAAACGTAGCGTTGTCGCATTATCCATATCGCAGGCAGTACGGCCAGGTACATTATACAAAATTTGAGGGATATCAACCGCCTCAGCAATGGCTTTAAAGTGCTGAAACAAACCTTCTTGGGTCGGCTTATTGTAATATGGCGTCACAAGAAGACAGGCATCAGCACCTGCATCTTTTGCCCTTTGTGTTAGGTCAATTGCTTCATGAGTGGAGTTAGCACCCGTACCTGCGATGACAGGCACTCGACCTGCAACGCTAGAAACCACTTGGCGAATTACATTTGCGTGCTCTTCATAATCGAGAGTCGCTGACTCGCCTGTTGTACCTACAGCAACGATACCATGAGTACCGGCCTTTACATGAAACTCAATCAGTTCGTCTAATTTGACAGAATCAACTGCCCCATCAAGCTTCATGGGAGTAATTAGAGCAACTAGGCTGCCAGTGATCATTACGCGTCTCCAGTAAAATTTTATGCGTGCATATAGTACAGTTGCACAAACTTAAGAACAACAAGACTCTGCCTTTAAGGAGCACAAATCCTGTCTTTTTATCGTATTAATAAAGTGTTACCCCATTATACAAGCTGGTAAACTGTCCCCTTATTCATTCAATAACATGGAATTAAATTATGACTCTTGAAGTAGGGCAATTAGCGCCAGATTTTGAAATCGAAAACCAAGACGGCCAACTTATCACTCTCTCTCAATTCAGAGGAAAAAAGGTCGTTTTATACTTCTACCCAAAAGACTCAACCCCTGGCTGTACCGCCCAAGCTTGCAACCTAAGAGATAACTATGAAAGCTTGAAAGCGCAAAACTTTGAGATACTAGGCATCAGCACAGACACTGAAAAACGTCATCAAAACTTCATTAAAAAAAATGAACTCCCTTTCCCCTTACTTGCTGACATCGAAAGAAAAGTGCACGAACTCTACGACACATGGCAGTTAAAAAAGTTCATGGGCAAAGAGTACATGGGCACAGTACGAACCACATTCATTATTGATGAAGAGGGCAATATCTCTGATATCATCAAGAAAGTAAAAACCAAAGAGCATAGCGCTCAGATTCTGACCTAGCATTCTGCTAATCCACAGTCAGTCGCAAGATAAAGATATAAAAAAAGGCACCTAATGAGGTGCCTTTTTGTTAGTAACCAGATAATTTATGATGATGGCTTGGCCAAGCATTAATAATCGCTTTCACCAAGGTTGCCAAAGGTATAGCAAAAAACACACCCCAAAAACCCCAAATACCGCCAAAGAATAAAACCGCAATAATAATCGCAAGAGGGTGCAAATTAACCGCCTCCGAAAACAACAGAGGTACCAACACATTACCATCAAGTGCCTGCACAACTAAATAGGCAACCAATACATAAACAAATTCAGAGTCAGTCCCATATTGATAAAAAGCCACCATAACAACTGGGACGGTTACGGCTGCAGCACCAATATAGGGAATCAAGACAGATAAACCAACAAACAAAGCAAGTAGCTCTGCATACCTTAATCCTAACACAGCAAATACCGCATAGGTGGCAACACCAACCACCACCATTTCGATAAACTTACCACGAATATAGTTTGCTATCTGGTCATTCATCTCTTTAGCGATTGAGCGCATCATCGCCCTTTCAGAAGGCAACCAGGCTGTAAACCAAACCATAATTTGCTTTTGATCTTTCATTAAGAAAAACATCACCAGCGGCACCAATACCATATAAATCATCAAAGACATGATAGAAGGAATACTTGATAAGGAGAAAGACAACAACCATTGACCAAGGTTTGCCAACTCATTGGCCATATTACTCATCACCTCATCAATAGAATCTTGTTTTATATATTCAAGATGCTCTATTGCAAAGGTTTTAACAACAGAATCAAGATCAGCCAACATCTGTGGTGCATCATTTAGCAAACGACCTGCCTGTTTCCAAATAACAGGAACCATTAATCCAATAAAAGCCACGCACAGTGCTGTAAATGATAAAAAGACAATCAATACCGCTGGTAAATGTGCCAAACCGATTCGTTCAACTTTACTGACGACGCCTTGCAATAAAAAGGCAAGAACAATAGCAATCAAAACGGGTGCTAGAATATTCCCTAAAAAAACAAGTACCGCTATACACGTAATAAGCAGCAATAAAAACACAACTGCTTCCTCATCAGAGAAATAGCGCTTTATCAAAGAGTCAACAATTTTTAACATAGATTCCTGCTTAGTTTGCCATAATGGCCTAGGGTTTTTTAATTAAAAAACGACACACATTATCAACTTGTTCCTGCAATAACAATGGAACATCAACCACAGTCAAATAGTAGGGTATATCCTTTAAAGAACCCGGATCACTCGACAACACGCACAACACCTCTTGGGATGCCATTTTAGCGAGGGCGAGTTTGGTTTTCAATAATGGCATTGGACACTTATCTTCTCTTACATCCAATAATACGTCATACTCTTGATCACTTAATTCCACCATATAGAATCTCAAATTACTCTTTTAAAACAATGAATTTATTTAAAACAATAGGGCAAAGCATAACACTTTGTCTCTGCTTAACACTCCCCTGCCTCAAAGCAGAAACTCAGATCCCAAACCTTGAAGCAAACCTTGACGAACAGAGCCTTTCGAACCCATCCTATATCGTTGGGCAGCATTGGTTTCGCAGGTTAAATGGCAGCCAGCAACTCATCGTATTTCCACCGGCTTATGATTATTTGAGAAATGCGCTTTCCACCCTACTACCTCACACCGGACTGTATCAGAAAAACATTGAAATAGGTCTGCTAAACAGCAGCAAAAGCAATGCCTTTGTCCTCCCTGGCAACCATCTTTTTATCTACAGCGGCATGCTCAGCAAAATCAAAAATGAACAAACCTTCTATGCCTTACTAGCGCATGAACTTGCTCACTTAGACCTGAAACATTACGAAAGACAAAATCAGCATAATAAACAAGAACAAAGCAAAGCTATGCTCATGATAGGCGCCGGTATTGCCGCGGCACTGGCTGGTGCACAAGGCGACGCTACTTATGCATTATTTCTATCGGGAATCGCCAATAAGGAAGAAAATAGACTCAGCTATAGTCGCATCCAAGAGCAAGAAGCAGATAGACAAGCAAGAAAATATCTCGCCAATGCAGGTCTAGGTAAAAACGCAACGAGCGACTTATTTTTGACTTTCTTTCAAACCTCAATCGGCCAAGAACCAATAGAGTTTCTGTCGACTCATCCGATTCCAGAAACGAGGCTCGCCGACTCACTTAGCACTCAACCTTTAAAAAGTATCTTGAAGCAGGGAGACCAATCACAATTCAATCAATTTAGAGCCAGCATGATTGCCTACCGGGCCAGCTTACTTCAAGATTCAGATACCTACTTAGACTCTCAGCTCAGTAGCATCTCGGATCAAAACTATGCAAAAGCGCTGGTCGCCTTCCTCAACAATGATACAGAAAATGCCCTCAAACTGACAAAAAGTTTAAATGAGGCTCACGACAATCAAGCTTATTTGAAAGCTAAAATATTTATTAACAACAACAAAAAACCACAAGCAGACGAGATAATAAAGCACCAACTCAGTCTAAATGAAAACCAACTTGCCTTTATTGAGTTAAGCTCAAACAAGTACGCATTTAACCCAAACAATGCCCAACAAAGCAAACTACTTCAATATCAAAAAGACATCATTAATCGCATTCACTTAAAACACGCCAAAGACACAAAAAATCTGGCGCTAACCCGAGCCTATGAAGCAGAAATTGCCTTTAGTAAAGGTCAATCTCAAGCTGCACTCAACCTACTAAAACGAGCAGAACCTCTCGCTAACACCAAGGATCTAGTCATTATAAAAAGAATAAAAAGAGGCATTGCTGAGACAATAGAAATTGAGAAAAGTAACGATATAAAGCAGAATTAATGGCCCACTATTTTATATAGCAGGCCAACTGAAGAGTTAGCTTTGAACTTGAAAATCTAACATTTTTTGCAAAGGTATTAAGGCTTTAACCCGAGTAACATCATCAACATTCACTTCGTCAGTCATATTAACTAACGCATTACGTAATAGCTGAAGGCTGTTTAACGCCATCCAAGGACAATGAGCACAACTTCGACAAGTTGCACCTGAGCCCGCTGTTGGAGCCTCTAGGAATTGTTTATCAGGTGAAGCCTGCTTCATTTTATAGAAAATACCGCGGTCAGTCGCTACGATAAAACTGGAATTTGGCATCTCTTTTGAAGCATTGAGAAGTTGAGACGTTGAACCTACAACATCGGCCACATCAACAACTGATTCAGGTGATTCAGGGTGAACAAGCACTGCCGCATCTGGGTAGATATCTTTAAGATCAAGAATCCCCTTTGCTTTAAACTCTTCGTGAACAATGCAAGCACCATCCCATAGAATCATGTCTGCACCTGTTTGCTTCTGGATATATCCACCCAAATGCTGATCAGGGCCCCAAATAATAGTCTCACCTTGATCAACCAAGTGCTCGACTACTTGAAGTGCAATACTTGAGGTTACAACCCAATCAGCTCGCGCTTTAACAGCAGCAGAGGTGTTAGCGTAAACAACCACTTTACGTTCAGGGTGTTGATCACAAAAAGCTGAAAACTCATCAATAGGACAACCAATATCCAACGAACAGGTTGCCTCTAGAGTCGGCATAATGACAGTTTTTTCAGGGCTTAAAATTTTAGATGTTTCACCCATAAACTTCACACCTGCAACAACCAAAGTTGATGCCGGGTGATTAGCGCCAAATCTCGCCATTTCCAATGAGTCAGCAATAACACCGCCGGTCTCTTCCGCTAAGGCTTGAATTTCATCATCACAATAATAATGGGCAACTAAGACAGCATCTTTAGCTATTAAAAGGGATTTAATTTCGGCGCGTAAGGCTTCATCGTTTTCAGATGGTGTGCGTAATACTTGTTCAGCAGAAAAAAGGTGCTGTTGAACCGTTTCTCGTAAAGCCACTTTATCGAGGGCGTTCGACATATTATTACCCCTAACTAAAAACTCGGGACTAGATTTTGGAAGTTGGTGGGTCGTACTGGATTCGAACCAGTGACCAATTGATTAAAAGTCAACTGCTCTACCAACTGAGCTAACGACCCAGACTATCTGAAGTAACTATTTATATATGATTGTTGGTGGGTCGTACTGGATTCGAACCAGTGACCAATTGATTAAAAGTCAACTGCTCTACCAACTGAGCTAACGACCCAACGGGCGCGAATATTACAGAACCCATTGGGAAATACAAGCTATTTTATGTTAGATAAAAGATTTTTTGCTAATTTTGCTGCTTTACTGCTTGGAAAGCGCTCAACCACATCAACTAAATAGTGTTTAGCCGACTCTTTATTATCCAATTTCAAATATGCAAAACCTAAACGATATAAGGTATCTGTCTCTTTATCATGACCTGGAAATTGATCTATCACAGATTTAAACTGCTCAATCGCTGACACTGGATCACCAGAGTTCAACTTCAACAACCCAAGCCAATAAAATGAATTACCGGACAACTCACTGTTTGGATACTTTGCAATAAAGTCAACAAACGCTAATTCCGCTTTTGCATTTTCATTGTTACGCACCAATGAGTACGCAGCTTTGTATTGCGCGAGTGTTTCAGCATTTGCAGGTTCAATCACGACAGGTACGCTAACAACCGCACTTACCTCATCCTGACCCACTACAGGCACTTGTTCTTGCCCTACATCAGAACTAGCAACGCTTACCTGTGGTGTCACCATAGAAACAACAGGGGATGGGCGCGCTTGTGCCGATTTCATTAACGATGAAATGCGCTTATCAAGATCGATATATCTATCCCTTTGACTTGCCTTCATCTTTGAAAGTTCATGCTGTTGCTGCTCAACAGTGCCCCTTAAAGACTGCACTTCAAGTTGTAAGTTTTCTATTTGATACAGCAATTCGGCCGCTGCACTAGACGACAAAGCACTGCTGCTTTCGCCTTCCGCAAACGCCAATGGCGCTGTAAAACACAGCGCCATTGCGATAGAGCGAAGTTTATGCGTCAAGGCAGACATTATTCGTAACGTACTTCTACGCGACGGTTAGCTTGCCAAGCCGATTTATTATGACCAAACTCTAGTGGCTTTTCTTCACCAAAACTAACTGATTCAATTTGTGCAGCAGCAACACCTTGAATAGTTAAATAACGACTTACCGCTTTAGCACGACGTTCGCCAAGTGCCATATTGTATTCACGAGTACCACGCTCATCAGCATGCCCCTCTAGAACAACTTGAGCATCTGGGTTAGCAACAAGGTATTTAGCATGTTTTGCTAACGCTTCACGTGCTTCAGGGCGAACAATTGATTTATCAAAATCAAAATAGAAAACATGAGCAACACCCAACAACATATCTTTAGCGTTTGCTGCTGCTGTTTCGGCTGCGGCTGCAACATCTGCAGAAACAACATTGCCATTACCATCAACAATTACGCTAGATAAATCACCATTACCATTTGCTCCAAAAGACTCATCATTCGCTTTTGCGCTAGAATCATTTGAATTAGCTACAGTTGATTCAGCTGCAACTGTTTTCGCTTCAGTTTCTGATACTGAAGATGTATCAGTTTCTGTCGCTGTGGTACTACAACCTGCAATCAAAGCTGCAGAAAGGCCAATTACAGCCATTTTACCTAGTTTATTAACGCTCATTCTTCACTCCTTAAGGGTGCTCTACTCGAAGAAAGGGGACCATGCAGGTTCCCTGACCTCACCTGCCGCTGATGGTAACCTATATTTCACTAAACCATCAACGGAAACTACTGCCAAAATACCTTTGCCGTTATATGTCGTTGCATACATCACCATACTGCCATTTGGCGCAATACTTGGCGACTCGTCCAGGTATGTTTCTGTTAAAATTTGTACACGGCCATTTTTCATATCTTGCAATGCGACATGATAATTACCATCATTTTTTTGAACAGTCACTAAATAACGTCCATCTGGAGTCATTCTTGCTCGTGTATTTAAATCACCCTCAAAAGTCACGCGTTCTACTGCCTTAGAACTGATATCTACACGGTAAATTTGCGGATTCCCACCCCTATCAGAAGTGAAAACAATCCCTTTACCATCCGGTTCCCAGCTTGGCTCGGTATCGATTGAGTAGTGATTTGTAATTCTATTGAGTTTTTGCGTAGCGATATCAAAAATATATATCTCAGGATTTCCATCTTTAGACAAGACTATGGCCAATTGTTTGCCATCTGGAGACCAGGCTGGCGCACCATTCAACCCTTTATACTGAGCAATTTTTTGCCTTTTACCCGTCGCTAATTCCTGCACAAAGATATTTGGTCGACGATCCCTAAACATGACATAGGTGATAAAGCGGCCATCATGACTCCATGACGGCGACAAGATAGGTTCTTCCGACTCAACAATTACCTGCGGTCTGTGGCCATCAGCATCGGCGACTTGCAAACGATAAGTTGGCGCAGCTCGATCCCCTTCTGCGGTAACATACAGAATTCGGGTACTAAACGCCCCCCTAACACCTGTTAGGAGCTTATAAATCTTGTCACTAATATAGTGAGCCGCATCACGCATCCCACTTGCCTTAACCGCTAATCCTTCGTGTTTTTCAACGGTCTTTTGACTTAATACATTAACCAGTTCAAATGCTATTTCGTAATTACTCGCATCAATCTGCTTAACACTGCCAATCACAACGTAATCGCTCTTTAATAGGCGCCAGTCACGAAAATGTACATCTTCTTTTTTAGACGGCAAACTCAACATATTGGTTCTTGGAATTGCTTCAAAAAGTCCACTACGCTTTAAATCATTTTCTATTATTTGAGCAACATCCGCAGGCAAAGCATCCTGCCCTTCATAGGCAAATGGCACAACCGCTAAAGGCAACAACTGATCAGCACCACTGGTAATTTCAATTACCAACTGTGCTTTTGCTAAGCCTGACAAAAGTAACATCATCAAACCCAGCGAAAAACATTTCAACTTCTTCATTAGCGTCTCAAATCCTGAGGATTAAAAATTATTTCAATCTGTCTGAAATTTCGTTCAAATACATAAGGATCTAGCTCAGACAGCTCTTCAATTCGACCCATTTTATACACGGCATCAACTGCCCTTTGATCAAATAAGTCATCTCCACTTGAACGGGTTATTTGAGCCAAATCAACTTCACCCGTGGGCAAAAAGAAAATACTCAATTGCGTTCTCATCCCGTTTTTAGCATTTGGCGGACGAATCCAACGAGAACGTATGCGCTGATTAATCAAACCCGACATAGATTGCAACATCTGGGCTTCAGCAATATCGTCCAACCTTTCAGCTTCTGCTTGCAATGCAAGCTCAGCAGCCAAGGCTTCTTTTCTCGCTTTCTCCTGCACTAACGCTTGCTGTGCTTCTTCCTGCCTTTTCTTTTGTTCTGCAGCAATACGAATGACCTCAAGTCGCTTACGCTCTTGCGCAGCTTTTTGCTGGTTTATCTTCGCTTGCTCTCGCTTTTTAGCCTCCGCAAGCTTTTTAGCTTTATCTGCTTTACTCGATTCTTGAGCTAATCGTTTTTTTGCATCCGCTTTTGCTTGCTGTGATTTCTTAGCCGCTACCTGCTGCTTGTCAGCCTCAGCCGCTTGTCTTTTTTGTAACTTATCCGCTTCAGCCTTGCGAGCTGCCTTTTCAGCCACTCTTGCCTTTTTTTCAACAGCTTGCTTTTGCTTTTTCTGCTGCGCCAACTGCTTCTTCCGATCCTTTAAGGCTTGCTCTGCCGCCTTTCGCTTTTTATCACGCTGTGTTTTTTGCTTAGCAGCCAGCGCCTTTGCTTTTACTTTGGCCTTATTCTCTTCTATCTTTTTACCGATAATCGTCTGGCTAATATCGACCACTTTTGCTTGAACAACGGGTCGATCATTAACCCTAAGGTCTTGTTCTTCTTTGAAATCTACCGCAACCAAGCTTACCACAATTAAAAACAAATGCAGACTTAACGCAAGCAGCATAGGTAAACCATAACTTTCTTTACTAAAAAAACTCATTACGGCGCCTCAGGTTCTGTTACCAGCCCCACATTAGGTACACCCGCCGCCTGCAATGCCACCATCAGTCCGATCACATCACCATAAGCCACTCTACGATCCCCTCTCACCAAAACAGGCAGCCTTGGGTTTTGAGCAATCACTTTTCTCACTTTGTCCTGCAACTCAGACAAGGGCAAAGACTCTTGTTCCCCTCCAAAGTCTATAAAATATTCCCCCTTTTCATTGATAGAGGCAACAAGCACTTCCGTCTGGGGGTCTTCAATCGGCGAAGCATTAGCGCTGGGCAACTCAACATCCACCCCTTGCGTTAACATTGGCGCCGTAATCATAAAAATAACTAACAGCACCAACATAACATCTATGTAAGGCACCACATTAATTTCAGCCATGGGTTTACGACGTGTACGACGATTGGGGCGAGCCACTATGCAGCCCCTCCATCTCTTCCATGAACTTTACGGTGCAAAATACTACTAAACTCATCTGAAAAGGTTTCGTAGTTAATCGCAAGTGCGTCCGATAAAGTCGAAAAGCGGTTATAAGAAATAACAGCAGGAATCGCCGCCAACAAACCAATCGCAGTCGCGATCAACGCCTCTGCAATACCCGGAGCAACGGTTGCCAGCGTCGCTTGCTGCACTTCGGCCAAACCGATAAAGGAATGCATAATCCCCCAAACGGTGCCAAACAAACCAACATACGGACTGGTTGAACCCACAGTCGCTAAAAAAGAAAGATGCTTATCCAGCTTTTCTTCTTCCCGAGTAAGCGCCACACGCATCGCTCTTTGAACACCTTCCATCACAGCATCTGGATCCATATTGACGCTTTGACGCAAACGCGTAAACTCCTTAATACCCGATGTAAATATATTTTCGACACCTTCAACTCTTCGCCCTTCTGCCGTTATCTGACGGTAGAGCTGACTTAAGTCCATACCAGACCAAAACAAATCTTCAAATGTATGGCGTACTTTTTTAGCATTTCCAAGAACTCTTATGCGCTGAAAAATAATCACCCAAGAAAAAATAGATGCTGAAACCAGCATTAGCATCACTAGCTGCACAACCACACTAGCATTTGCGATAAGACTCCAAATTGACATTTACTACCTCTAATTTAAATCGTTTGGCAATTGATAATTAAAATGCTCATATGCCTTTTTTGTAACCTGTCGACCCCGCGGTGTACGCATGATAAAACCTTGCTGTATAAGGTAGGGCTCGATCACATCTTCAATGGTATCTTTATCTTCCCCAACTGCCGCTGAAATACTATCAATCCCAACTGGCCTTCCTTCAAACTTCTCTATCATAGTCAATAACATACGCCTGTCTAGATGGTCAAAGCCCTGAGTATCTACACTTAACATATCTAATGCTTGCTGAGCAACCTCTTGTGCCACAACTTCATGCCCACCTACCTGGGCAACATCTCGCACTCGACGCAACAATCGGTTCGCTATTCGAGGTGTACCTCGTGCTCTACGAGCAATTTCAAAGCTACCCGTAGGGTCCATATTCAATCCCATTTTCTGAGCAGAGCGAGCTACTATCGTTGTTAACGACTGCACATCGTAAAACTCAAGTCTTTGCACTATGCCAAATCGATCCCTTAAAGTAGACGTTAACAGCCCAGCACGAGTTGTTGCTCCGACCAAGGTAAAAGCAGGAAGTTCAATTTTAATAGATCTCGCGGCAGGCCCTTCCCCTATCATGATATCTAACTGATAATCTTCCATAGCTGGATATAAAATCTCTTCGATCGCCGGACTTAAGCGATGAATCTCATCAATAAACAGCACATCACCTTCACTTAAGTTGGTCAATAGCGCAGCCAAATCACCCGCTCGCTCCAACACAGGCCCTGAGGTCGTTTTAATTTCCACCCCCATTTCATTGGCAATAATGTTAGCCAGTGTCGTTTTTCCCAGCCCAGGCGGTCCAAATATCAAACAATGATCTAAGGGCTCTTGCCTTTGCCTCGCCGCTTGCATAAAAATATCCATCTGCTCACGCACCACAGGCTGCCCCACATATTCATCCAACATTTTGGGACGAATAGCGCGGTCAACATGCGACTCAGACCCGGACAACTCAGCATCACTTGTCGTCGCACTGATTATTCTATCGGATTCAATCATGTCATTGGCCTACTTAAGCATATTCCTGAGAGCAGCTTTAATTACCTGCTCACTACTATCTGATGATACGGGCACTTTAGCGATGGCCTTAGCTGCCTCTTGCGGTTTATAACCCAATGAAATCAAAGCCGCTTCCGCTTCTTGCCTAGGGTCAGCCTGAACTTGTCGAAGTACTTCTGGCGTAGAAAATAAATCATTCTTAGCCGCCTGACCTAGCTTATCCCTTAATTCAATAATCAAACGTTCTGCCGTCTTTTTACCGACTCCTGGAATCCGAGTTAGCGCCGTCACATCAGATTCCTGCACATTCGCAATCAACTCATCACTCGACATACTTGATAAAACACTCAACGCCATTTTAGGTCCAATGCCATTTACCTTTATCAAAATTCGAAACAAAGCTCTCTCGCCCTTACTTTTAAAGGCATATAAACTTTGTGAATCTTCTTTGACTTGAAAATGAGTATAAAGAGTGACCTTTTCACCGATTGCTGGCAATTCATAAAAGGTCGTCATAGATGCGGTTAACTCATAACCGACACCATTTACATCTAACATCAATTCAGGCGGAATTTTTTCCACTATGTAACCTACTAAACGACCTATCACTTCATTTTCCTTATATCTAATTCAGACCAACGTTTACCTGATCTTGCCGCTCGTTTACCCACGCCATACTCAAGGCCTGAGGAGGTGCGAGTATGGGCATGACACATAGCAATCGCTAATGCATCTGCAGCATCTGCCTGAGGCGCCTTATCAAGTTTCAATAGAAGCTGAACCATCTGCTGCACCTGTTCCTTATCTGCACTACCACTGCCGACAACAGATTGCTTAACACGCTTAGCGGCATATTCTGCTACGGGTAACCCCGCCATCGCGGCCGCCACAATTGCCGCACCGCGCGCCTGCCCTAGCTTTAATGCGGAGTTTGCATTTTTTGCCAAAAACACCTCTTCAATGGCAAATTCTTGAGGCTGATAGCGCGATAATAACTCACTAACATTGATATAAATATTTTTCAGTCGCTCAGCCAAAACAGCATCGGGTAAACGAATGCATCCACTGTCGACATATTCGATACGCTGGCCTTGTACATCTATAATGCCAAAACCAGTAATACGTGAACCTGGGTCAATTGCTAAAATTCGAGTCAAAACACACCTAAATGATCTAATCAATTAACTGTATATTTCAACAGTATGTCTTTTAACATTCAACCAAATTAAAGCATTAAATCAAAAAAAGGCCGCTTATGCGGCCTCTCTCTATAAATCCGTATAAAAACCTTATTCTACAACAGGCTTACGTACACGAATGCTCAACTCTTTTAGCTGTTTCTCACTGACTTCGCCCGGTGCCTGAGTCAAAAGACAGGTTGCACTCTGGGTTTTAGGGAAAGCAATAACATCACGAATAGACGCAGAGCCTGTCATCAACATGACCAAGCGATCTAAACCAAATGCCAATCCACCATGTGGCGGCGCACCGAACTTAAGTGCATCCAATAGGAAGCCAAATTTCTCTTCCTGTTCAGCTTCATCAATATTCAATAATTCGAACACTGTTTGCTGCATTGCACTTTGGTGGATACGAATAGAACCACCACCTAGCTCTGTACCGTTAAGAACCATGTCATAGGCTTGAGACAAAGCCGTAAGCGGATTTGCTTTAAGGTCTTCAACAGAACAAGACGGCGCTGTAAATGGGTGGTGAATCGCAGTAATACCGCCATCAGATGTTTTTTCAAACATAGGGAAATCGACAACCCAAAGAGGCGCCCATTCACAGGTATAAAGATCAAGATCTTCACCTAGCTTACAACGCAATGCGCCCAAGGCTTCATTGACAATCTTAGTTGTATCAGATCCAAAGAAGATTAAATCGCCATCCTGAGCATCTAAACGTTCAAGTAGTTGCTGACGTACTTCTACCGGCAAGAATTTAACAATTGGAGACTGTAAACCTGCTTCCAGGTCAGACTTATCATTCACTTTAATGTAAGCCAAACCTTTAGCACCATAGATACTTACGTACTTGGTATAAATGTCAATTTGCTTACGTGTTAACGAGTTACCGCCAGGTACTTTAAGAGCCGCAACACGACCATTTGGATCCGTTGCTGGACCAGAAAACACTTTAAAATCGACGCCTGCCATAAGATCTGAAACAGTGACAATCTTTAGAGGTATACGTAAGTCAGGCTTATCGCTACCATAAGTTTCCATTGCTTCTGAATAAGGCATAGTTGGGAAAGTACCCAAATCTACATTCATCAAATCTTTGAAAAGGCCTACAATCATCTCTTCAGTCATAGACATAATTTCTTTTTCACCCATAAAGGATGTTTCTATGTCTACTTGAGTGAATTCTGGCTGACGATCAGCACGCAAGTCTTCATCACGGAAGCATTTTGCGATTTGATAATAACGATCAAAACCTGACACCATCAACAACTGCTTAAACAATTGTGGTGATTGAGGTAGTGCAAAGAAGCTGCCTTGCTGAGTACGACTAGGAACAAGATAGTCACGCGCGCCTTCAGGGGTAGCACGTGTCAAAATCGGCGTTTCGATGTCCAAAAAGCCATTATCATCAAGGTAGTTACGCAATACAGATGTCACTTTAGAACGAAAACGCATCTTCGCTTGTACTTCAGGACGACGTAAATCTACAAAACGATTCTTAAGACGAACATCTTCACCAACAGCTTGATGCTCATCTAATTGAAATGGGGGTGTCAATGCGGCATTAAGTACTTCTAATGAGGTACCTAAAACTTCAATCTCACCCGTCGCCATATTTGAATTAACAGTGCCTTCTGGGCGCGCACGAACCAATCCTGTTAATTTAACAACATATTCGTTACGTACACTGTCAGCCAGCGCAAAGCTATCGGCACGATCAGGGTCAAAAACCACCTGAGTAATACCTTCACGGTCACGTATATCTAAAAAGATTACACCACCATGGTCACGACGGCGATGAACCCAACCGCAAAGAGTTATTTCTTGAGAAATGTTTGAAGCATTTAATTCGCCGCAATAATGGCTGCGCATAATTCTAATTCCTGTTACTTACTCAGTAAGAGTTTTTTTCTCCGCGTTGTGATTAAAACCGTCTTTTTCAAGGTTTCCTCCGATAGTTACAATCGAATAATCATCAACAAAGAGTGCTAATATTTTTTAAAGGCTCGGCATTATATGCGATCAGCCCGCCACACTCTATAACTTATGAAAAAAACCTAGTTAGATTTTATTTAACCCTAGGTTTAAAGCATTTATCACAACTTACATTACGTAACATAATGAGGACAAAAATCCTGTAGCAATGATATACACAAACAAGAATACTCTAACCTCACACTATATCTGAGAATAAATTAAGGATGATTAATGCGTAAGTTGCTATGGATAGCCATTATATCTAGCCTTTTCAGCCAACACATTTTTGCTGAAAAACTGTACAGCCAAGACATTTCTGAGCGCTTAAAAGATTTAGATAAAGACGGCGTTATCGCCATAAGAGACCAGTGTCCAAATTCACCTATTGGATCACACGTTAACAATGTTGGTTGCTCTGTTTCAAAAAAATTTAGCAACTCAGTCGAAAACAAAGTCGAACTTGATGTCCGCTTTGATACTAGTAAATTCATTGTTAAAAAAAGCGAACTAAAAGGCTTAACAAAATTAGGTGAGTTTTTACAAAAATTTGAAACGACAGACGTTATCATTGAAGGCCATACAGATGCTCAAGGAGATGAAACGAAAAACTTGCTTTTATCTCAAAACCGCGCCAACGCAATTAAACAAGCACTCATCGACTCCTTTCGTATTTCACCTGATCGCATCCAAGCGATAGGTCACGGAGAAAGTAAGCCTGTTGCAGACAATGAGACAGACTACGGACGCGCAGCCAACCGCCGAGTCACAGCTGAAGTCACTCACATTGATACCAAAGAATTTAAATTAATTGAAAAACGCTGGACCATTTATACGGTTAACTCGTCTGAATTAAGTAATCTCAATATTTAACATTCTCATTATTAATTTTTTATGACACCAACCACCCCCTAAACAAAGGCTCCTATACTTAAGCAACATCCAAATATGTTGGTTCCGTATGATTAACGCCCTAATCTCTAGCCTACTTTTTATCGTCCTTTTTACACTCAATTTAGCCAACCCTCTTGCAGAGGAACTTATCATTGCCAAAATCTGTCCAGTCAAAGCAGCAAACTTAACAAGCAAAAAAACGAACCCTCTAGGAATACTTGCCTTTTCGCAGGAATGGTTTCATAGCAGCCGCAGCCAAGCCAGCTATATTGCTTCTGATAATGCGACTGGAGTCGGTCTTGAGATCCACTTTTTTGCCAACTTAAACGGGCAATTAAAAGGCCGCAACCAAGCTAAGTGCGCTAAGTATCGAATATTACAAGTACGGATGAGTAGCATTAATTTCATCGATGAAAATAAAAACCAACTTGATACTGCCCCTGAGAACACAGAACCTTTCTATGACCAAGGTAATTTGGAATATGGCCGCGGCAATCACTTCACACCGCTCGATGACCAAGATAAACCCTGGCAGGGACAAGTACCTAGAAACTCAACCGTGGCAATTTATGACACACCCTATATCTCTGATGCATATGGCATTGAAGGGGAAGACATGACTATCCGATTTGAAACCTGTGTTGTATGCGAGAGGGAGGACAGCTTTGATCAATTACTCTCCTGTGGCCAATGGGGCTACACAAGAGAGTATATCGGCGGCTCAACCGGCTGGACCGAGCCTGAATTCATCCCAGTAAGTTGCTTAAGCCAAGCCAGTGACACCTTTAAAGAAACAATAGAATTTAACGAATCAACCAGCTATCACTACTGGATTAATTGGCGTTAGTTAAAAACCTTCACCGCGCACACTCAGAGGGTCGACAACCTGTTTAAAACGTGGCAACAAATGATTTACCGATGCCTTTTCTTCTAGTAGTTCGTTTTGCGTTAGACGCATACGCTCTTTGCTGAAATCCGATAATGACAAACCTTGCTCAATTTCACAGATACCATTTTGACAACGCATAGGAAAAGAATAGAACAACCCTTTTTCGATACCATAACTACCATCACTATAGGTCGCCATACTAACGATATCGTCATTCTGCGTCCCCAATGCCCAATCATGCATGTGATCTATGATTGCTTGTGCCGCCGATGCGGCCGACGAATGGCCTCGAGCTTTAATAATCTCACTGCCCCGTTGCTGAATACGCGGAATCAGTTCGTCATGATAATAAGTTTCATCAATTTGTTTGAGCACGGATTCGCCTTTCACCTGTGCCTGATTTAAATCTGGATATTGTGTAGAAGAGTGATTACCCCAAATGATCACATTCTCAACAGCTTCTGCATTCACACCTAGATGCTTTGCTACCAGGCCTTTTGCTCGATTATGATCTAGACGTGTTAAAGCGCTAAATTGTTTTGGGTTTAGGTTCGGCGCATTGCGAGAGGCAATTAAAGCATTGGTATTAGCAGGGTTCCCCACCACCAGCACCCTTACATCGGGGTTCGCATAATCATTCAAAGCCTTACCTTGACGTTCAAAAATCTGGGCATTCGCCGTCAATAGGTCATTGCGTTCCATACCCGCACCTCTAGGCCTAGCACCAATCAAGATAGCGTAATCAGCCGCTGCAAAACCCTGCTCGGGATTATCAAATGTTCGGATATCCTGTAAGAGAGGCAAAGCACAGTCTTCTAATTCAAGCGCTAGACCCGATAAGGATGCCATCGCCTGTGGTACTTCAACCAATTGCAATATGATAGGTTGATCTAAACCCAACATTTCACCTGCCGCTAAACGAAACAAAAGCGAACTACTAATACCACCGGACGCACCAGTTACAGCAATACAAACGGGCTTTTTCATTATTCTTCCCCTCACAAGCAAATCTTTTTTATGTCTATATCAATGAGGCAAGCACACCTTCCTCATTCAGTCGATAAGATGAGAGTACAGGAAAAAATCACAGAGTGAAATGGATGTTTCACAATATGAATTGATGAAAATAAAATAACACATTAAAACCAAACGTTTCTCTTTCTCCCCTGTTATTCACTGTAGATAGGCAGTTTTACCCATAAAAAAACCTGTCACAGGAAGGATGACAGGTTTTCTGATAACGCATTAAAGATAAAAATGACTTATAACAAACGATTTGTCTCTAATACTGCAGCCCCAGGCTTCAATAAGCCGTCCCCCACTAGGGTTTTACCTGAGCGTAAGCAGATAGTCAGGTTGGAATGTGACTCCTCAGTTTCTTTTGGTAACAAGTGATTAACCGATGCTTTTTCATCCAATAACTCTGCTTCGGTAATCGCCATACGCTCTTTACTGAAGTCAGAAAGCTCAAGTCCTGTCACTATTTGGTAACGGCCATATCGACAGCGAACTGGGAAGGAATAAAAGATGCCTTTTTCAATACCGTAACTACCATCACTAACAATCGCCATGCTAACCAATTCATCTTCTGATGTACCTAGCGCCCAATCATGCATGTGATCAATAATCGCTTGTGCTGCAGATGCTGCAGATGAATGACCACGAGCTTTGATAATCTCACTGCCGCGCTGCTGAATACGAGGAATCAATTCGTTTTGGTAAAACGTCTCATCAAGTTGACCAAGCACCTTATCACCAAATATTTTTGCTTGGTTTAAATCAGGGTATTGAGTCGAAGAGTGGTTACCCCAGATAATAACTTTACGAATCTCTTCAGCGTTCACACCTAAGTAATTAGCCACCATCCCTTTAGTACGGTTATGATCAAGTCGGGTCATAGCTGTAAATTGAGTTGGACTTAAATCAGGTGCATTACGAGATGCAATCAAAGCATTGGTATTGGCAGGGTTACCCACGACAAGCACTTTCACATCTCTAGCAGCACTTTCATTTAAGGCTTTACCTTGGCGCTCAAAGATTTCTGCATTGGCGGTTAGAAGATCGTTACGCTCCATACCGGCAGAACGAGGACGCGCACCGATTAGAATAGCGTAATGAGCATTTTCAAAACCCGCTTCTGGATTGTCGAAAATGCGAATAGTATGCAGAAGAGGCAAAGCACAATCTTCTAACTCCATCGCCAAACCACGCAACTGCTCCATCGCTTGAGGCACTTCAACTAATTGCAAAATAACAGGCTGATCGATACCAAACATCTCACCTGCGGCAACACGGAACAACAAAGAACTACTGATTGCACCAGCAGCACCAGTGACAGCAATACGGACGGGTTTTTTCATTATTTTTCCCTTTTTAAAGAGTTTATTAGCTAAAACTTGATGACTTATGCCTGCACATATCAATCGGTACTGCAGATCACACTTGAAACCAGATAGAACAATTAAAACAGTAACTACAAATCACTTTTATCTTGAGGCGACCCCTACCAAGCTTTAACAGTCGCTCTTTGACAGCGAATGAGAAAAGTCAGCAAGTAAGAGCGAATAATCCCCTTTAACAGATTAACCAAGCTTGATGACAAGTAGAATCATGACTCTTTATATCTATCTTAAACTTCATTTCAACATCCAAATTAGCGCATTAAGAAGGGCTTCAACAATGAATTTTGATCCACATAAATTGAGCGAAATTACTTTTGGAAATATTCATTATAATTATTCTGAATAGTGGTTTTTTTGAAGTAGAAATCACTTTAAAAACAGTAGAATACAAGAACAATTAACTATCACCACCAATCAAGACTGGAACAGATAAGCCCACTTTTACAGGATCCATCACCACATTCGTTTCAAAATGCCGAATATTTAAATTTTCAAAAAACACCTCTCTGGTAAAACTTTCATAATCTTCCATGTCTGTTGCAGTCACCACCAGAATGAAGTCCGAACTACCGGTCACGTAATAACATTGTTGGACCGCCCTGTGCCGTTTCATTTCCTTCTTAAAGGTATCCAATAAATCCAAACGCTCTCGTTCTAATGTGACCTGAATAATTAAGGTGACGCCACGGTCTACTGCTTTAGGGTTTACCACGGCAATGTCGGCACTAATGATATTTTGCTCTCGCATTCGTTTCATTCGACGTTGCACTGCAGCAGGTGACAAACCAACTTGCTCCGCAATTTGATCTGACGTTGTGCGATTAGACTGCTGAATAATTTCAAGTATTTTTCCATCGAAACTATCGTAGTGATGGGTTTGAGAATGAATCATATATAAGGGCTACCAAGGTTATTAATACACTTACAAGGGAATAAGGGGTGTATTTCAGTATTTAAAGATAGCTTTCATAGTGAACAATTAGTACGAATGTTTTTACGCATTATTCTTAAAATTTTGCGGGCGTCCTTCATCCTAGCCTTGTTAATCCATGAATTTCCGCATTCCAAAGGCGTAGCATGGATACATGGCTTATTCATCAGACAACACAGATTAATCAGTCATGGCTAAGCATTAAAAAGAACCTTTAATCTAGACGCGTTAAGAGAGCATGATGAAAATAATAAATGTCCAGCATCAGCAACCTTTAGATCACATAGCCCCAGCAGGCCGTATTGGTGTGATCTCTCTGGCAACAGACTTTAATATAGAAACAGACTTACAACGCATCTACCCAAATGACGTACGCTTTTTTACTAGTCGAGTCAAAAACGTTAACCCGCTGACCATTGAAAATTTGCGTACTATGGCTCCGCGTATCAGCGACACTGCAGCCACGCTACTACCTGGCACCAAACTCGACGCCATTATGTATGCCTGCACATCTGGCACGATTGCCATAGGTGTTGATCGTATCACTGAGCTAGTTCAGCAAGCACAACCCGGCGTTCCTGTGACTAACCCTGTGACATCGGCCTTAAGCGCATTTAAACGCTTTAACATTCAAAAAATCTCCATTCTGACGCCCTATACAGAAACCGTGAATGTGGAAGTCGCCGACTTTTTTATCAAACAAGGTTATGAGGTGTTAAGTATCGCAGGTTTTGGCTTCGAAGATGATACGGCGATGACCTACATATCACCAAAAGACATAGTCGATGCCGCGGTTTCTTCCTGCGATAAAAATGCTGATTTAATGTTTGTTTCTTGTACTGCTTTTAGAGCATCTCATGTGCTAGACGAGATTGAAAAACAGCTCGATATTCCAGTTATCAGCAGCAATCAAGCATTAGTCTGGCATAGCCTACAGCTGGTTAACTACCCCAAAGCGATTGAAGGCTTTGGCCGTTTGCTGGCAACAGAATACGGTCCTATTGGCACACACCAGAATTTAGCTAAATAAAGAATAAGATTGGAGTTAAGCATGTTTTTAGATTCACAACTTATAAGCCAAATGACCCAATGGCGTCGTCATATGCACAGCATCCCTGAATGTGGTTTTGAGTTACCTTTAACCGCTGATTTTGTTGCTGAAAAACTACATAGTTTTGGCATTGAAGTGGTTAGAAATATAGGTCAACAAGGTATTGTTGGCATCTTAAAAAATGGCGATAGCAGCCAGAGTATTGGTCTGCGCGCTGACATGGATGCTTTGTTTATTAACGAACAAAACACCTTTGAACATTGCTCAAAACACCAAGGTAAAATGCACGCTTGCGGCCATGATGGTCATTCAGCCATGCTCTTAGGTGCAGCTTGCCACTTAGCTCAAAACAAACATTTCAATGGCACTGTCTATTTCATATTCCAACCAGATGAAGAGCATGGTGCTGGCGCACAAGCCATGATAGATGACGGTCTATTTGAGCGTTTTAAAATCGACTCTATTTATGGCTTACATAATATGCCTGGATTAAAAGAAGGCAGTTTTATCGTACGTCCAGGTTCGTTAATGGCCAGTGAGTCAAGTTTTGAAATCGTCATTAATGGCATTGGCGGTCATGCAGCCATGCCGCATAAAGGCGTTGACCCTATTGTTGTCGGCTCACAAATTATTCTTGCCTTGCAAACCATCGTCTCTCGTAACCTGAATGCTATTGAAGAAACAGCGGTGGTATCCGCCACCGAATTCATCACCAATGGCACAGTTAACGTGATCCCATCTCAAGTCATCATTAAAGGAGATTGCCGCTGCTTCACCGAAGAAAGTTTAGACAAAATACAAACTAGCATGGAACGAATTGTCGCAGGTCTTTGCCAAGCTGCAGGGGCTGAGTATGAATTCAGCTTTATTAATACATTTTACCCAACCGTAAATAACCCCGTTCAAACGGCACATGCCATCCAAGCAGCACTGACCGTGTTTGGTACTAACAATGTTGAGCAAGATTGTTTACCCCTGACTATTTCGGAAGATTTTTCCAGCATGCTACGCGTCAAACCAGGCTGCTACGCATTATTAGGTAATGGCGTTGAATCAGTGGGAGGCTGCGCGTTACATAACCCTAACTATGACTTTAATGACAAAATTCTTGGCTACGGCACCCAATATTGGGTGCAGCTAGTCAATGATCAACTGATCTAAATTCTCAGCAAACCTTAACTCTAAAAATAAAATCTAAGGATATACACATGAAAAAATTACTAACCACACTACTGGCAATGAGCATCAGCATGGGTGCAAGCGCTGAAACTTGGAAATTTGCCTCTGAGGAAGACAAAAAAGACGTGCAAGATATCTTTGCACAATCCTTCGCTAAAACCATCAAACAAGAATCTGATGGGGATATTCGTGTCAAAGTTTACTATTACGGTCAACTTGGGACAGAAAATGACATAGTCGAATTAACTTCAAAAGGTACCGTACAATTTGTATCGGTCGGCACCGGCCATTTGGGCTCTTATGTGCCTGAAGTTCAAGCTTTGAGTGTTCCCTATGTTATTGGCACAGATACTGATGTCGTACGTGAAGTATTAACCAGCAGTAAAACTATTTATGAAGACTTAGCGACTAAGTTTGAAAAAGTAAACTTGAAGCTTTTGACTATGATCTCAGAAGGCGAAATGGTGTGGGGTGCAAATAAAGCTATCCGTAGTCCAGAAGATTTTGCAGGTCAAAAAATTCGTACCTTTACCTCTACCATTCCAGTAGAAACCTACAAAACCTTCGGTGCAACGCCGACACCGCTATCTTGGGGTGAAGTTTATGGTGCGCTTCAACTTAAAACCGTTGATGGCATGGTTAACCCTATCTACTTCGTTTACAACGCTAAATGGCATGAAGTACAAGATTACCTAATGCTGCCTGGCCAACAACCATATGTAGGAACAGTGTCAACAAACAGTAAATGGTTTAACGGCCTTTCTGGTGAAAAACAAACCATGGTACGTAAAGCCATTAAAGTCGCAGAACAAGCTGCTCATGACTATCAAATTAAAATCAACGCTGAAAACATGCAAAAAATCATGAATGAGCGTCCTGACATGAAAGTGGTAACACTGACTGCTGACGAACGTGCACGCTTTAAAGCATTAAGCAGTGAATTGCATGAGACTTACTACAATGTGGTAGAAAATGCCTATAGAGGAAGTGATAAAGCAGAAGCGCGTGCTGGCGCGAAGAAAATATTGCAAAGCTTAATTAAAGAAGTAAACGACGCATCTTTATAAGCTAAAACAACCTAGGCTGAGTATGGTTACTCAGCCTAGGTTTTAGTATTACTTTCTCCAGGCCCTGTCTTTAGGCTGTCATTACAGCTTGCTTTAATAAGGTGTGTTTTATGAAAACCTTTTTTTCTCATATCAGTCGCGTTACTGAGACGCTTGAAAAAACAATCGTTTTTTCATCGATTCTACTGATGATGGCAAACTCGACTGCTAATGCTATCGGTCGCTATGCCTTTGGTAAAAGCTTGTTCTTTTCAGAAGAGCTAAACCAATTTTTAATTATTGCAATCACCTTTATCGGCTTTGCTTATGCGGTCAGAAAAGGCCGTAATATCCGCATGACGGCGCTTTATGATTCCCTTGGTTATCGTGCGAAAAAAACAATCGCCACTACCATTGCCATTACCACAGGTTTGCTGATGTTTTACTTATCCTATAAAGCATCCATTTATGTGATGGAAGTAAGAGACCTTAACCGACTGAGCCCCGCGCTGCAGTTCCCTGTTTACCTTGTTTACATCATTATTCCCATCGGCCTTGCGATGGCGGGCCTGCAATATATTATTGCCTTCTTTATGAACCTTACCCATAAAGAGATCTACTTATCTCACGATACCCTTGATATCTAACATCCTAGACATTGAGTTGATTCAGGGTTTTTTATGCACCAAGTTTTATGAGTAAGTTTTTATGAGTTCATTTATTGAGTTTTTTTCTGACGTATTTGCCGGTGAGCTAGACACCTATGTGGTCACTTTCACCTTAGTTGCCAGTATGGTGATTTTATTATTTTTAAGCTTTCCCATGGTCGTACCATTAGCCGTGGGAGCGTTAATTGGCATGATACATTTCTCCGGTATCGATACTGGCGTCATTATCCAGCAGATGATTACCGGCATTTCACCTAACGCCTTAATTGCTGTACCCATGTTTATTCTGGCTGCCGATATCATGACAAGGGGTCATACTGCCAATAACCTTTTAGGGTTAATTCAAGCCTTTATAGGACACTTACGAGGTGGTCTGCCGATTACCGCTTGTATCAGCTGCACCTTATTTGGCTCAGTATCGGGCTCAACTCAAGCGACCGTCGTCTCTGTCGGACAAATAATGCGCCCTAGACTGTTACAAGCCGGTTACAAAGACAGTTTTGTCATGGCGCTTATCATCAATGCCAGTGACATTGCGTTTTTGATTCCACCCAGCATAGGTTTAATTCTCTATGGCACCTTGGCGAATACCAGTGTCGGTGAATTATTTATTGCAGGTATAGGTCCAGGCATATTGTTAGCCATCATGTTTTCTGCCTATTGTTATTTCTACAGCGTTTATCAAGGCGACAGCATTACCTTGGTTGAAAAAGCGACGCTAAAAGAAAGAATCACCGCTTTTAAAAAAGCCCTTATTCCATTAGGTTTTCCGGCACTGATTGTCGGTGGTATTTACTCGGGTGCGGTTACACCGACTGAAGCCGCGTCATTTTCTGTGCTGTATGCCATCATAGTTGAGTGTTTTATTTACCGTCAGCTAAGCATGAAAGATGTCATAGATGCCGCGTTAAGCACGGGCTTAATTACCGCCGTTGTCTTTATTTTAGTGGGCATGGGCCAGGCCTTTTCTTGGTACATATCATTTGAAATGATTCCTCAAGATTTACTTGCTCCGTTAAATTTAGAAGACGCTTCCAAGGAGTACATCCTTGTTGTCATTGCCTTGTCTTTCTTTGTCGGCTGCATGTTTGTGGATTCCTTGGTGGTACTTGTCATCCTTACACCTATCTTCGTACCCATTGTTGATGCTGCAGGGTTAGACCCAGTGCTAGTGGGTGTCATGATTACATTGCAAATGGCAATAGGATCGGCCACACCGCCATTCGGCTGCGACATTTTCACTGCTATCGCCATCTTTAATAAACCCTACATGGAAGTAATAAAAGGCACACTGCCATTCATCTTAATTTTATTCTTTATGTCGGCACTATTAATTTATGTACCTGATATTGCCCTTTTATTACGTGATCTCGCATTTTCGAGCTAACACTTAATTAGAGTCTTACTTAACCAAACAAAACTGAACCATGGAGGCCTTAATCGCCTTCATGGTTTAGTGCTTTTATATAGAGAATAAGCACTATGATAAATACTCAACTCATGCCGCCACCCCGTGGCTTCGAAACCACTGAATTCGAGCAAAGAACAGCCAAGTTGCAAAGCTTAATGCACACCCACAACATTGATACATTATTTTTAACCACTGAGCCTGAATTTCGTTATTTCAGTGGTTTTAAATCTCAATTTTGGGAAAGCCCAACTAGGCCTTGGTTCTTAGTGATTCCTGCCAAAGGTAAGCCCATTGCTGTCGTACCCGAGATAGGAAGGTCAGGGTTTGATGACACCTGGATTGATGATGTTCGCAGCTGGCCTTCTCCTCGTCCAGAAGATGACGGCATTAGCCTATTAAGGGATACCTTGATTGACACCTCCAATACGAGTTTTCAAATAGGTGCAATGCTAGGCCCTGAAACCCATTTACGCATGCCTGCAGATAATTATCAGGCCTTAAAACGCGCGCTAAACCAAAGTGTGGGGCGTCATAAAATGACGGATATTAGTGCCTTAATTAGACAAGTACGCAGTGTCAAATCCCCAGCAGAAGTTGCCAAAACACGCTTTGCTTGTGAAGTAACAGCTGCAGGCTTTGACTTTTTGCTCAACAACCTCAAAACAGGCATGACTGAAAGACAGGCCTGTAAAGCCATGCAATTAGAAATGCTACGTCTTGGTGCCGATAGTTGCCCTTACTTAATCTCAGCGTCCGGCCAGGACGGTTATGACAACATCATCATGGGACCTACTGATCGCCTGCTCACCCAAGGCGATGTATTAATCATAGATACTGGGGCTAACTTCGATGGTTACTTTAGTGACTTTGATCGTAACTTTGCCTTTGGTGAGGTGGATAAAAAAACGCATTATGCCTATGAAGCCGTTTATGCCTCTACTGAAGCCGGTTTAGAAACAGCCAAAGCAGGTAAAACTACAGGAGATGTCTGGCAGGCCATGTGGTCTGTATTAGAAGGGGCTGGCGCATTAGGTAATGATGTGGGCCGTATGGGGCACGGCCTTGGCATGCAACTGACCGAATGGCCTTCCAATGTCGAAAATGGTGATGTCACCTTAGAAGCAGGCATGATACTCACCCTAGAACCTGGTATGACCTTTGCTCCTAATAGGATGATGGTTCATGAGGAAAATATCCTAATTACAGAAAACGGGTGTGAATTATTACACAAACGCGCTTGGCCTAAACTTCCGGTTATCAAACACTAAGCCTGTGCTTTGTAAGCGGGTCCATAAACCGATCCGCTTACAATGCCGCACCCTCGTTCAATGACACGTATTTTCATCTCGTTTTACTAACGAATGAGCACTCACCCCTTTCAACCTAGATTTAATGAGATGCCCTATGCATGCGAAGCCACCTTTGTCAGACCGATCTCAGGGTCTGCTTTTTTGCCTTATTGGCGCCTTACTTCTCACCCCTGATGCACTGATTATCCGCTGGTTATCAATTGAACATAATGAGGTACTCATATGGCGAGGCCTATTCTTCTCACTGGGTTTTTTCTTCATTACCGTATTTCGCCATAAAGGAAAGACCTTTAGAGCAATTCATCATGCCGGATTTGCAGGTCTCATCAGTGGCTTTTTATTTGCAATGAATACCTATTTTTATACGCAAGCCTTACAACAGACCAGTGCCGCAGCGGCCATGATGATCATAAGCACAGCACCTGTTTTTGCGGCGATTGTGTCATGGTTTTGTCTAAAGGAAAAAATCAGTTTGCCACTTTTATTAACCATACTCGCCACTTTATTCGGGATGGGCATTATATTAAGTGATGGGACTGGTATTAACAGTTTAAAAGGCAATTTAATGGCACTAGGATGCGCTGTATTTATGGCTCTTAACTTTAATTGGGCTCGCTATAAAAGTCCTAAAGATATTACTCCCGGGCTCGTTTTTGGCGGTTTGATGGTATTAACATTGGGCTTTTTTACAACACCGAGCGTGAATGCAAGCACGCTTGAAATTAGCTTCATGTTCCTTTCAGCCGCCATATTAATGCCGATCGGTTTTGTATTACTACAAGTTGCACCTAGATACATCAGTGCCACCGAGGTAAGTTTATTTATCTTATTAGAATCCGTCATTGCCCCTATCTGGGTCTGGATAGGCTTAGGTGAAGTTCCCAGTTCGACGACCTTGTTAGGCAGTCTTGTGGTTCTGATTGCGCTAATTTTTTACAACTTGATGTTAATAAAAAGTCGGACTAAATAGATTAAAACTCCAAGCCTTTTTGCGCCTTAATACCACGCTTAAAGGCATGTTTTATCTCTTTAATGTCACTGACGGTATCGGCAATTTCTATCAAACTATCTGACGCACCCCGCCCTGTCACCACAAGATGCTGAGTATCAGGACGTTGCATAATAGCGTCTAGCACTTGATCTTCTTCTAGGTAATCGTAATGCAAAAGGTAGGTCAGTTCATCGAGTACAACAAGATCAAAACTGTCATCTGCCAGCAGGGCTTTGGCGGATAACCAGGCTTCTTTAGACGAGAGGATATCCTGTTCGCGGTTTTGGGTTTCCCAGGTAAAACCTGACGCCATAATGAACCATTCCACATTAGGCTGAGCGTTGAAAAAAGCAATCTCGCCCGTGTCCCAATCGCCTTTTAAAAACTGTACCACACCCACTTTCATTCCATGACCTAACGCTCTGGCCACCATGCCTAATGCTGAGCTGGATTTACCCTTGCCATTACCTGTGAGTAAAACAAAGGTGCCTTTGTCTTCTTGGGCATTGGCAATGCGTTTGTCTACATGCAGTTTGATTTTTTGCATGCGTTTTTCGTGCAGCACAGGGTCTTTAATGACTTTAGACATAGGGTTCACAACTGATAGAGAGGTTAAAAAAGGTCTAGTTTAGATTCTTGTTTACGCTACTTTGATGTTAGTTAAACCCATCAAAGATTTCATCGTCGCCATCTTCATCGTAGGCAAGCGTTTCTAATTTTTCTTTAAGTGCGATAAGGTGCGCTTCTAACAAGGCTTTTGTCAGTAGGTGTTCATGATGAAAGGCGCTTGTTTTCATCCAGCCTAAATATTCCAAGTGTATTTCAACGAGGGCATTATCCTTCTCATTGACACTCATACGCATAAGCCAGCGTTCTTCTAACCACCAACTATATGCACGTGAAAAATGAAAATCCAAACTATGCGGTGCGCTCAATTCAGATATTTTACCCTTTCTGATTTGTCGACCGCTTAAGGTGTTGAGCGTGAACTTAACCGGACTGGACAACAAGGTCGTTGAGCTCGCTGGGAGCTCAACATGGACAATGGACGGTGACCATAGTCCGTAAAACTCAATATTGACCAATTGCAACCAGACCTCATCAAGACTGGCTGCAATTTCAATATCGACGGTACAGGAGAGCAAGGCTAGACCTTATCATCTTCTGGGTCGTAGCCTAAGTTAGGCGACAACCAACGTTCAGCATCATCTTTCGTCATACCTTTACGTTCAGCATAGCTTTCGACCTGATCTGGGCCAATTTTACCCACACCAAAGTAGGTACTTTCAGGGTTGGCAAAGTACCAACCACTGACGGCCGCTGTTGGCAACATGGCATAGTTTTCGGTAATGCTAATACCGGTATTGGTTTCTATGTCCATCAAACGCCATAATTTATCTTTCTCAGTATGGTCAGGACAGGCAGGATAACCCGGTGCTGGACGCATACCTTGATAGCGTTCTTTGATTAGCTCCGCATTGCTAAGGGTCTCATTAGGGACATAAGCCCAAATTTCCTTACGAACTTTTTCATGTAAATATTCTGCACACGCCTCAGCTAAACGGTCCGCCATGGCTTTGATCATGATGCTATTGTAATCATCGTGATCCGCTTCATAGGCAGCAACAAGAGGGTCAATACCAAACCCAGTGGCACAAGCAAATGCCCCCATGTAATCCGCAACACCGGTTTCTTTTGGTGCCACAAAATCAGCAAGGCAGTGGTTATATTTACCTGGCGCCGTTAACTCATTCTGCAAACGCAGGAAGGATAAGGTTTCGATTACCTGAGTACGTGATTCATCCGAATAAAGTTCAATGTCATCATCATTGACTTGATTAGCAGGAAAAATTCCGACGATTGCTTTGGCATCCAATAATTTTTCATCGATCACTTTATCCAACATGATAAGCGCATCGGCATACAATTTTGTTGCTTCAACACCAACCACCTCATCCGTTAAGATGCGAGGGAAGGCACCTGCTAACTCCCATGTTTGGAAGAAAGGCGTCCAATCGATGTAATCTTTCAACTGCGCAAGATCTATATCTTTTTCAGTAAAAACAGTGATACCCAATTTTTTAGGTTTTTCGATTGGCAGAGTCCAATCGATAGGCGCTTTATTCAAACGTGCTTTTTCAAGAGAAACTCGACGCCCTGCTTTTGTACGCTCTTTATAACGTTTACGGGTTTTCTCGTAATCCAGTTTGATCTCATCAATATAGGCCTGACGCTTTTCAACATCCTTACTTAATAAACTGGATGCCACACCAACACTGCGTGATGCGTTTGTCACATGGACAACTTGGCTACGCTTATAGCCTTGCTCAATCTTCACTGAAGTATGGGCTTTAGAGGTAGTTGCACCACCAATAAGAACCGGAATATCAAAACCCTGACGTTCCATTTCTTTCGCCACATGCACCATTTCATCAAGTGATGGGGTAATCAAACCCGATAAACCAATAAGGTCTGCATTTTCTTCACGGGCGGTACGCAGTATTTTCTCAGCAGGCACCATAACACCAAGGTCGATGACTTCGTAGTTATTACATTGAAGTACAACACCAACAATGTTTTTACCGATATCGTGCACATCGCCTTTTACCGTCGCCATCACAATTTTGCCATTACTTGATGAGCCGGTATCGTTATTACGTGCTTTTTCTTCTTCAATGAAAGGCATCAAATAAGCAACGGCTTTTTTCATCACTCGTGCAGATTTAACCACTTGTGGTAAAAACATTTTACCTGAGCCAAACAAATCACCGACGATTCCCATACCATCCATCAAAGGCCCTTCAATCACTTCTAAAGGACGGCTAAAGGACAAACGCGCTTCTTCTGTATCTTCATCAATAAACTCAGTAATTCCTTTTACCAAGGCATGACTTAAACGCTCCCTAACAGGTAAAGAGCGCCACTCTTGAACTTGTACTTCATTTTCAGTCGAACCTGTACCTAAAAATTCAATCGCCATTTCAAGTAAAGCATCCGTTGCTGTGTCAGTACGGTTAAGTACGGCATCTTCAACGGCATCACGTAACTTGCTTGGGATATCATCATACAAGGCCAATTGACCCGCATTCACAATACCCATAGTCATGCCTTGTTGAATAGCATGATATAAAAAGACCGAATGAATCGCCTCACGTACCGGATTATTACCACGGAATGAGAAGGAGACATTTGATACACCACCTGAAATCAACGCATGAGGCAATTCACGCTTGATATCACCCGTCGCTTCAATAAAGTCCAATGCATAACGATTGTGTTCTTCTATCCCGGTTGCAATGGCAAAAATATTGGGATCAAAAATAATGTCTTCTGGTGGAAAGCCCACCTCTTTGGTCAAAATGTTGTATGAACGACGACAAATTTCAATTTTACGTTCACGGGTATCTGCTTGGCCGACTTCATCAAAGGCCATCACGATAACCGCAGCACCGTATTTGCGTAATTTACGTGCTTGCTCGGTAAATTTTTCAACCCCTTCTTTCATACTGATGGAGTTAACAACGCCTTTACCTTGAATACATTTCAGGCCGGCTTCTAAGATTTCCCACTTAGAGGAATCCAACATAATAGGGACACGTGAAATATCAGGCTCTGAGGCGATCAGTTTCAAGAAGCGCACCATGGCAGCTTCTGAATCCAACATACCTTCATCCATGTTGATATCGATAATTTGTGCGCCGTTCTCTACCTGTTGACGAGCAACGGTTAAGGCACTGTCGAAATCACCCTCTTTAATCAGGCGTTTGAAAATAGCGGAACCTGTCACATTGGTACGTTCACCCACGTTAACAAATAGGGTATTTTCATCAATGTTAAAAGGTTCTAATCCAGCAAGACGGCAAGCTTTAGGGATGACAGGAATCTGCCTTGGTTTTGCGTCTACAACCGCATCCGCAAAGGCCTTAATATGAGACGGTTCGGTACCACAACAACCCCCTATAATATTAATAAAACCTGAGTTGACCCACTCTTGCATCTCTTCCAGCATTTCTTCTGGCGTTTCGTCATACTCACCAAAGGCATTGGGCAAACCAGCGTTGGGGTGGGCAGAGACAAAAACGTCAGCAACACGTGAAATTTCTTCCACATATTGACGTAAATCTTTTGGCCCTAAGGCACAGTTTAGTCCGACAGAAAGCGGGTCTGCATGGGAAATTGAGTTCCAAAACGCTTCCGTTGTTTGTCCTGACAAGGTACGACCTGAGGCATCAGTAATTGTGCCTGAAATCATGATAGGTAAACGTACACCGCTTGCTTCGAAATATTCAAGCACAGCATAAATAGCGGCTTTAGCATTTAGCGTATCAAATATGGTTTCGATGAGAATAAGATCTGAGCCCCCTTTTACCAAGCCATCAACAGCTTCGGTATAGGCAACGACCAATTCATCAAACTCAACATTACGGTAACCTGGATCATTCACATCAGGTGAAATTGAACAGGTTCGACTTGTCGGTCCTACTGCACCGGCAACAAACCTTGGTTTATCAGGATTTTGCTTGGTAAATTCATCGCAGGCTTCGCGCGCTAAACGGGCCGACTCAAAATTCAACTCGTAGCTTAACGCTTGCATGCCATAATCAAGCATGGAAATTGCATTTGCATTAAAGGTATTGGTCTCAATAATATCTGAGCCCGCCGCTAAATAGGCTTTATGGATATCCTTGACGATCTTAGGTTGAGTCAGGGATAACAGGTCATTATTACCTTGTACATCACTGGCCCAATCGGCAAATCGCTCACCACGAAAATCGTCTTCTGTTAGCTTGTAGGCCTGGATCATGGTGCCCATAGCGCCATCTAATACCAAGATATTTTGTGCTAAACGTTTTTCTATTATTGAATATGACTCTGACTTAACCACTGAACTTACCTCAAAAAACAAAATGCAAAGCTACTATACCCAAATGTAAGGAACTTGTTAGTGAAAATTAATAATAACTAAATGAATAATATCTGAATAAATAGCGCTAAATAAGTCATCTCAGCCAATACCGGTTAGATATAGATAAGTCATAGACCTGTTTGGATATATTTGCTGAATAAAACAATCTATTTTGTTCGCTATAAAAAAAGCAGAGGCGATTAAGCTCTCTGCTTTTATGACACTTTAATGATTTATACTATCCCTAACTAGGATTAGACTTGTTTAACTTACCTATCATGAAACCACCCATTAAACCGGCAAATATGGCAATCATCCAAAAACCATATTTCTCAAATAAGTTATCATTAATCAAACTTAATACTTGCTGGTCGCGATACACCTCTCTTAAGACCCTATCTTCTTGATACTGGATCTCTTGATGAATAAAGAGGTTAACTTGAGCCATCTGACTCTCACTTACCCCTTTTGCTCGCCAGCGCCATTGTAATATACCATTTGACGCCTGTGCTTCAGCTGAAATTGAACTGACTAATTCTAATGAACTATCAGTGATCAGCTCAGCAATAAAAATTTGACCTGCCTGACCATCATTTACATTCGCATTTAGGATTATTTCAAATGACGAGCCAAGTTCTACTTGTTTTGGTATTTGCCACAGGACATTACTTAGGTTAGTGGTTAAATGAGATTTTAAGCCGGCACTAATCGCTTCAAGTTCAATCAAGTCAGATAACTGCGTTTCTAAACTTTGACGCGTGCCTTTAGCCGATTCTAATGCCAGCAAACTGGCTTCATAACGATCCTGCAAACTCACCAACTCAGCCTGTGCTTGCGTCAAATCAGTTTCTAGACGCGTTTTATGAACGGCTAAATTAGTTACATTTTCTTCAGCTGTGGTTAATTTTTGCAGCAATGCATGCTGTTGCTCACGGCTCACGCCCTGAGCAAGCTCCAGTTGCTCAAATTGATAATTTAATTCTTTATAGTCTGCATTTAAATCAACCAAGGCTTGCCCAAGTCGCGCTATCTCAATGTTTTTAAGATCCGACTTATCATCACTTTGCTCAAGGTTTGTCAGTTTATCTTGATACTCAGTAAGCAATGCTTTTTGAGCTGATATTTCACTTTCTAACACCAAAATTTTGGCATTGAGAGTGCCCAGTTCAAAACTGTTATCAACCACAGGCAAAGTTGCTGTCACCTGACCCGAGGTTAAGTTTTCAAGTGAGGTCGACTTCTCTCTTAACGCAGCATTGTCCGCTTCAATGCTTGTTATTACTTTATTTTTAACTTGTATCTGATCCCACAAATGTTGTTGCTGTGACCTAGCATCTGAAATAGCGCCACCTAGATCTAAGTTTTTTTGTCTAAGGTTTGTGTAATCCGATTTAGTCTTTCGGTTGGCGCTATCCAGTGCTTTATATTTCGACTTTAAACGTGCCAGTTCATTTTCCTGCTCTAAATACAAACGATCCAGAGTCTGATAGTCATCATCTAATGTGCTGTATTTATGCAATAATGCATGGTGCATTTTACCAAGTGCATCATAGTCACTTTGCAGCCCCATAAGGCTTAGATCTTGCGATACATCTGCCACAGTGGGCATTTCGATTTCTTCTGCATTATTTGAATCAAGATCAAAGCTATCTGCCGCCATTAACTCATGTATCAGAATTTGTTCTTTATACTGACGGTTTTCAATTTTGAGTTTATTCAGAGACCGATTAAGATTTTCATTCTCAAGTTTTAGGCTGATATATTGAGCTTCTAATTGATTAAGCTTTACTTTTTCTTGTTCAATTTCAACCAATCTGGCAGTTCTAGTATTTACGATAGTGGTTTCGAGGCGAGCTATCGTTTCTTCTTGAGTATCCAACTGACTATTGAGCTGTGTAATTTGTTTTTTGTTTTGAGCTAAAGACTCTTCTAAACGACTAATTTTTTGATCTTTCGAGTTTAAACGCTCATTTTGCTCTCTGATTGTTTCAGCCTGTGAGCGCAAGACACCAGCATCCAACGACTGCTTTTCATTGACGACTGGGCTTGGAACTACTTCAGAGGTTACTACTTCAGAGGTTACTACTTCAGAGATTACAACGTCATTGTTAACAGCCACTTGACTTGGTATTACCTTAGTCGAGCTTGTCTCGTTATTAACAGCAACTTGGCTTTGATCTGAATTTTGAGATGTTGTGCTACAAGCAGAAAGAAGACTCACTAACGAGAACAATAAACAATATTGCTTTTTTAATTTCATTTCCCACTCCGTCAACGGCAATCAAAACAATAACCTAGATACAATATGAACAGGACATCATAGGCCAATAGTAGGGTAAAATGCAAAACTTGGGTTATTTTTTAAACACACACCTCTTATAATACTTAAGGGGTGTGGCTTGATTTATTTTTGTCGGGAGATCCCAAGCATGACGTCTGATTAAGTTTTTCTGCAAGATTTCCCATTAGAAGTTGATAGAAATCTTGCTGTTTAATCGGTTTGGAGAACAAATATCCTTGATACATCATTTTGTGTTGTTTTAACCAATCTAATTGGGCTTGCCACTCAACCCCTTCGGCTACAATGTTTAAATTCAAATGTTGTCCAATTGAAATGATGGCGGTGACTAACGCTTGGTCATTATGGTCAATAATAAGGTCTTGAATAAAACTTCGGTCAATTTTGATTTTATTGACGGGTAAACGTTTTAAATAACTCAATGAACTATAACCCGTACCAAAATCATCCAATGAGAAGTTGACCCCTATCAAGGCTAGCTTTTTCATTTTTGCGACTGACTCTTCAATGTCTTGTATCGCCGATGACTCCGTAATTTCTAGTTCGAATAAATCCGCAGGCATAGAATAATCACGCAAGGTCGCCTTAAAAGTTTCAATGAAATTTTTGGAATGCAACTCAATGGCACTCACATTTAAGGAAATTCTAAAGCCCTCTGGCAATACAGATAATAAATCTCTTTCATTAATGAAGGCGCACAGATCTCTCAGCAAACCGTCGCTGATATTACAAATCAGCCCAGATGATTCTAAAAAGTCGATAAACTCACTCGGTCCAATCAGCCCTTTTTCAGGATGATTCCAACGAATTAATGCTTCTGCACCTCGTATCTGATTTGAGCCAACACAGACAATGGGCTGAAGGTAAAACTCAAATTCTTTGTTTTCAATGGCACTTTTTAAGTCATTTTCCAAGCGCACATAACTCGCTACTTCTTGCGTCATTTCCATTTTAAACATGGATATGCGATTACGGCCTGCTGATTTAGCGTTATACATAGCTGTATCGCCAAATTTAAAGAGCTCTTCTGCATCTGAATCTTCTTCAGAAAAGATCACCACACCAATACTGGCGGTAATACGAAACTCATTACCCTTAATTTGTAAGGGCTGTCTGATATCACTTAATATCAATTCTGCTGTACTGACAATCTTGGTGAGTGCAGACTCTTTATCCTCATCAACCCCGGTGAGAATAATACAAAATTCATCCCCTCCAATTCTGGCTAAGGTGTTACTGCTATTTACCTTAGAGGCTAATCGGTCAGACAGGGCAAGAATAATAGAGTCTCCGACCGAATGCCCTTTCGAATCATTGATCAACCTAAATTCATCAAGGTCAATATACAGCAGCGCACCATATTGTTTATGACTTGCCGTATAGGTAATCGCCATCCCCAGACGATCTAAAAACAACTCTCTGTTTGGCAAACCGGTTAATTGGTCTTGATATGCGACTTGAATAAGTTGTTTTTCACGGGTGATTTTTTCTGTCATATCGCTGGCAACTAATAAAAGGCTGGCATGCCCCTCATATACAATTGCGGTATAACTGATCTGTAATATTCGCTTTCGGGCCATACCATCAGTTAATTCACGCTCAACTTCATAGGACTCTTCAAGATTATGAATAACCTGTATCAGTTCATGGGCAAATCGGTCGGCTTCTTGTGAATTAACGCTGCGATGAAGGTCTAAAAAATTAGCACCTAGAATCTGCTCGGCTTTTACCCCATAGAATAAATTTGCAGAATTATTGGCAAACAAAACAGTTAAATCACGGTCTAGCGCCATAACAATATTAGGGTTTACATCTATCAAAGCTTTTAATTGATCGCGATTTTCACGTAAAGCGCTTTGATTTATTTCTAACTGATTTAATAATGAATTGGTGGTATCAACGATATCTGATATTTCACCACTGTCATGATGACGCATGTGTTCAAGACGATAGCCTGCGGGTTGTTTAGGATCAATTTTTTTCAACTGATCTCTAAGTTTTATTAACGGTATAGCCAATAAATTTTGAAAGACAACCGACAGCATTAAACCTAGCAAGAGGTTTCTTAACACACCAAAAAGAAGAACATACCAAGCACGCTGAAAGAAGGGAGCCATAGCGGCATCACCATTCACTTCTAAGATCAATTCACCTTCACTCACTTGAGAATCATTGATCAGGTCAAAAAGGTAGGTTTCAGTGGAGTAGCCAAATAAATTTGATAGCCAATAGGTATTGGATTGAACAGGCTGTCTGACAAATGACGCTAAGATATTTTTACGATCATCAACCAACTTCACCTGGTTCAAGAAATCGAAGTGAGATAAGCCATTAACCAACTCAGATGCCAAACCAGGATCAAGTTGATGCACTGCTCGCTGAGCTGCAGGCGCTGTAATTGAAAAAATTTCTTCGACTTTTCCGTCGATCAATTTAGCTTGGTTATCAAAATCACTATAAAGTTGAAGTAGACTCACCAACAACCCAAGAACAAAGGCAATGGAGACTGTCGACCGCGTCAACTTAAAGGACAAACCCGTTAAAAATTTATTATTCATATAAAAACAAACAAGCACTAAGCAACTGAATATATTTCAGTCATCAAAATGAAATTATAGTTACTTGTTTAATTACCTCCAGCTAAACACGATACAGTTAGCGAGTTACAAACCCATTCAGTTTAACTTTCAGCATGTCAGACTCGAAATTTAAAGCAAGGTTAAAGCTATCATATTACAAAAAGATTAAAAGAAAGTTATAAATGACATAAAAAAACCTAAGTAATGATAATCACTTAGGTTCCTTTACAATAATCTATTAGGTTAAAGTATTAAAGTCCTTTTATCACAAAAAGCTTAATTCCCTAAAACTATAACCAATGCTAAAACAGTAACTAAGCCAATGACTTAGAAACCACTTCATAAACATCTTTCGATAACTCTTGGGCTAAAATTCGCTCCAACTCAGCCTTCATTAATACCGACAGATTTACTTCCATTTTTCGCCAGCGAGTCAAAGGTGTACACAAGCGCGACGCCAACTGAGGATTACGCTTATCAAGGTCGATAATTAGATCCGCTAAGAAAGCATAACCGCTACCCTCTTCATCATGGAAGCACGGAATATTTTGACTAAAGCCACCCAACAAGGCTCTCACTTTATTTGGGTTTTTCAAATCAAAAGCAGGGTGCGCCATCAAGGCCTTAATTTTTGCTAGGCTATCAGGCCCTTCTTGTGAAGCACTTAACATGAGCCATTTATTCACAACCAGTGATTCATGGGACCATTTATCGTAAAAACCAGCCAATAAGTTCTGCGCACTATCCAGTTCGTTATTTACGGCAATAGACAAGGCAGAAAATTCATCTGTCATGTTATCTGAACTAAGACATTGCTCAGAAACGGCGGCTTCAACTGCGGCATCCTGATTCACAGCCCAATAACCTAGCACCACATTCTTGAGTTGACGTTTAGCCATTTGCTCAGGCGTTGGTAAATACGTATCTGACAATTGATTACGCTGATAACAAGCGATCAATTCTGATTTAAGTTCGACCGCGATAAGCTGTTTCATAAACTTACGCGCTTTAGCAATCGCCTTAGGATCAATTGATTGGGCAAGTTCAGCTAAGTAAGACGCCGTTGGCAAGGTTAGAATTAAAGCCACCATAGCCGGGTCCAAACTGTCATCTTTGAGTATTCGGGCAAAACCTGCAATCAACCTAGATTCGATTGATAATGCCTGACCGGCTTTAGCTTGCTCAATCAATTGGGTTAATTCATTGACCGCTAACTGTTGTGCAGCGCTCCAACGATTAAAGCCATCCGTATCACTGGATAGCAACAACAATAAGTCATCCGCCTCAAGCTCAACATTCAACTTGACCGGTGCCGAAAAGCCTCTTAATAGAGATGGCACGGCTTCTTGGCTAAGCCCTTTAAATTCAAAACTCTGATTCAATTGGGTTAAGTGTAAAACATGCTCTTTCGCGGCAACACCCTGATATTGAGTCGTTAGCTCTTGACCATCTTTTCCAATCAATCCCATTCTAACTGGCATATGCAAGGCTAACTTGGTTGGTTGCCCAGGTGTCATCGGGGTCATTTGCTTAACATTCAGGGTAAGACTTGCCGTCTCCTCATTATAGTGAGATGACACAGTCAAGGCTGGCGTACCCGCTTGTGAATACCAGCGAGAAAACTGTTTAAGGTCGACACCGCTCGCGTCTTCCATCGCATGAATAAAGTCATCACAGGTAACAGCTTGACCATCATGACGCTCAAAGTATAAATCAGAGCCTTTACGAAACGCCTCTTCACCTAACAGGGTATGAATCATACGGACGATTTCAGCCCCTTTCTCATAGATTGTTAGGGTATAAAAGTTTGAAATTTCAATAAACGATGACGGCCTGACAGGATGCGCCATTGGACCTGCGTCTTCTGCAAATTGTGCTGTACGTAAAAAAGACACATCTTCAACACGCTTCACTGTCGGTGAATTCATATCAGAGGAGAACATCTGATCACGAAATACAGTAAAACCCTCTTTCAAACTTAATTGAAACCAGTCACGACAGGTGACACGGTTACCCGACCAATTATGAAAATACTCATGAGCAACAACAGCCTCTACACGTAAAAAACCATCATCAGTTGTGGTTTCAGGGCTTGCCAGTAAACAAGAAGAGTTAAATACATTTAACCCCTTATTCTCCATTGCTCCCATGTTAAAGTCATCGACTGCAACTATCATGAAAATATCTAAATCATATTCACGACCATAGACGTCTTCATCCCACTTCATAGAGCGCTTTAAAGAGTCCATCGCATAATCGACTTTGTCAATATTATGACTTTCTGTAAAAATTTCTAGCACAACCTCTTTACCACTCATTGTGGTAAAGCTGTCCTTTATTTTCTCAAGGTTACCTGCGACTAAAGCAAAGAGATAAGCTGGTTTTGGGAAAGGGTCATGCCATACAACAAACCGTTTGCCTTCTTGCGTTTCACCCTCTTCAATCTGATTACCATTAGCAAGCATAACGGGATAAATGGCCGCATCTGCCACTATCGTCGTGGTAAAAATAGACATCACATCGGGTCTATCAAGATAATAGGTAATATGCCTAAAACCTTCCGCTTCGCACTGAGTACAAAACATAGAAGATGAACGGTATAGGCCTTCTAAACGAGTGTTATTCTGCGGCTCAATCAGGGTTTCACAAGTCAGAATAAAATCATCTGGGGTAGCGGTAATCACCAGTTTTTGATCATGTATACGATATTCAGCTTCAGGTAGCTGATAATTATCAATGGCCACTGCCACCAGTTTTACATCTTCACCACCATCAAGTACAAGCGGCGCATTACCCTGTTTAGAAGCGGGGTTACGGCGCATATGTAATCGAGAGGTGACTATGGTGACAGACTCATCAAGGTCAAATGTTAGTTCTGTTTTATCAATTAAAAAGGGAGGAACTTTATAATCTTTTAAATGAATCGCTGCAGGTTGTGCTTCTTTCATGATTCTTGTTTCCTATGAGCTGATGCTAGTGGCTAAATGAAACCTGATAGCCAGTATATTTACGTATATTAATTACACCTGTATCCAGTAACCAATATTGACCTTTTATGCCTAACAGTGTGCCTTCTACCAGTGGTGTTTTCTCAGCATTGATACTCACCACTTTGGTTGGAAAACTTAACACTGGGTATTCAAATGAATGCGTTTGATTCTGCTCTGACAGATCCGTAATTGACTGTATGCCAAACTCTGATTGTAGGCTATCTAAACCCTCACCCAACAGGTTGATTAATCTTTCTTGTTCAAACTCTAAATCAAGGTCGTCTGCATTACCTTTAAGCATGTTACGCCAATTTGTTTTATCCGCCACTTCTTGCTTAAAAAGTGTTTCAACCAGACCCGACATGCGTCGGTTTTGCACACTGAAAATTGCGCGCCCTTGAGTAGCCCCCTGATCAATCCAACGTGTTGGTAGCTGGTCACCACGGGTAATTCCCACTTTAATGCCTGATGAATTAGCCAAATAGACATAGTGGCTTTGCATACAAAATTGCTCAGCCCACTCTGGCTCACGACAGGTGCCTAAATGAAAATGACACTTTTCAGGGCTCATAATACAAGTATCACAGGCTGCAAGCTTTCTAAAACAAGGATAACAAAAGCCCTGACTAAAGGATTTTTTTGTCACTCTGGAGCAGTTTGTGCAATTAATCGTGCCATCAAAATTCAAACTGACTTTTTGCCCTAACAAGTCATTCATCTCAATACTGGTATCAGCAAGGTTTAGTTGATAACTCACCTTTCCATCTGCTGACACACGACTGGCCATTTTTTTAATACTGCCCGATATCATGATTTAGCATTCTCTTTTTCAGTAAAGGGTTGATCAACCCACTTAACGGTTTCATGCTCTAAGGTATCTTTCTTCGAAGAGCAACCCAGATGGGCATTACGATCAATAAAACCGACACGCTCATCTTCACCTTTATTGGCATAGTCGTAGGTAATGACAGCTTGCAAAGAAAGCTCTTTTTGCTCATCACTCAAACGTACGCCGTTTGGCCACTTACCCAGTTCAACGGCCAGTTTTAAATTTTCGTAAACTTCTGGCGACATGTTGTCGATCATTTCTTTAAAATTCATAATATTCTCTTTGTTCAAGCCTTGACGTATTAGCGCCGTTGCCTTTTAGCATAAAAGTGATATAGGTAGGCGCCCACAAGCCCGCAAACGAGCCCGATTAAATGAGCAGTATTGGCAATTTTGCCCATACCTATTTGTTCAAAAATGTTGCTATACCCGAGCGCCAACCAGAGTATTAAAAAAGTCATAATAGGCTTACTAATTAAACTAGGGCAATGCGGAATGAGTTTGGGGACTAGCCAAGCAAATCCAATGATGGCATACACAACCCCAGACATACCGCCAAATAGCGGTGATTGCGTACTTAGGTATTGTAAATAGTTACTCAATAACGCGGTCACCAAAACTAAAAAGAGATAAAGAGTGGAACCTATCACCTTCTCAACTTTACGTCCGATATCCCACATCCAAAGTAGATTAAATGCAATATGAATCATGGAAAAATGAATAAAAATAGGCGTAATTAAGCGCCAATATTGGTGGTGTTCTAAGACATAATTAAATTGGGTGGTCGTTATGTAATTACCACTAACCTGTATCGGTAAAAAACTAAACCAAGACAGTTGGGAATATTGACTGCCCAACCCAGTCAAGATAGCAACCAATATACTCATCAGCACTAACCCTGTATTAACCGGATAAAGGCTAATTAGCTGAGTAAGTCTTACGAGGCTAAACACTTGTGTGCTAATAGGGTTAATCGGTATCTGTGCCAATTTATCTGGCTCTCCAAGATACATATTAAGAATTTGCTGCGTCATAGGGATATGACGTTCATCGAGTAGCCAAAGTTGATCGACTCCCTCGCGTTGAATAATTCGATGGGGGATTTTCTGCTGCCATAAGGTCTTACTTAAAGCAGCGGGATCTTGTTCTAACGTAAATTGATAAACACAAATCATTGTTAAAAGTGACTTACACCTAGTATCAAATTATTCTCATTTCAAAAATCTAAATTAGGATGTATAACCTGTTTGCCATCCTAATTTAGTGCGGCATACATCATAAAAATCATGATTTTTAGGATGTATCAATCTAATACCACCTTTTTTTCTAGCGATATGAATTTCATCACCTGGTGCTGCTGTAATATGCAGCTGACCATCACAACTCACGCTGGGATAGGTCAAATTAGAATCACACACTACAATCCGAATTTTAGCATTTGCATCAATAACAATAGGTCGATTACTTAAAGTATGAGGATGCATAGGCACTAATACAATAGCATCTAACTTTGGCAACATGATCGGACCACCAGCAGATAATGCATAAGCCGTAGACCCTGTAGGTGTTGCCACAATCAAACCATCTGATTTTTGATTCATGACGAACTGATCATCGATAAACATATCAAAGCGAATCATTCTTGCTGATTTACCCGGGTGCAATACAATATCATTTAACGCATTGCCTTCACCGCTAGGTTTGTTGTTACGGGTAATTTTGGCATCAATCATAAAACGTTTTTCTTCAAAGTACTCGCCCGCAAAAATAGGATCAAGCTCTTCTTTCAATGCCTTTGGAGAAATATCTGTTAAAAACCCTAAAGTACCACGGTTAATGCCCAGAACAGGAATATCATAATTACAAATAGCACGTGCTGCGCCTAAAAAGCTCCCGTCGCCTCCGACCACCATCGCCAGATCACAATGATCGCCTAACTCTTTAATCGGTGCGATATCCACTTTAACACCTGGCAGCATACTGCTCAGGTTTTCTTCTAATACAGGTTGTTTGCCTTTTTTGATTAAATAGTCTAGCAGTTTCTTAACCGTTTCCAATACTTTGGGGTTATCTAGTCTGGCGATAATGCCTACCTTTGCAAACAGACTCATGTGCGTCACTCTTTAATAATCGATACAAAAAACAAAAGGATAAATCACTGTTATTCAGAAACAGATGACTATTAATTTGCCGCGAACTTTACCACGTAAGCCATTGGAACACTAAAGGCTTAGGTATTTTTGTCGGATATTATCGATATCCACACCAACCTTGTATTCCACCTGTATGAATAAGCAACAGCTTTTTGTTATTCAGGTTACCTTTCATTATTTCTTGCTCAAGACCATAAACTACTTTTGCAGTATAAACAGGGTCTAGTGCTAGCTTGGGGTTTAAATCATGCACCCGATTAATATAATCATTCAGCGCCTTTGGTAACTTTGCATACCCCCCATGGTGATAATCTCCCACTATAGATAAACGCGCAATGTCTGTGATTGGGTTTTGAGATAAAGCAAAGCGTTGTATATCAGCAGCTAAGCCCTCCCCCCCTTTTAATGCCGGAAATACCAATATATTAGGTGAATTTCTTTCTGCATTTTTGGATATGGTGTCCTGCTCTACTTCATAGGCTAAAAAGCCCGCACTGGTAGCGCCTGTACCGGCACTGACGACCCAGGTATCAAAACCGCCTTTTGCTTGAGCCTGATTATCAATTTCTTGCGCCCAGCTAAAGCAGCCTTTAACGCCTAACGCATTAGAGCCACCTTCTGGCACCCAGTAAGCGTTGGGGTAAAGGGTGTTCAGCGTCGAGACTAAGTCAGAATCCATACCCGCTTTATAATCGATACGACGACTCGGCCATAAAATGCCTCCAGATTTGATAAAATCACGTAAGGTTTGAGTGAGTTGCGGGTGCAACTCTCCTCTTACAATTGCGACTGGGGTGACACCATGAGCCTTAGCAACATTTCCCAGCGCATGCAAATGATTGGAGAAGGGGCCGCCAAAACTAATCACATACTTTGCCCCTTGCTTTGATGCCGCCTCAAGATTAAACCTGAGTTTATGCCACTTATTGCCCGGTGCATCTTGATGCTCTAGATCCCCCCTAAAAATTGAGACATGGATGTTATTATCAATCAATATTTGCTTATCTAGGGGAAGGTTTAAAGTATGTATCATGAGTATTCCAAACAATGAGTTCACTAAATAGCGGAATCGCAGGCAAAAAAAAGCCCCGTAAAACGGAGCAAATACTAACATACTAAGGAATCAATGAAGTTGAGCAATCTCAAAACTCAAATTGTAAATAATCTGACATGCGTAAAAACGATTAGTTCAATAATTTTTTTCACTTTAGATATCCCCCAAAACGACACTTTATTTGCTAAAATCCCATCGCCCTTTTAGTAGAGACAAAAAAACATGATTCCTAAGTTGTCAGATATCACGCCCACTCAATCTCAATACCTTGCATTTATTGAACGCCTAAGGGCCGATGGATTTACGGGGGATACCAACCCTGACTATGCCAATCGCATTGTTCTTGCTACTGACAACTCCATTTATCAGGTATTACCTCAGGGTGTGATTTACCCTAAATCGGTCGAGGATATTCAATTAATCGTGCGCCTTGCCCATGAGGACGAATTTAATTCTATTGTATTAAGTCCACGAGGCGGCGGCACAGGTACTAACGGCCAGTCCTTAACTGACGGCTTGATTGTCGACCTGTCTAAACATATGAATAAGGTGCTAGAGATCAACGCTGAGGAAGGCTGGGCGCGAGTACAAACTGGCGTGGTAAAGGATCAGCTAAACAAAGCCGTTAAAGCACACGAACTTTTCTTTGCACCCGAGCTTTCCACCAGTAACCGCGCAACAGTTGGCGGTATGATTAATACCGATGCCAGTGGTCAAGGGTCTGTCATGTACGGTAAAACCCGTGACCATGTTCTATCCCTGAATACGGTTTTATTAGATGGCACCTTGCTTGAGTCTGGCCCCATTAGTGACGAACAACTTGCCCGTGAGAAGCAGCGTGAGGATTATGCAGGTCATATTCACCGCGTGGTGGATGATGCCTTTAATCACAATAAAGAGAAGATTAAAGACATATTTCCTGAGTTAAACCGCTGTTTAACAGGCTATGACTTGGCTCATATAAGAACAGATAACAATGAATTTAACTTAAACTCGGTACTCTGTGGTTCTGAAGGTACCTTGGGCTTTATCGTCGAAGCCAAGGTTAACCTGCTTAAAATCCCTACTTTCGCGACCTTAGTCAATATTCGTTATGACAGTTTTGAAGGGTCTTTGCGTCATGCCAAAACATTATTAAACGCCGCACCTACCTCGATCGAAACCGTTGATTCCCGAGTTTTAGGCCTCGCAAAAGAAGACATTATTTGGCATTCGGTGTCAGAGTTCTTTCCTGAAAAAGCAGGAGAGGACATTCAAGGCGTTAATTTGGTCGAGTACACAGGTAATGATCAAACCGAAGTCGAAGATAGAATTAAGGTGTTAACAGACTTATTAGATGCCGCCCTCGCTGAACCCGATAGCAAGGTACTGGGTTACACCTTGGCCCAAGGTCATGCCAATGTTCAAAAAATCTGGGCCATGCGCAAAAAATCCGTCGGGCTTTTAGGCAATGCCAAAGGCGAAGGTCGTCCCATTCCCTTTGTCGAAGACACTGCCGTGCCGCCTGAAAATTTGGCCGACTTCATTATGGAATTCCGCGCCGTTCTCGATGCCCATGATTTAAGTTACGGCATGTTTGGTCATGTAGATGCAGGCGTACTACATGTGCGACCTGCTATCGATATGAAGGATGAAAAAAACGAAGGGCTGATTCGTGACATTACCGATAAGGTGGTGGCGCTCACCCAAAAATATGATGGCCTTTTATGGGGCGAACACGGTAAAGGGGTACGCTCTGAATATGCCACTGAATTCTTTGGTGAACTCTATCCTGTGATTCAGCAGGTTAAAGGCGCGTTTGATCCACACAATCAGTTGAACCCAGGCAAAATCGCGACACCGTTCGAACTAGGCGTCGAATTATTGAAAATCGATGAAGTGCCCATGCGGGGTCAATTTGACCGCCAAATCCCCTTGGTTAATCGCGATCAATTCCAAGCAGGTATGTACTGTAATGGTAACGGCGCCTGTTATAACTTTGATCCTAATGACGCCATGTGCCCGTCTTACAAAGGCACCCGTGAACGCATTCATTCGCCTAAAGGCCGTGCGTCCTTAATGCGTGAATGGCTACGCGGCATGAGTGAACAAGGGGTTGATACTCAAGCTGTCAGTGACAAGATTAAAACGACCCCCTATATCAAGAGCTTTTTTCCTCGTTTAAATAACACGATCAAAAAGCGCCGTGGTGAGTATGATTTCTCTAATGAAGTACATGAATCCATGATGGGCTGTCTTGCCTGTAAATCTTGCGTGGGACAATGCCCAATTAAGGTCGATGTGCCTGAGTTTCGTGCTAAATTTTTAGAAATTTATTACTCCCGTTATTTACGTCCTATCAAAGATTATGTGGTGGGCTCCATGGAATACATAATGCCCACCCTAGCGAAATTCCCTCAGCCCTATAACTGGTTGATGGAGCAAGCTTGGATAAATCGTTTGAGTGCCAACTATTTAGGTATCGCGGATAGCCCATCTCTGTCTAAGCTCAACATTAAAAAAGAGATGAATAAGCGCGGCATTCGATTTGCCACCCCAATGGCGTTAGATGCAATCCCTACTTATGAAAGGCATAAAGCCGTTATCATAGTACAAGATGCTTTCACCAGTTATTTTGAGACCCAACTGGTGTTGGATACCATGGAGTTATTAACACGCTTAGGCTTCCAAGCTTTCTTAGCGCCCTACAAACCGAATGGCAAACCGTTACATGTACACGGTTTTTTCAAAGCCTTTGAAAAAGCAGCGAATAAGAATTTAGACATGCTAGAAGAACTTGCTGTTTATAAAATCCCCTTTGTTGGCGTCGATCCATCAATGACCTTAAGCTTTCGCTCTGAGTACCCTAAGGTCGTTGGCGACAAACGAGACGTGCCCACAGTTAACTTATTGCAAGAGTGGTTAGCGCTTCAAACCGATCACCTCTCCACCCAGCCTTTTGCCTTAGAAGATGAAACCTATCACTTATTGGCTCACTGTACAGAGAAGACCAATGCACCCACCTCTATCCAAGACTGGGTACATGTTTTCTCATTAGTAGGCTTGAGTTTAAACGTTGAGAATGTCGGCTGTTGCGGTATGGCTGGTACCTATGGCCATGAAACGGCAAACCTGAAAACGTCAAAAGACATCTATGAGTTGTCTTGGAAAGATAAAATCAACGATGAAACACTCAAGGATAGAATTGTTGCCACAGGTTATTCATGCCGTAGTCAGGTAAAACGTTTTGATCAAGAACAGATATTACATCCGCTACAAGCACTGTTAAAACATTTAAAAGAAGCGGCGCAGGTTTAACCCTACCCGCTAATTTCGAACCCACATTAATAAGCCCTGATACCATAGCACCCTCGAAGAATGAGGGTGCTTTCTTTTGAGAGTAAAGTACACAATGCAAAACACCCAAGTTATTTATGATTGCCAGGATGAATTTGGCAAGATGACCGTTCTTGAAGATGGGCAATATCGCCTTCTCTCTTTTACTGAGGGAGATGAGCAAAGTCGAATCAGCTTGGCTAAACCCAATGTATTACAACATGAATACACTCAAGCCATGATGCTAAGCTTGTTATTCTGCACCCCCAAGCGTGCTACTGTTTTAGGACTTGGGGGAGGGTGCCTAATTAGATCCTTGCTTGATACCGTGCCTGGCATTAAGTTGAATGCGGTGGAGTTAAGACCCGAAGTGATTAACATTGCTGAGAAATTTTTCTATTTACCCAAGTCAAAACGCTTAAACGTTTTTGCGCAAGATGCTAAAAAGTACATGGCTCAAAAACAGGAAAAGAAAGTCGATTTACTTTTCACAGACATATACCTTGAACAAGGTATGGATAAAGCCGTTATAGCTGAAAACTTCATTGAGAATTGTGACAATCAATTAAAAAGTAACGGTTGGTTAGTGATTAATTGTTGGGAAGATGAAGATAATTACACTTATTTGATTGAACTGCTTCGCCAATATTTTATTGATATTAGAAGTGTCAATACTAACAGTGGAAACTGGATTATCTTTGCAGGCAAACAGTTAGATTACCAATCATCTAAAGCACTAAAACAAGAAGCATTAAAGCTTTCCACTGGCTTAGGCTTTCAATTAACAAAGTGGTTAAACCGTTTAACAGAAGTTTAAAGTCACCAGTCTTAAATAAAACCTTAATTATATCATTATAAGGGAACTGCTTTTTCCCTTATAATCCTCCTAACTTAATTAGAATATATGTATTTAAACAATTAGAAAAAACGTCTCATTCTTATACTAAAATCAATTAAAACAACAACATAAAGTTACACTTTACATCTTTTATCCTTCCTCAATTCTTATTCATCTGAAACCACTTACAGCTAAATACATTTTATTACAGCGAACTTACAGCCTTTATAAAGAAATACCATAGACTTATGTCATATAAAGTAAACTCACATCAGGTTTTGTATTGTGAAACATATGGACATGTCACAATTATTGTTTGTTTATCGTCATTTTAATTAATTGAGATTAATTCCATGTCCTTATCAAAAAAACTCCTTAGTATTATTTCAATAGCGATTGCTGCAGCTTTATTTGTTGCTCTCATTGCTATTACTAATATAAATCAGGGCTTTAACAGTTATGATCAAATTTTTAAATCAGAACTGACAGCAGAACGAACCGCCCTCACCTTAAACATTGAATTCAAGAGACAAGTCCAAGAATGGAAAAATGTTTTAATTCGTGGCAAGGATCCTAAACAACTAAAAAAATATTGGGGTAAGTTTAAAACACAAGAAAATAAGGTACAAAAAATTTCAAGTGACCTTATCCTCATGCTTGGAAATTACCCAAAACAACTTAAAATTGCTCAGGACTTTAAAACAAATCACTTACAGATGGGTAAAAAATACAAAGTAGGGTTTGATGCTTTTAGCGCATCAAATTTTGATATTAAAATCGGTGATAAAGCCGTATCGGGTATCGATAGACAGCCATCCGCTCAAGTAGAACTTTTGTCTAACTCGCTAGCGGAAATTAGCCAAAACCAACGTATCTCTGTTTCAGATAAAGTACAAAACAGTATTATTTGGTCACTGTCTGCTCTTATTCTCGTTTTAATCGCGATTGCTGTCGCGGCGTCTAGCCTAATTAATAAGTTAATTATTAGCCCTTTATTAACCTTGATTCATAATGTGTCCGAGCTTGCACAAGGTAAAATTATTTCTGACATTTCGATTAATCGTAAAGATGAACTGGGTGATCTTGGCAGTGCCACTCAGGCTCTAAAAGAATTTTTGTCTACCTTATCGAACCAATTAAAAAACTCTACAGTGTCGTTAACTGACAGTTCCCAAAATTTACACACTGTCGCTGATAACTTAAACGAAAACTCAAACACCCAAACAAGGCAAAGCCAAGAAGCCCAAACAGCCGTTTCAACCATGAAAGAATTAGCAAATGACGCTTCTACACGAGTAGAGCAAACAGCCCAAGCCAGCAACCATAGTCAAGAAATCGCAATAGAAAGCCAAGATGCTATGCACCTAACCTTAACTGGAGTAGATAAATTAGTGCTTGATATCGATTCAGCTTCGAGCGCAATCGAGTCCTTGGCAAGTCAGACAGAGCAAGTTAATTCGGTATTAGTCGTTATCCAAGGCATCGCTGAGCAAACTAACCTACTGGCACTGAATGCTGCAATTGAAGCCGCACGTGCAGGCGAACAAGGTAGGGGCTTTGCAGTCGTTGCGGATGAAGTTCGAAATCTAGCTCAAAAAACCCATGTTTCCACTGAAGAGATTCAAAAAGTCCTTTTGAATGTGACAACAGGAACAAATGAAGCCGTCAAAGCGATTAAAGGGGGTAAAAGTCAAAGTAATCACATTCAAGAGACAATCACTAAAGCGAATGAGAAATTGACTATTGCGGTAGATTCCATTACTGAGATCCACCAATTAAACAGCCTTGTCAGTTCTGCCATGATAGAACAGCAAACGTCATCACAGCAGGTTGATAGTTTAATCGATGAGATAAACGCTAAAGTAGCAGATAACGCTGAGCAGGTTACTCAGGCGACGCACGCCAGTAACCAAATAATGCATGTCGTTGATGACTTTAAAGGATTGTCAGGTTGGTTTAAAACCCAGTAATAAGATTAACAGCATAAAAAAAGGGAGCGCATACTCCCTTTTTTTATAAACTGACGTATTTCATCGTTATGTTATGAAAGAAGATAACAGCCCCCCTCCCACTGATACGATAAAACGTAAAACTTTAAGCGAGTGCGCTATCGACTAATGCTTTAGCATCGGCTTCTAGTTGCTCTAAATGTGATTCAGAAACAAAACTTTCTAAATAAATTTTATAAATATTTTCCGTACCCGATGGTCTCGCTGCAAACCAACCGTTTGCTGTTTCTACCTTTAAACCACCGATAGGAGCCTGATTACCCGGCGCCTGGGTTAAAACGCGATTAATCTTATCACCTGCCAACTTATCCCCTGTTACAGAGTCTGCATTCAAATGAGACAAAATGGCTTTTGCCTCTCCTGAACAAGACACATCAATGCGTTTATAAAAGGGTTGACCGAATTTAGCCACTTGTAATTGACTTAGCTGATGAGGGTCTTTACCGGTAACGGCTATCATTTCAGCTGCCAACAAAGCGAGGATGAATCCATCCTTGTCCGTGGTCCAAACAGTCCCATCATGACGTAGAAAAGACGCTCCGGCACTTTCTTCACCGCCAAACGCCATGCTGCCATCAAAGAGGCCCTCAACGTACCATTTGAAACCCACTGGTACTTCACATAATTTACGACCAAGACCTGAGACAACCCTGTCTATCATGCCACTTGAAACTAGGGTTTTACCAAACTGAATATTTTGATCCCATTGCGGTCTATGGTTGGCAAGGTATTCAATCGCAACCGCTAAATAAGCATTGGGATTCATTAATCCCGATGCTGCGCACACTATGCCATGGCGATCAAAATCAGGGTCATTCCCTACAGCGATATCAAAGTCATCTTTTATCTTGAGCAAGTTATTCATAGCATAAGGCGAAGAGCAATCCATGCGAATGCGACCGTCTTTATCCAATGGCATAAATGAAAAACTGGCATCAACCTTAGGGTTAACAATTTCAATATTTAAACCGTACTTCTGCGCTATCGGTTGCCAAAACTGAATACCTGATCCTCCCATAGGATCAACACCGATGCGAACACCTGCTTTCGCAATTGCTTTCATATCAATGACGTTTTCAAGATCAGCAACATAATGCTCAATATAATCAAATTCTTCGATCAAGCTAGACCGTTCTAGCTCAATGCCAATAAGGCGCTTAACCCCAGTCAAACCTTGTTCTAATAATTCATTGGCACGGGCTGCGACCTGATTCGTAATGTCTGTATCAGCAGGGCCACCTTTGGGAGGATTATATTTTATCCCGCCATCCTCTGGAGGATTATGAGATGGGGTAATGACAATACCATCAGCCAAATCGTTATGATGTTTGTTATGAGTCAAAATAGCATGGGATATCACTGGCGTAGGAGTATAGCTGTTCGACTGAATACGCACCCTAACCCCATTCGCAACCAAAACTTCTAAGGCTGTCTGAAACGCCGCATCAGATAATGCGTGAGTATCTTTGCCTAAATAAAGTGGCCCATCAATGTTCTGAGAGAGCCTGTACTCTGCAATTGCTTGGCAAATGGCCAATATATGATCTTCATTAAAACTCGTGTTAAAAGCAGATCCCCTATGCCCTGACGTTCCAAATATCACTTTTTCATAACTATTTGAAAGTACGTCAGGTTTCTTACAAAAATATGCTGTCATTAACGCGGGTAGGTTAACCAGTTTCTCATGGGGAGCAAGCTGTCCTGCTTGAGGGTGAATTGCCATATTTGCCTCTAAAATGATGAACTTAAACTTATGTTCGCTTAAATTTATTTCAGATTCAATCACTTATAAAGCTTAAAACAACTTAAATTAATCAAACAAAGAAACACAGGCGTTTTACTTAGCAAGCAAACTGCGAATAAGCGCCCGCCTCTGCAGGTGGAAAAACACCTAGGAATTAAAACGAGGGTTGTCGCTTAATCGTTATGTTATTCATTAGGTCAAACCGACGCCTGAGAATTACTTTTTTTGATAATATTTAGCCCCCTCTTCAAAAGCCCGCTTTTATCAAACTTAGCTCATGGTATTCATTAAGAAATACCTTGATCACCAGCGTCGTCTGCTTAAGCCCCTAATGTTGCACCACCATCTACCACGATATCCTGCATTGTGATGTGTGACGCTAAATCCGATGCTAAAAATAAAACTGTATTGGCCACCTCTTCAACTTGGGCTATTTTTTTGAGTGGTATTCCTAATTTGAAACGTTCAGCTTGCCCTAAAATTGTTGCCGCATAAGCACTTTTATCATTAAGCATTGCATGCAACATGGGAGTATCCGTAGACCCTGGAGAGACGCAATTACAACGCACAGAGAAAGGGGCCAATTCAAGGGCAAGGTTATGGCTCAAACTGATCAAGGCAGCCTTAGAAGCACAATACGCTAACATACCTTTTCGAGGAACATGCCCTGCATTGGAAGCAATATTAACGATATTACCCGTTTTTTGTTTTTTGAAAACGGGCATTAACGCTTGCATTAGATAAAAAGCACCAGACACATTAACATCAAAACAGGCCTGCCAATCATCCAGTGATAACTCATTAGTTTCACCCATACGCAAAATGCCTGCGGCATTAATTAAGATATCTATGCCATAACTTACTAACAGTGCGTCACAGACAGATTGAACCTCTTGCGCATCACTAATATCAATAGCATGGGTAACAAAACCATAATCTTGTTCATACTCTTTTTTTTGTGGACCATAAAATGCCTTATCTAAAGCAATAACAGTCGCGCCTTTTTCATATAATAATTGTGAAATACATAAACCAACACCTTGGGCAGCACCTGTAACCCATACAGTTTTCCCTTCAAATTTCATCGTAAGCACAGACTCCCATATCGTAAGTTCTCCTTGTTTAATTCGGTTTCTTTTATCCCTATATCGTTATAAACACAGTAACAAAGCATTCGTTTACGATTAAAGATAAGAGAGTGAATTATCCTTTAAGAAGGTCTGTTGCGCTTGTGCCCTTAGCTGCTTTTTATCAATCTTACCCACTGAGGTGAGCGGCATAATGGGTAAAAATTCAAACCTGTCAGGTAATTTATAATTGGCAATACCCAAAGACAGTAGATGTTTACGTATTATGATTGGCTTTAATTCTTTGTTTTTGAGTACCAGAAAAGCACAGCTCTTTTCGCCTAAGTAGGCATCTGGTATTGCGACCAAGGCTGCGTGAGTAATTGCCTCATGTTTAAGTAATAACACCTCAACTTCTTCTGCCGCGATTTTTTCACCACCACGATTAATCTGATCTTTGAGGCGACCAACCACTTTAATATTGCCAAGTTCATCCTGTTGCACCAAATCGCCTGAGCAATAAAAACCATCCGCATCGAAAGCTGTCTGGTTATATTCAGGACTATTAAAATAGCCTCTAAAAGTATAAGGACCTCGTGTCATCAATTGACCTGTCTGACCAATAGGAACCTGTTGAAGGGCATTGTTGACCACGCGTACCTCATCCGCCTCACTCATGGGCCGGCCTTGGGTGGTATAGTTAAGATCCTCGTCAAGCCTGGTATAATTCACCAAACCTTCAGCCATACCAAACACCTGTTGTAGTTGGCAGCCTAATACTTGGGGGACTCGCCTCGCTTGAGATTCAGCAAAACTTGCGCCACCTACCTGTAATAGTTTTAAACTTTTTAACTTCGCCTGATGGGCTGGGGCCGCCTCCAACCATAACGCTACCGCGGGAGGAACCAGTGCCGTCATATTCACTTGATGAAGACTAATCAATTCAAAACAATGAAGCGGTTCTGGTGATTGCGCAATAATCAAACAGGCACCGGCATAGAAGACCCCTAATGCACCGGGTGAACTCATAGGGAAATTATGCTGAATAGGTAAAGCACACAAATAACGGGTATCTTGATCAAGCCCACAAATTTCAACACTTTTCCTGACGCTATAAAGGTAATCATTATGAGTACGCGGAATTAATTTCGGGGTACCCGTGCTGCCGCCAGATAATTGAAAAAAAGCCACTTGGTCTGCCGCTGTCGCCTGATCAAAGGTAATATTTTTAATCACCTTATTATCAGGTGCATATAAAATATCCTGCATAGAAACAGCGTAACCACAGTCATTCAAGGATAAAACCGCATGTAAACTAGTCTGTGACTCAAGCAGTTCTGCTAGAAAATCTTGGTTTTCAAACAAGGGATGTTCAGGTGACATGATTAATAAACTGGGTTGAATTTGCTTAACATAAGCTTTGATTTCAAGTTTTTGATGACTGAATAAAGCATTAACTGAAGCCACTCCTAATTTTAATAGGGCAAAGTAGGTTACATAAAATTCAAGGCAGTTAGGCAGTTGTACCAAGGCGGTATCAAAGCGATTAATCCCTTGTTGATCCAAATAAATTGCCAGGGTATTCGCCATTTGATCAAGTTGCGTATAAGTGATCTGCCTTTGACCATCAATGATGGCAATCGCATGGCCATTTTTTTCCACTTGATCTTCAATCATTTGTGTTAAGGGTTCATCGCTCCAATAACCTGCTTTACGGTAAGCCTCTTCAAAATTCTTTGGCCAACGACTATATCTAATACTCATAAACCCTCTCCTTCACTTATTTCTGAATTATGAAAACCAAACGCATCCATCATGGTGGCAAGTTTAGCCTGAGTTTCTAACCATTCGGCATCAGGGTTTGAGGCCTCTACTATCCCAGCCCCAGCAAAAAGTCTGACCTGATTCTTTGACACTGTGCCACAACGAATGGTCACCACCCACTCACCATTACCATGGGCGTCACACCAACCCACTATGCCAGTGAAAAGCCCGCGCTCGAAAGGCTCAACAAGGTCAATCAACTTACGCGCTAAACGAGTGGGATAACCACAAACAGCGGGAGTGGGATGTAACTGACACGCAAGCGCCAAAACGGATTCATCTTCATTTTTGAGTTGGCCTTTTATCTGAGTAGATAAATGCCACATGCGAGATGTGCTCATTAATTCTGGTTGAAGAGGGGCATCTAGCGACTCACAATGGGGTGACAAGACGCGACGCACATCATCTATCACCAGCTTATGTTCAAAGTTATCTTTGGTAGAGTGAAGCAGAGCATTGGCATTGGCATTATCTTCATCCTTATTAAGCAAACGCTTAGCAGAACCCGCCAGCGGATTCGAAAAGATATTAGTCCCCTCTTTTCGCAATAAGAGCTCGGGGCTGGCCCCGATTAAATCCGTATTCTGATTTAATGGAATTTTAAAATGATAACCCGCTGGATTTTGCTTGAGCAGGTTACGCATAACTTTTTGAGTATCGATAGGCTTTGCCGTTTCCACTTCAAACACACGAGACAATACGGCTTTTTGAATATCACTGTGTTCGAAATTTGCAATTGCCTGTTTGACTCCGCGTTTGAAGGTGATTTCATCGGGTACACTTTTGGCTTTTTCAATAAAGTTTGAATAAACAGCTTGAACTTGATTGCCCTTTATAAAGATGTCTTTATCAAAAAACTCATAGTCGCCGGGCACATAAAGACAGGTCTCTTGGGTTAAATCAAAGGGTATAGCGCCTATCAATATCGGATTGTTGTGGCCTAACTCACGGGCCTTTGAAAATGCCTGAGTAATCGCCCGTTGAAACTCACCTAAGTCACTTTCTTCCCCAAATGCAGGTGTCGTCACTTTTGCAATCATCCCTTTTGCCCTGACACTTTTATGCGCTGACATATACAAATAATCAGTCAATTCTTCCTTACCTGACTGTTCAGAACTTAACACCTGATTTGGGATACTATTCATCACTATCTCCATGAAAATGATAATCAATTACTATTAAATTTTAAATGTAACAAACCCTTATCAAATAGTAATTTGATAAAAACAGGCTTTATAAGGAAGGCTACTTTATTGCGGTAGCAAGCAAAGGCTGAACACGAGAGCCAACACGCTCTAACATCCAATACGTATTCGTTAGTGCCTCGTATGTCATTTATTGTGCGCGCTAGGATGCGCCCAATGTCGGTCAATATAATCAATGCAAGTATCCCGATCACCTGGACCATATTCCAGATACCAGCCGATTGGGATGTCCTGTAGTTTTGGCCATAAACTATACTGTTCACTTAAATTGCTTAATACTACAAAACCAATGTCATCATGCTTGTTAGTAGAAACACCCATAGACACACCCTCCAGACCCTTTAAATTTATTTCTTATAGGCAGGAAAGACGGATAAAACATTCGCCCTCCTGTGCGATAAATAGAAATATACGTCAAACTTTAAATGAATTCAATAATCATTCTCATTTAGATTAATATATTTAAATAGTTCACTTTTTACCTATTTAAAACCAAAAAAAAACCACCAAATAATTTGGTGGTTTCTAAAATCAACTTACTAGTGTGACGAATTAACGTTTTTTCAGAACCAGACTACCAATTGAATAACCTGCCCCAAAAGAGCAAATAACACCGATATCATCTTTCACTAGGTCTTTATGAGTCTTTGCAAAAGCAATAATAGAACCTGCTGATGCTGTGTTTGCAAACGTATCGAGCACGACAGGCGCCTCATCTGGAGTTGCGTTCCTTCCCAGCAGACGCTTGCTGATTAATAAATTCATATTAATATTGGCCTGATGTAACCACCAGCGCCTTAGCTCAGACACCTCTATACCCACATCTTTCAAATGATTTTCGATATGCTCAGCAGCCATAGGGCACACTTCTTTAAACACTTTACGACCGTTTTGGTGAAACAACTTATCTGTCGCAAAAGGGTCTTCATCTGTCACACGTGCAAGATAACCAAAGTTTGAGCGAATATTGTTCGAATACGAAGTAACACAGCGAGTCCCTAACACATCAAAACTGTGCTCTGACTGACAGCTTGTTGCCCCTTCAACAACCACAGCGGTCGCCACATCACCGAAAATAAAGTGAGAATCCCTATCCGTGTAATTTACTTGGGGGGATGTCAATTCAGGGTTAATGACTAACACACATTTTGCACTGCCTGCTGCGACTGAATCATGTGCCCGCTGTAAACCAAATGTCGCGGCTGAACAGGCGACCAACATATCAAAACCAAAACCTTGAATACCTAACTCAGCCTGAACTTCAATCGCAATAGCAGGATAAGAACGCTCTGTATAAGCACATGCAACTATCACCATATCCACATCAGCGGCGGTTTTATTCGCAGCGATTAAGGCTTTTTGTGCAGCGCCTACCGCCATTTCTGCTTGATGGGACAGTTCGTCATCTGCTCGTGGTGTTAAATTAGGTCGCATTCTCTCTATGTCTAACACGCCCTCTTTACAGTAAACATAACGGCTTTTAATGCCTGAGGCTTTTTCGATAAATGCGGCACTTGATAAGGGTTTTGCAGCAATTTCTTCTGCAGCTATCTGGGCTTCGTTTTCAAGATTAAATTTTGTTGCCCAAGCATTATAACTGTCGACTAATTCTTCATTAGTAATCGTATTGGCTGGCGTCCACAGCCCAACACCACTTATGACAACATTATTTTTATTACTGACTTGGTTTTCCATGGGGTCTACTCATCAATTTGTGCATATTTTAAAAGTATTGTCTCGTAACTGACACAATTAGTCCATTTACATTATGGCTACATTATTAATCATAACTAATGGTAATATCAATAATTTATACTTCCACGCACTAAATATAGTCATACTCAGACATTTTGATAAAATTATTCAGACCAAATGATAATAATTTAAAGACTTGAAACTTGTTTCAAAAAAGCTAATCATGAATAGCCATTTAATTGATTCATAAACATAATTTATATCTGAATACCTTAAGCCCCTATTGAGGCTTATATCTTGCTAGCTTATTCTTAAAGGATTAAACGGAAGGAGGCGCTTGTGGTTAACAATACTCATACTGCTTTAATCCTCTCTGGCGGTGGTGCCAGAGCGGCGTATCAAGTGGGTGTTTTATCCGCGATAGGTAAGATGATGCCGAAGCACTCTAGCATTCCTTTTCCTATTTTATGTGGCACCTCAGCAGGCGCACTAAATGCCGCTATGCTGGCTGCAAACGCAGATAATTTCACTCGTGCTATCAGTAAACTCTCATACCTATGGCGACATTTATCACCAGATCAGATATACCGAGTTGACTCAATGTCCATGGTATCCTCCTTAAGCCGTATTTTATTTTCCCTGTTCCAAAGTGGGCATCCAAATAAACAACTATCGCTGTTAGACAACTTACCCTTAAAGCAACTTTTACAGCGCTTTCTAGACCTTGATAGGATTAATACCTGTATTCACCACAAGCAATTGCATGCCTTAAGTATCACTGCAATGAGCTATAGTTCGGGAAAAACCACTAGCTTTTTCCAGGGTAAATCTTCCTTAGCCAACTGGGAAAGCAATCGAAGTTTAGGCCTAAGGAGCCGGCTGACCTATAGTCACTTATTAGCATCCAGTGCCATACCCACTATTTTCCCCGCTCAAAAGATTGGTGAACATTATTTTGCCGATGGTGCAATGCGTCAACAATCCCCTATTAGTCCAGCATTACACCTAGGTGCCGATAAAATCATGGTAATTGGAGTCAGTGGTAATCGTGCCCCTAAACATTGGAACCACGAAATCCCTCGCCCTCACCCGCCTTCCATCGCGCAAATTACCGGGCAATTATTAAACAGTGCATTTATTGATAACCTAGAGGACGATATTGAGCAGTTAGAACGTATTAATGAACTCACCTTAGGCCATTCAAGAATGAATCGTCAGCCTATTGAAACCTTGGTTATTTCACCTTCAGTTGAGCTCGATCAACTGGCAGCTCAGCATTTTTCTGAGCTGCCATTTAGCCTAAAATGTGTCATGGGCTCGATTGGTGCCACGCCTAAAGCAGGAGGAAGTTCCGCTGCCAGTTATTTACTTTTTACCCAGGATTATTGCCGTAGTTTGATTGAGCTAGGCCAAAAAGATGCCAATTGGGAGAAAGACAAAATTCTTGAGTTTCTAAACATGCCGACGCAATGCAAAGCCGTTTCCCAGTAAGCCCTTCGCCTAATAAGGTAAAGACCTTAGTTTTTATCAGGCTTTGCCAGGCTTTTAGCACCGATATCTGATGCGTTCTGATATACTGCCGCCACTTTTATTTAGCT
>Ga0105354_1000084_pt1 | contig 60934 bp, 58 predicted proteins | sample GOMGulsemesocosm_FD_83658 | JGI IMG/M metagenome (GOLD analysis project Ga0105354, IMG submission 83658) | Methane-oxidizing microbial communities from mesocosms in the Gulf of Mexico - GOM9B Gulf of Mexico | ecosystem: Environmental > Aquatic > Marine > Cold seeps | place: USA: Gulf of America...
CTATAGCACTCATAGTATCTATTTGTTGAATGAGTGTTTTTGAATATTCATCAATTTTCTGATCGATATCTTCATCTTGAGGATTAAATTTTCGTTGAAAACTTTGAATAGTCAGTCGCATTGGTGTAAGTGGGTTCTTTATTTCATGAGCAACTTGTTTGGCCATTTCTCTCCAAGCCTGTTCCCGTTCACTAGTCGCTAATTTTACAGCACTCTCTTGAAGTTGGTCAATCATACTATTGTATGAAGTTACTAAGGAACTAATCTCTTCACTTACATTGTCAATTTCAATTTTTGTGTTGCGTTTGTCCAATCGTGTTTGATTGATTTTTTCACTAATATGTTTTAATGACTTTGTAATATATTTTGATAAAAAATAAGCTAAAATAATAGCAATCAATAATACAATAGAATACACAATCCCTAAGCGCCTCAAAAACTCTTCTAGCTCCCTAGTAATAAATTGGTTGTCTTGAATATAAGGAAGTGCCAAAATGGCTAATGGTTTAAATTGATTATCAGTAATGTAGCTATAAGAGGATTGTGTTACTTTTCCTTTTTCTGTAGTTTTTGTAATATGTCTTTTATCAATATTTTTTTTTAGCGCTTCTAAAATTTTTGAAGGTAGTTTTTCTGGAGCAATATCTGTTTGTTCTCCTATAGACGAAGCGCTAGAGGCAATTAAAAACTCTCCTTTAAAATTATATAGTTTTATTTCTAGTTTATGGACATCGGCTAATTCATAAATAAAATTTTTCTCTTTAAAAATAAGTGGAATGTTTACTGTTGCTATTGGATACGTAGTTTTTGCTTTTAGCTGGTACTCAATTTGATCCTTTACCGTGCGTTCTTTTCGTTGTAATCGATCATTATGATACTCCCCTGCCTCTTCGTTGTATTGATAAATAGCCATTGATGCCATTAAAACAGAAGCTAATAATACCAAGAAAATCATGGATAAAAATATACGAAGTCGTAAAGAAAGTTTTCTGATGTTCATTGCGTAAATATAGCAATAATCAAACCAATTATTTTTTTTCTCGGTAACGCTTATATATTTTAACTAAAATCATTAAAATAATGGAGAATATGATGATTCCTAATACTCCGAAGACCCAATTCAATTCATGGCGGACAATGACCAAAAAGATCACAGAAAATAAAATAATGGTAGCACCTTCATTAAATAAACGCATAAAGTTAGAGCTGTATTTTATTTCCCCTTTTTGTAATTGTTGAAATATCTGTTGACATTTAAAATGGTAGACATATAATAATATAACAAAGCCGAGTTTTACATGCATCCATGGGGCATTTAGTAACCCTTGATTTAAATACAATAATATTGGTGCTAAAATAAGTGTTAGGATTGCTGATGGCCATGTGATAATATTCCATAATCTATTTGCCATTATTTTAAGCTGTTCCCCTAAAATTTCTTTATCAGGAGAGGGTTTTAAAGAGGCTTCTATTTGATATATAAACAAGCGAACAATATAGAATAAACCTGCAAACCATGTAATGACAAAAATAAGGTGTAACGCTTTTATATAATTATAATATTCAATCATATGTTGTTTTTTATTACAGGGTTTAAATGTAACCTAATTTCCTTATTTAAGAAAAAACCAGTAATTAAAGTGGATAATAAATCAGCAATTGGAAAGGCCATCCAGACTCCTAATAAACCAAAATAATTAGGTAAGATTATGATTAATGGAATAAGAAAAAAACCTTGCTTTGTAAGTGTTAATAGTAATGCTGGGATTGATTTTCCTATCGCCTGAAAATATCCAGCTCCTATTATTTGTATAGCGATTAATGGAGTAACACAGAAAACCCATCGTAAGGCGTTAGGAGTTTCTTTTAGTAATTGAGGATCATCCGTAAAAACACGTACAATTGCTTCTGGGAAAAGCATTATCATGATAAAAATAAGCAACGCTAACCCTGAGCCATAAATAATTGAGGTGTTGATACTTTCTCTTACTCGTTTAGGTTTCTCTGCCCCGTAATTATATCCTGCAATTGGTAAAAACCCTTGTGCAATTCCTAAAACAGGAAATAATGCAAACATTAACATTCTGCTAATGATACCATAAACTGCAATGGAAATTTCTCCTCCATATTTAAATAGAATATGATTGAGTACAATAGCAAGAACACTCACCGCAGCTTGCCGTGCTAAAGTTACACTACCTAAGGATGTAATTTCTTTTAAAATAGTCCATTCTAAAACAAAGCATTTTAATTTAATTTTTAGCTCACTATGTTTAGAAAGAAAGAAGTATAAAATAGTTATAAAACACGCTATATAGGATATTGCAGTTGCCCAAGCAGCTCCTGCCATTCCATAATTAAATACATCAATAAATAAATAGTCTAATATAATATTTGCTATTGCAGGTGATATTAATGCCATCATTGCAAATTTTGGTTTTCCTTCAGCTCGTACAACCGGATTCCCAGTCATGCATAAAGCTAAAAAAGGTGCACCGAACATAGCAATTGTATAATAGGTTAGTGCTGGTGGAATAATGGCTCCTTTTGCACCAAATAAGGTCAATGCATATTCTTTAAAAACTAAGCCTGTAATTACTAATACAATTGCGAGTCCCAAAGATATTGCTATTTGATTTCCAAAAACACGTTGCGCTTTATCATAGTTATTTGCGCCTAAAGCTCTTGAAATAATTGAAGCGCCACCAACTCCAATAGCCATTCCTATAGATGAAATTAAATATACAATGGGCATTACAATTGTAATTGCTGCAATTGCCATAGGTCCAATCCACCTTCCCACAAAAATGGTATCTATAATCATATTTAGTGAGAGTACTAATATGCCTATAGCTGCAGGTAGCGCTTGTGAAACCAATAGCTTACCTATGGGTTCCGTACCTAGTATGGATGAATTTTTTTTTTGCATATTTTTTAATGTGTCATCTCCCTAAAATCAATAATTGTTTTACTTTTTAACCCTTAGAAAAAGAAATTATTTCTTTAGTTTTTTTCTTTATTCTATGAGTAAAATTAGGTCTTGTATCTAATATTTCATTATCAAAATTCTTAACTTGTTTCTGCCCATTCATCAACCCAACTAGCTATAGTGTTAGCCCATGCATCATCATCATTTAAGCAAGAAAGTGTCTTGAATTCTTCTCCTCCAACTTCTTTAAATAATGCTGCTCCTTCCATAGCAATTTCTTCTAATGTTTCTAAACAATCGGAAACGAATGCTGGGGTAACAACGGCCATTTTTTTCATTCCATTTAATCCGAATTTTTCAATTGTTCTGTCTGTATATGGTAATAACCATTGATCCATCCCTAAACGTGATTGAAAGGAGGTGCTATAAGTTCCTTCTTTTAAGTTTAATTTTTTAGCAACTGATTTTGTTGCTAAAAAACATTGATGACGGTAACAAAATTGATGCGCTTTAGAAGGGGTTTCGCAACAGCTTCCGTCTATTTTACAATGTGATTTTGTGATATCTTGTTTTCTAATATGACGTTCTGGAATCCCGTGGTATGAGAACAATAAGTGTTCATAATCTAGGTTTCTTATTTGTTTTTGTATTGAGTTTGATAGCACATCAATATAGTCTTCTCTGTTATAAAAAGCAGGAAAATAACTTAATTTTACTTTAGGGAAATATTCTTTTTGTAATTTATCAGCTAAAACAGTGATCGTTTCTGTCGTAGCCATTGCAAACTGCGGATATAAAGGTAAAACAAGAATGTCATCTACGCCTTTATCAACCAATTCTTGCATTCCTTTTTTGATAGTCATAGCGCCATAACGCATTGCTAAACTGACAGGGGTTTTAGTAGTTTTTTGAACCTTTCTTTGTAGTCGTTCAGATAAAACAATTAAAGGAGAACCTTCCTTCCACCATATTTTTGCATACGCAGCAGCTGATTTTTTTGGACGCGTATTTAGAATAATTCCTCTAACAATAAATGCACGTAATAAAAAAGGAACATCGATTACTCGAGGGTCCATTAAAAATTCATTTAAATATTTTTTTACATCTTTAGGATCTGTACTGTCTGGGGATCCTAAATTAACTAATAACACACCTTTCATTGATTTTACTTATTGATTTAAGGATTGTACATATTTTTTAGGGGTAATACCGAATTTTTTTTTAAATGCAGCGATAAAATGACTTGAAGTACTATAGCCTACCTGTACTCCAACTTCATTAACATTAAATGTATTTGTTTCTAATACTCTTCTGGCGTGTTCCATTTTATAATGAAACAAGAAGTTAAACACCGTATCGCCGTAAATTTGTTTAAACCCTTCTTTTATTTTTTTTAAACTTAACCCAACCTCATCAGCGAGTTCTTGTAAACTTGGTGGTTCAGCCATACGATTGATAACAATATCTTTTGCTTTTTTTATTTTCTGAACATAATCTTCATCAATTAAAAAAGGGCATTTGTCACTCTCTACTCCTTCATTGGTGTTAAAAAACAAACTCAATAATTCGTATACCTTCCCTTTAACATATAATGTTTTTATAGAGCTGTTTACATTAAAATTTAGTACCTGATTTAGAACAATAGCCATTTGTGGTGTTGTTTGTGCTTCATCATAATATTTTTTAGTCTTGTTTTCATCGCTTAAAAAAGGAATATAAGCTGCTTCCTGAGAAAATAATGAATGAAATTTTTCAATAGAGATGAATATAGAAATTACCCAAGAATTTGTTTGAAGGTTTAAGTCTACTGGGAGCTTTTGTAAAGTGTTATACAATAGCATGTTTTTCATATCTGATACTTCAAAAGAGTAACTTCTATTGTTGTAATTAAAAAGGGAACTTCCCTTTAAACAAAAATGAAATTGAATGAATTTCGTATCAATATCTTTTTTAAAATGTTGTGCCGTATCTGTTTCATTTTTAAAGAGTAGTACGAAAAAACCTTTTTCTAGTATTATTTCTTCCATGGTTCTTTTAGCGTTGTTTTTTTTACATTTTTTTCACATAAATTAACAAGTTTTTATTTAGAATGACTCTAAATAAAAACAGCTTAAATACACTGATTTACTACAAAAATAAGCTTTTACGACTGTTTTTAATTGTATTATGTGTATAAAAATTAAAAAACGATATAAAAAGAACTTTCAGCGATACTTTTTTATGAATCTTCGTCATATTTTTGTCATTCATGATAATGAATACTATGCAAGAAAGATTACAGCCAGAAGGAACAACATTTTATGCTATTGGACTAAGTTATAAAAAAGCCGACGCTAAGGTTAGAGGTTTATTTAGTTTAGATGCTCAAAAAAAAGAAGCGTTACTACAGCAAGCTAAAGTTGAAGGGATTTCTAATTTGATTGTTACATCTACTTGTAATAGAACAGAGCTGTATGGTTTTGCAGAACATCCTTTTCAATTAATTAAACATTTATGTGAGAATACAGAAGGGACTATTGAAGATTTTCAAAAAGTAGCCTATGTGTATAAAAGCAATGAGGCCATCGCGCATATGTTTAAAGTAGGTACGGGGTTGGATAGTCAGATATTAGGTGATTTTGAAATTATTAGTCAGCTAAAAACAAGTTTTGTATTGTCTAAAAAACACGGAATGATTGATGCTTTTATGGAGCGATTGATTAATGAAGTAATTCGTGCTAGTAAGAAAATTAAAAATGAAACTGAAATTAGCTCTGGAGCTACTTCGGTATCGTATGCATCAGTTCAATATATTTTGAATAATGTAAAAAATGTTTCCGATAAAAATATTTTGCTTTTTGGAACTGGTAAAATTGGAAGAAATACTTGTGAAAACCTTGTAAAGCATATTGATAATAAGCATATATCATTAATTAATAGAACTAAAGGAAAGGCAGAGGCTATAGCGGGAAAATTCCATTTAACGGTAAAGGATTATGGGAATCTTCAATCTGAAATCTCTCAATCAGATATTGTTATTGTTGCTACAGGTGCGCAGCAACCTACTATTGATAAAGAAGTATTATCAGCAACAAATAAAGAGATATTGTTATTAGATTTATCAATTCCTAAAAATGTATCTGATGATGTGTTGGAATTGCCAAATGTAACATTGGTTCATTTGGATGATTTATCTAAAGTTACCGATGATACTTTAGAAAAAAGAAAGAAACATTTGCCTCAAGCAATTGAAATAATTGATGAAGTTAAGGTTGAATTTCTAGCTTGGTTGGAAACAAGAAAATTTACACCAACAATAAAGGCTTTAAAGTCTAAATTGCACGAAATTAAAGCGGAAGAAATAGATTATCAGTGCAAGAAAAATAATAATTTTAATCAAGAGCAAGCAGAAGTATTGTCAGATAGAATTATTCAGAAAATCACAAAGCATTTTGCAAATCATTTAAAAGCAGGTGACACTACAACAGGTGAAAGTATCGCTGTGATTTCAAAAGTATTCCAACTATAAACAAGAATGGAAAAAGTTATAAAAATAGGTACTCGTGATAGTCAACTAGCACTATGGCAGGCAAGAACTGTACAGCAAAAGTTAGTTGATTTAGGATATAAAACCGAATTAATTCCAGTAAAGTCTACTGGAGATTTAGTGTTAGATAAACCTTTATATGAATTAGGAGTTACAGGAATATTTACCAAAAGCTTAGATGTGGCTATGTTGAATGGAACTGTGGATATTGCAGTACACTCTATGAAGGATGTTCCAACAGCGCTACCTATTGGAATTCGTCAATCAGCTGTTTTGGAACGGGCCAATACATTGGATATACTAGTACATAAAGGGATAGATTTCTTAAATAGTGAAGGAATTATTGCTACAGGTAGCTTACGTCGTAAAGCACAATGGTTGCATAAATACCCAAAACATAATGTGGTCGATTTACGTGGGAATGTTAATTTACGACTACAGAAATTAGAAGAGAGTAGTTGGGGAGGAGCTATTTTTGCGAAAGCTGGATTAGAGCGTATTGAGGTATTGCCTGAAAACTATATCGATTTAGATTGGATGATTCCAGCTCCGGCACAAGGAGCAGTAGTAGTACATACTTTGGAGAATGATATTTTTACTACTGAAGCGGTTGTTAAATTAAACGATACAACTACAGAGATTTGCACTAGAGTTGAAAGAGAGTTTTTGCGAGAGTTGGAAGGAGGTTGTACTGCGCCGATTGGTGCTTTAGCTACAATAGAGAATAATCAAATTTCTTTTAAAGGGGTTTTATTTTCATTAGATGGTGAGCATAAAATTGAAGTTCGGTTAGAAGATGTTGAGTTGATAGAAGTTAAAGATTTAGGAAAGCATTGTGCTCAAGAAATATTATCTAATGGAGGAGCAGTATTAATGAAAGAAATCAAAAAGGAACTTAAATAATTGTTGTGATGAGGGATATAAAGGTTTTGTCTACTAAAAAACTTACTCTATCTCAGCGAGAAATTATATTGAACACAAATATTGATGTAGTAGAATACAACGCTATTTCTATAGAAAAACGATCGTTTACGAATAAGGTAGTTGTTGATAACGCTATTGTAACTAGTCAGAATACTGCAAGAATGCTAATTAAGTCGAAAGCAAAAATTTGTAATGTGTTTTGCGTGGGAGAAAAAACAGCTTTACTGTTAGTTGAAAATGGCTATAATATTGTTGAAGTTTCGAAAAATGCCTCTGATTTAGCTGCTTTTATTGTGAAAAATTATAAAAATGAACCAGTTGTTTTTTTCTGTGGAGATAAAAGAAGAAATGAATTGCCAGATGCTCTGTCACAAAACAAGATTAGTTTTACGGAGGAAATTTTATATAATACTACATTAAATTTTCAGAAATTTGAAGAAGACTTTAAAGCTGTTTTGTTTTACAGTCCAAGTGGAGTGCAAAGTTATACTCAAGTAAATTCATTAAAAAATATAATGGCTTTTTGTATTGGTAGTACAACGGCAAATGAAGCTATAAAATATACTTCTGAGATTGTAATAGCAGCGCAAACTACAATAGAATCTGTTGTAGATGAGGTAGTCTGCTATTTCAAAGTGTAAACAACATCTTTCTCCTATAAATTGCTTATTTTCGCGTACTTATAAAACAAAGAACAAAATGAGTGCGAAGTTTACGGAATACAAGGGGCTTAACTTGCCAAATGTTGCTGATGAAATATTAAAGTTTTGGGAGGAAAATAATATTTTTGATAAAAGTATAACTACTCGTGATGATAATAAACCATTCGTGTTTTTTGAAGGACCACCTTCTGCTAACGGAATGCCAGGAATTCATCACGTAATGGGGCGTACCATTAAAGATATTTTTTGCCGTTACAAAACTCAAAAAGGATTTCAAGTAAAACGTAAAGCAGGTTGGGATACTCATGGTTTGCCAGTAGAGCTTGGAGTAGAAAAAGAACTAGGAATTACTAAGGAGGATATCGGCACAAAAATCACTGTTGAAGAATACAATATTGCCTGTAAAAAAGCAGTAATGAAATACACTGATATCTGGAATAGCCTAACTGAAAAGATGGGGTATTGGGTTGATATGGACGATCCGTATATTACTTATAAACCAAAATACATGGAAAGTGTATGGTGGTTGTTAAAACAAATTTATGAGAAAGATTTAATTTACAAAGGATATACAATTCAACCATATTCACCAAAAGCAGGAACAGGGTTAAGTTCGCACGAAATTAATCAGCCTGGAGCATATCAGGATGTTACGGATACTACCATTGTAGCGCAATTTAAAGCGGTAAAAAACACGTTACCATTAGCATTAGAAGTGGAAGGTGAGGTGCATTTATTAGCCTGGACAACTACTCCTTGGACGTTGCCAAGTAACACTGCCTTAACAGTAGGAGCTAAGATTGATTATGTATTGGTAAAAACATTCAACCAGTATACATTTGAAGCTACAAACGTAATTTTGGCTAAGAATTTAGTAGGGAAGCAATTTGCTGGTAAAAAGTTTAACCAAGTTGAAAACGAAGAAGCTTTAGAGGATTACCAATCAGGAGCAAATCAAATTCCATATTTAATTGTTTCAGAACATAAAGGAATTGATTTAGTTGGAATTAAATATGAACAATTATTGCCATATGCATTGCCATATGAAACTCCTGAAGAAGCATTTAGAGTAATCATTGGAGATTTTGTTACTACAGAAGACGGAACAGGAATAGTACATACTGCGCCGACTTTTGGGGCAGATGATGCATTAGTTGCTAAAGATGCTGGTGTACCGCCATTATTAGTAAAAGATATTAATGATAATTTAGTGCCATTAGTAGATTTACAGGGGAAATTCACCAAGGATATGGGGGAATTTGCAGGGATGTACGTAAAGAATGAATATTATGCTGATGGTGAAGCGCCAGAAAAATCAGTAGATGTTCAAATAGCTATAAAATTAAAAGAAGAAAATAAAGCCTTTAAGGTTGAAAAATACGTCCACAGTTATCCACATTGCTGGAGAACTGATAAACCAATTTTGTATTATCCATTAGACTCTTGGTTTATTAAAGTGACGGATGTTAAAGAGCGTATGCATTCTTTAAATGAAGAAGTTAACTGGAAACCAGAAGCAACAGGAACTGGTCGTTTTGGTAATTGGTTGAAAAATGCCAATGACTGGAACTTATCACGTTCTCGTTTTTGGGGAATTCCATTACCAATCTGGAGAACAGAAGACGGTACAGAAGTAAAAATAATGGGTTCTGTTGCAGAGTTAAAAGAAGAGATGAATCGTGCGGTTGCTGCAGGAGTAATGGAATCTGATATTTTTGCTGAGTTTGTTGTAGGAGATATGTCTGATGCAAATTATAAGCATATCGATTTACATAAAAATGTAGTTGACAAAATTATATTGGTGTCAAATTCAGGACAACCAATGAAACGTGAAGCTGATTTAATTGATGTTTGGTTTGATTCAGGAGCAATGCCGTATGCACAATGGCATTATCCGTTTGAGAATAAAGAGTTGGTAGATAATACGTGGAAAACAGCTGACTTTATTGCCGAGGGAGTGGATCAAACTCGTGGATGGTTCTATACATTACACGCAATTGCGACCTTAGTCTTTAATGATAAGGCATATAAAAATGTAGTGTCTAATGGTTTAGTGTTAGATAAAAAAGGACAAAAAATGTCTAAACGTTTAGGGAATGGAATTGATCCTTTTTCTACGTTAGATAAATTCGGACCTGATGCTACACGTTGGTATATGATTTCTAATGCAAACCCATGGGATAATTTGAAATTTGATTTAGACGGAATTACGGAGGTGAGTAGAAAGTTTTTCGGAACATTGTACAACACGTATTCGTTCTTCAGTTTATATGCGAATTTAGATAATTTCAATTATTCAGAAGCTGATATTGTTATAGAAAATAGACCAGAGATTGATCGTTGGGTATTGTCTGAGTTACATACTTTAGTGCAAAAAGTAGATGAGTACTATGGAGGGTATGAGCCGACAAAAGCTACTCGTGCTATTTCAGATTTTGTACAAGAACACTTGAGTAACTGGTTTGTGCGTTTGAGTCGAAGGCGCTTTTGGAAAGGAGAATATGCACAGGATAAAATTTCTGCTTATCAAACATTATATACCTGTTTAGAAACGATTGCTAAGCTGTCTGCTCCAGTTGCACCTTTCTTTATGGATCGTTTGTATAAAGATTTAACGAATACTACGAATAAAAATGCAGAAGAAAGCGTGCATTTAGTAAACTTTCCCGTAGCGGATTTAACTATTATTGATAAATCATTGGAAAGTAAAATGGAAAAGGCACAAACAATATCTTCATTAGTATTATCGTTAAGAGCTAAGGAAAAGATTAATGTGCGTAAACCATTACAACGAGTAATGATTCCTGTAATGAATTCGGTTGAAAGAGAAGAAATATTGGCGGTTTCTGATTTGATAAAATCAGAAGTTAATGTGAAGGAAATAGAATTATTAGATGACGCTTCTGGAATTTTAGTAAAACAGATAAAACCTAATTTTAAAGCTTTAGGTCCACGTTTTGGAAAAGATATGAAAGCGGTTGCAGGTGTAATTATGCAGTTTGATCAAGAAAAAATTGTAGAAATTGAACAAAATGGTGAAATTTCGCTTGATATTAATGGAAAAAATATTAAATTGAGCCTAGAAGATGTTGAAATATCTTCTCAAGATATTGAAGGTTGGTCTGTAGCTAATGCAAATGGGTTAACAGTAGCATTAGATGTTACTATTTCTGAGGAGCTCCGTAATGAGGGGATTGCGAGAGAACTGGTCAATAGAATTCAGAATTTACGTAAAGATTCTGGGTTTGAAGTAACAGATAAAATTACAGTGACGATTCAAAAGAATGGTATTTTAGAAAAAGCTATTAATGGAGCACTTGAGAATTATATTAAAACGGAGACCTTAACCGAAAAAATTGATTTACTAACCACGGTAAATAATGGTATAGATATTGCTTTTGACAATATAGAAACCAAATTATTTATTGAAAAAATTTAAAAAAAGATGTCAAAGGATATAAAAGAAAGATACTCAGATGAACATTTAGAAGAATTTAGAGTAATTATAGAAGCTAAAATAGAAAAAGCAAAAGCTGATATTGAATTGTTAAAAAGTGCTTATATGAATGATCATAATAATGGGACTGAGGATACCTCACCAACGTTTAAAGCATTTGATGAAGGATCACAAACAATGAGTAAAGAACGTAATATGCAATTGGCTATACGTCAAGAAAAGTTTATTCGTGATTTGAAAAATGCATTGGTACGTATTGAAAATAAAACATACGGAGTATGTAGAGTTTTAGGTAAATTAATTAGTGTAGAGCGCCTTAGAATAGTTCCACATGCTACATTAAGTATTGAGGCTAAAAACTTACAGAAATAATAAATCTATCATAGAATAGATAAAAAAACGCTCCTTTTTGGAGCGTTTTTTGTGTAACATAGTTACATTAATTCATTATTACCTGAGAGGTTGTTATTGTGCATTTTGGATTTTATTGGTATTATTTAACAGAACTTTGTTAGTGCTTAAAAATAAAAAGCCTAATTTCTTGTAATAAATAGATTTGTCAAACTGAGATTGTCGAAGTTTTATAGAAGTTAATACGCGATGGATTTAGACAAGCTCAACCTGATAAATAAATTAAGTTTTATTTAAAACTTTCGGGTAGCAGCTATATTAACTTTAAAAGAGGATTTTAATTTGAAATCATTTATTTGCATATTTCTAATAACTTGTATGTTTGGGTTTTCTCAAAAAAAAGTAAAACATGTCATTACTATTGATGATTCGGTAACTCATTTACTGTTTGATTTAGATAATGTATTTACAATTACATTAAGTTCGGCAAAATCTAATCGAGTAATAATAAAAGCAATAAGCGAAGGAGAATACGCTAATCATTTTGTAATTACTGAGAAAAGAGAAAATAAGAAGCTCCATATTTCTGGAAATATCGCGTTTACATTTCCGAACAATCAAGATAAATTAAGTACTCATAAAGTACATGCAATTGCTGTTGAAATTATAATTCCAAAAGATTTACAAACAATAGTGTCAAGTGATGTAGGTAATGTTAGTGTTACCGGTAAATATAATTCTATGGGAACGAACTTATTTTCAGGTAATTGTTATTTAAACAAAGTCTCTGGAAATTTCGACATAAAAACGGTTTCAGGAGATATTAACTTGACTGCAAAAAGTGGAGAAGTAGTTGTGGTTTCTAAATCAGGAACAATTACTCAAGAAGTTTTACCTATTGGAAGGTCTAATTTCATGCTAAAAACAGCTAAAGGAAACATAAAGATTGTTAAAGCAAAATAATAATTTATTACTTTAGCAATCGTTAAAACCCATGAGGGGTATAATTATGATTGAGTAGACTTCAATTGAAATAATCGTACGAATGAATTTAAAAAAGAGTATTGGATTAATTGCACTGATATTGATTGTTGATCAGATATCAAAATTATATATAAAAACAAATTTCAGTTTAGGAGAACACATTAATGTATTTGGTCTTAATTGGTTTGAAATCCGTTTTGTAGAAAACCCTGGAATGGCTTGGGGAAGTAAATTAAGCGACTTCTTGCCGATAAGCGAACCATTTGCAAAAGTATTTTTAACATCATTTAGATTAATTGCTATTGGGTTTATAGCCTATTGGTTGGTGAGTTCCATAAAAAAAGATGCTCCTAAATTATTAATTGTAGCTATTTCTTTAATTTTTGCTGGGGCTTTTGGGAACAATGTCGACTCCTTATTTTATGGATTAATTTTTGATTCAGGGACGACTTTTAATATACAATACAACGATTGGATAGGGTATTCTGGAGTGTCGCAAATCAATGGTGCTGGTTATAGTAATATGATGCAAGGTTGTGTGGTAGATATGTTACGTTTTCCATTTACCTCATGGACTTGGCCAGAATGGGTGCCAGGTGTAGGAGGGAGTCATTTTACCTTCTTTGATCCTGTTTTTAATATTGCTGACATGGCAATAAGTACTGGGGTAGGAATACTTTTAGTGTTTAATAAGCGAGTATTTCCTGTTATTGAGGATTAAGCCTTCTTCCTTTTAAAATTGTACTAAAACATATGATTTTTTTATTTAAAAACCATTTAAACTGCTCTTTCATCTTTTAAACCCTCGGTACTTTAAAAGTGTTGTAAAAAAGATGAGATTCAATAACTTATTGTTTAAAATGTAGGTTTTTTTAAACAAACAGTCTTAAAAACATAGGCGATTGGAGTTGTGAAATTATTGTCCCCATATCATTAAGAGAATTCTCGGGATTATTTATTATGCTCTAATACATAATCCAACACCTTTTTCATTAGATGTACCCTGTCTTTTCCGCGTACATTATGTTCGTGCATTGGGTACGTAAAAAAGTCTAATTGTACTCCTTTCTCTACTGCTTCTTTCAGTACTTCCATACTGTGTTGTGGCACAACTGTTGGATCAACACTCCCATGAATTAATAGTAATTTCCCTTCTAGATTTTCAATGTATTTACCAATCCGAGAGTTGGCATATCCTTCAGGGTTTTCCTGTGGCGTGTCCATGTAACGTTCTCCGTACATTACTTCGTAATATTTCCAATCAGTAACTGGTCCTCCAGCAACTCCAGTAGTAAATACTTTTGGGTGACGTAATAATAATGAGCTGGTCATGAAGCCGCCATAGCTCCATCCGTGAACGGCAATTCTGTTCCCATCAACATAGGGTAATGATTTTAAATAATCTACACCTAATAACTGATCTTCCATTCCTTCGTTACCAGCAGTACGATGTATTACGCTTTCAAATGCGAAACCTCTGTTTGCTGACCCTCTGTTGTCTAAAGTAAATACAATATAGTTTTTTTGTGTCGCAAGCCATTGCATCCATAATCGTGAGCCACCTAACCATGTATTGGTTACCAACTGTGCATGTGTTCCTCCATATACATAAATCAATACGGGATATTTTTTTGAAGGATCAAAATTAGCGGGTTTTATAATTCTACTATGTAAATCAAATCCATCTTTCGATTTTAGTTTTAATAGTTCAGTAGTTCCTAACTTATGTCCTTCTAGTGGATTTTTAGCTGTGTTTAAAACAGTTTCTTTTCCATTCTTAATATTTATAATACTTGTAATACCAGGGGTGTTTAGGCTACTGTATGTGTCAATTATATAGTTTCCTTTCAGTTGCGTACGATGTGTGCCATTTGCAGGAGTAAGATTAGTAGTTTTACCTGATTTTAGATTTACTTTGTACGTGTGCATTTCAGTAGGAGTCTTTCCTGTAGCAGAAATGATTACATGTTTCCCTGAAGGATCAAATCCTAAAATAGATTTTACTATAAATTTAAAATCAGTTAATTGCTTTATGAATTTTCCTGAGGTAGTGTATTGATAAATATTTTTATAACCATCTTTTTCACTCATCCAAAGGAAGTCTGTTGTGCTATTCGGTAAGAAAACAGCATCATTTTCAGGTTCTACCCAACGATTATTGCTTTCAGAAAATAAAGTACGTATCTTATTTCCTGTTGTTATATTATATAAATTATAGTCAAAATGATTTTGAGCACGATTTACTTCAGCAACTAAGACGTGTTTACCATCTGGAGTCCATGACAAATTTGTTAGATAGTGCTCGTCAGAAGTATCAATCTTTAGGTATGTAGTTTGTTTTGTTGTTAAGTTATACACACCAATTTTTGCCAACTCACTTTTCTGTCCAGCCATTGGATATTTGATGTTTTTTAAACTAGCAGGATTTGTGGTAATGTCAACTAAAGGGTAGTTGGTAACATGAGTTTCATCTTTTTGGTAAAATGCTAAATGAGTTCCCTTAGGAGACCAGAACGTTCCTTTAGAAATTCCAAATTCATAACGAGCAATTGCTTGCCCAGATACAATATTTGAATCCGTAAATGATGTGATAGTAATTTTAGAATTATTTTGGTTGGCTAGGTATAAATTATTGTCTAGCGTGTAAGCGACAGCTTTTGCAGAACTATTATAATCATTGTTTTGAGCAGCAGAATTAAAAGTTACTTCACTAAGTATAGTGTTTGTTTTGTAATTAAAATGATACTGTGTATTTTCTTTTCGGAATGTTATTGTATTGGCATCAATAGACGAGATTCTAGGGATGTTTTTTATTCCAGGAAATGCTTTTTCAAAAGTGGCAATAGTAATTTTTTCAGTTGCTTCTTTTTCAATGTCCTTTATTATATACGTATTGGACTCAGCGTATACATACTTTGTAGGGGATACCCATTGTAAGTTGGATAGTTGTTTTGGGTATAAGCCTTTGTAATATCCTAAAACAGCATCGTTTAAAGTTAATTCTTTTTGTTGTGCGTATCCTTGAAATAAGAATAAAATACTGAATAATGTAATTATTTTTTTCATGTGGCCTTATGTTACATTTTGTAAATCCAATGCGCGGGATTTTGTTTGTGACTGTTTTTGTATAGAAAGAACCTAAGAATAGATTTTCCTTCGCTATTTGTAGCGACCTTTCCTATAGGAGTATTTCTGTTTACTTTGTCTCCTTTTTTGATGAATAAAATTTTTAAATTAGAATATACAGAAAGGTAGTTACCATGTTTAATGTATACTGCTTGATTACTTCCTTTTATTTTTTGTATTTGATAAACAGTTCCTTCGAATATAGAGTTAACATCACTATTTTTTGTAGTGATAATTTTCACGCCACTACTTTGAGTGTATATTCCTGGGACTGTAGCATGAGGTTGTTTTCCGAATTTTTGTACTACTCTACCTGTTTTTACAGGCCATGGGAGCTTTCCTTTGTTTGAGGCAAAATTGGCTGCTAAAATTTTTGTTTCAGGGGTTAGTGCAAAACCTTTAGAGGTTGATTTCTTTCCTGCTTTTTTATTTGCTTTTGCAATAGCATCTTTAATTAATTTTTCAATTTTTCGATCAATCCTATTGCTTTCTTTTTGCTTTTTAGCTATTGCTTTCTTGTATTTAGATTCGTCTTTTTTGAGTGTTTTAATTAATTCTTTTTGTTTGTTTTTCTCTTTTTGTAATGTTTGTTGTACTTCTTTATTTTCGGTAATCAGTTGGATTTTATCTTCTTTTTTAAGTAGTAAAGATTCATTAAGTACAACTAATTTCTCTGTTTTAGAAACAATAGAGTCTGCTTGATTTTTTTGATAGCGCTTGTATTGTTTCATGTAATTGTAACGCTTGTATGCCTGTTGAAAATTATCAGAGGATAATAGAAACATCAATTTACTTTGTGTAGCTTTATTTTTATATGATTTTACAACCATTGCTGCGTAATCTTTTTTTCGAAGGGTTAAATCAGCTTCTAAATTTTCAATTTTCTGAATGTTCTCTTTTATTTCTCTAGTCAGTAAGTTTGCTTGTTGATTTGTAATTTGTATTAAGTTTTTTCTAACTTTTATTTTTAAATTAAGATCTTCAATTTCTGATAATAATGAAGATGTTTCTGATTTGTTATCAGATAATAAGGTGTTTATTTCAGTAATTTCTTTTAATATAGCCTGTCTTTTAGTTTCTAACTGACGCTGTTTTTTAGATTGCCCAAATGCAACTGTCAACATGCATAATGACAATAATACGGGATATAAGAAATGAAGTGTGTGATTACTTTTCAAAGCTAATTTCTTTATAATTAGTAGGAATTTTAAATGGGAAACGTAACTCTTGGTTCAAAGAAATGTTTTTGTAATTGATTTCAATTTGTGTTTCTGTTGTTTTTTCAACCATTGAAATATTAAGTAACAAAGGAAATAATTGTTTTGAAATTTCTTGGTAGCTATCGTATTCAATGTTTAATATTCTATAGGATTTTGGTTGAGAAATTTCCTGAGCTTTGACTTTAAAATTACTAGGGTTAATAGTAATATAGTGTTCAAATAATTTTCCTTGTTGTTCAGGGATTAATAAATAGCTATTTGTTAAAACCTCAGTGTTGTATTGGGTAGGTTCTAGAGGAAACATAGCTTCTCCTAATAAAACGGATTGTAACTGGTTAAATGTTAAGGGAGTGCCAAACGAGTTACTTATTAATGAAAAATCGCCATCGAAATATGTTCTTTCTAGTTTGTTGTAGTATTGAACTTTTGTTGGGGTGATTAAAATTTTTGCTCCTGTGTATCCTAATTTACTAATGCTAATCCAAATTTTATGGTCTTTTAGTAAACGAAGATTAGCGATGACATTTTCTTCTTTTTCAGCAGTTTTAAGAGTTACTTTTAAGGAAGCTTTTAGGTTGTTAAAATCACTTTTTTCAGCAGAATAATTTTTGATAATTTTAGCTGTTTTTATCTTAGCTGCTTTTCCATTATCTTTTATTCCTTTAGTTGATTTACAACCAATCAGTAAAACACTAATTAAGGCAATATAATATCCTATTTTCATCATAATTAGTTGCTTAATTTTTTAGCCTTATGCAAATACTCTTCTTGCTTTTTTTTGTTCTTCAATGTTTTATAAGCTTTTGCCATTTCTATATAAAATGCTGTTTCCGTTTTAGGACTATCGATAAGGTAGTCTAGTCCAAACTCTAAACTTTCTAAAGCTTTTTTGGCTTGATTATTAAGGTTGTAAGCTTTTGCTTGTTGTAAGTAAAATATAGGTTGTGCAGGGAATAATTCGAGTGCTTTTTCGCTGTTTTTTAACGCATCAGTGATCTTATTTTCTTGGAGGAGGACTTTTCCTAATAGTTTTAAATCATCAAAGCTCGTGGCATTATTTTTAGCAATATTTTTAATATACTCGGTAGCTTTTTCATTATTGGTATTTGAGTACAATAAAGCCATTTTACTAATAATGGTTGTATGAGGATATAGTTCAGTAGCTTTTTCTAACTGGGGTAAATACGAATTATTTTGCTTAGTAAAATTAAAAAAATCATTTAAAACTTTGTATTTGTCAGAATCATTCAATGATGTACTGTGCAGTATTCTGTACATTGAGGAAATGGCGTTGCCTATTTCATTAGCATTCATTTGAAATTTATATAATGAAAGGTAAGGGCTGTCTGATTTGGGAAATACTTTCGAAAATGTTTTTGCCAACTCAAAACTTTTGGTAGTATTTTTTAATTTACTGTATGCATAAATTAATTTTACATAATCGCTTTCAGTAGCTGGTTTTTTTAGCAGTTTATTTTCAATAAATTCAATTTGTTCTGTAAATTTTGTTCCAAGCAGGTATACTTGATGCCTGAGTTTTTCACGTTTACGAGTTTCTCCTTTTTCGTCTAACTGATTTATTAAAGCTAATGCGTCGTCATATTGTTGGTTTTTGTAATAAAACACAATCAGTTGATCAGCGTATTTTGGGTGAATGTTCCTTAATGTATTAAGTGTTTCTATTGTTTTTTCAGTGTTTTTTTGTGAGCGGTACAACTGATGAAGGGTTTCTAAAATCCATTGGTTATCTGGTTTTAGTGTATTTGCTTTTTGCAATGCGTTTTCAGCCAACAATAATTGATCTAATTCGTAATAATTTTTACCTAATTCAAAATGTACTGCGGCATTATTAGGGTGTTGTGTATCACAAGTTTCTAATAAGTCAATTGCTTTGTCGTAATTTTCAATTCCTTTTTGTTTAAGAGCCTCAAAAAAGGTTGTTTGAAATTCGTCAGAAACATCTCCTAGATCATCCTCAAGCACTTCTTGAGCTTGTGTTGTTAACAGGCTAAGAAGTGTTAGGAATATGTAAAGTATTTGTTTCAAATTACAGTTTGTTTTTTAGGTCAAAGATATCATAGTTAATCTTCTCCCTAGTGGGAGGAAATAGTTTTTTTAAAATTATAAAATAAACAACTATTCCACTACGGTATAATCACCAATACTAATTTTGGTAAACTTGCCATTGTATTTTACATGGTTACCAATCATTGCTTCTTCTAAAATAGCATTTTTAATAACAGAGTTGGTTTGAATTAACGAATTTTTAATAGTTACGTTTTCCAGAACAGTATTGTTTCCTATAGAAACATTAGGGCCTACAGTTGTGTTTTTTAACACTACGTTTTCACCAATAAAGCATGGCTTAATAATAGTGGCGTTTTCATTGGTAACAGAGTTTGAAATTAATTGTTCTCCGTCTGAAGTTAAGAAGTTCAACATTCTTGTATTGGTATCAATAGCAACTTCTTTGTTTCCACAATCCATCCATTCATCAACAGTTCCGGTAACAAAAGTCTTTCCTTTAACCATCATCCCTTTAATACCATCGTTAATTTGATACTCCCCACCATTAATAATGTTATTTTCTAAAACATATTGTAATTCGTCTTTTAAAAGGGCAACATCTTTAAAGTAATAAATACCAATAACTGCTTGGTTAGAAACAAATGTTTCTGGTTTTTCTACCAATTCAACAATTTCATTATTTGCATCTAGCTTTACAACTCCATACGCTTCTGGATGCTCTACTTCTTTGGTCCAGATAACAGCATCGGCATTTGGATCCAAATTAAATGAAGCTCTAATTAAGGTATCAGCATATGCTATTACTGCTGGTCCAGAAAGCGAAGGCTCTGCACACATAATAGCATGTCCTGTCCCTAAAGGTTCATCTTGCCTATAAATTGATGCTTTTGCACCTAAGCTTTGAGCAAGCTTTATTAAACTATCTACTACATCATCTCCAAAAAAAGCAGGGTCTCCTAAAATAAATGCAATCTCATCAATTGGTTCCTTTAAAATTTTGGCTATATCGACAACTAATCTATGTACGATTGGTGTTCCAGCAATAGGGATTAATGGTTTTGGTACAGTTAAACTATGTGGTCTTAAACGAGAACCTCTTCCCGCCATTGGTACGATTATTTTCATATTTATTTCCCTTGGAAACGGGAACCTCTTTTTAATTAAACTTTAATTCTCAGTAATTTTTATTTTATTAGCGAAGTGTTTGTCTCTTATTTCACTCCAGTACTTCCAAACCCCCCTGCTCCACGAACAGTTTCAGATAATTTTTGTACTTCAATCCACTCAGCGCGTTCGTGTTTTGCAATGATTAATTGTGCAACACGTTCGCCATTTTCAATAGTGAAATTTTCATTTGATAAATTCACTAAAATCACCCCAATTTCACCTCTGTAATCAGCATCAACAGTTCCAGGGGCATTTAACACAGTAACACCTTTTTTTGCAGCGAGTCCACTTCTTGGGCGTACTTGTGCTTCATAACCAATAGGTAGTTCAATAAACAATCCTGTTTTAACAATGGCTCTTTCTAATGGTTTTAAGATAATCGGTTCGGTAATATTGGCACGTAAATCCATCCCTGCAGAGGCAATAGTTTCATAATGAGGTACTGCATGTGCCGATTTATTAATGATATTTATAGTCATGTTAATTCTGTTTTAATAATTGTTTGAATTCTTTTTTTTCTAAGAAAAAAATCAGTGTTAAAAATACAACTAAAAATAATGTTCCTATATAAATGTTGCTATCAAACTGATAAAAAACAATAAAAGCTAAGGTTGATGAAATAATTAAGTACGTGGCTATTCGTGTAATTTGGTAAGGTATAAAAAAATGTTTTCTTCCTAGATAATAGGAAATTAACATCATATTTCCATAGGCAAGTAGCGTTGCATATGCACAAGCCATAAAACCTAATATAGGAATTAATATCAGGTTAAAAGTAATTGTTAACACTGCTCCAAAAATAGAAATATACATCCCGTATCTGGTTTTGTCTGTTAGTTTATACCAAATAGACAGGTTGTGGTAAATCCCCAAACATAGATTAGCAAGCAATACTATGGGAACAATGTCCATTGCAAACAAATAGCTTTCGTTTTTAATGAGTAGGGTTTTAATAACATTTAAGTAAACAGTTATTCCTAATAAACCGATGCTTCCTACTATAGTAAAGTACTTTAAAATAGTAGCATATGTTTGTTTAGCATTGTCTTTATTGGAATGGTTAAAGAAAAAAGGTTCAGCCCCCATTCGAAAAGCTTGTATAAACAGTGTCATAAAAACGGCTAGTTTATAACAAGCGCTATATGCTCCATTGGTGTTTTTGTTTATTAAAAAGGGAATCAGCCATTTGTCTAGGTTTTCGTTTATTACAAAAGCTATTCCAGCCACCATAATAGGCCACCCATAGGTAAGTAATTGTTTACATATATTGGGGTCAAAGGATAATTTTGATTTGAAAAAATATGGGGAAACTAAAAGTAACACACAAATACTTGCTAGTAAATTAGCGATAAATTGATACTCTACAATTTCAGCCACATCAAAGAGGTTTTGTACACTTTCAGACCCGTATTTTTTGTGTAAAAACAAGATGTTAAATGCTACAATAATAAAGACGTTCATTAATTTAATAACTGCAAAACGAATAGGCCTTCCAGTGACTCGTAAATATGCAAATGGAATAATAATTAAGGCCTCTATCAACGTAATACTAACTAATAAATTAAAGCTTCTTATGGGAAGTAGCATTAGGTTTGCTAGTTCATTATTGAAACTAAAAATTAATATTCCAACGACAATTGTACTTGAGGTAATGGTGATTAGTGATGTAGAAAAAACTTTATTAGCATCCTTGTGTTTACTAAAGAATCTAAAAAAAGAAGTTTCCATTCCATAAGTAAGTAACACGTTGAAGAATGCGGCATAAACGTAAAATAGAGTACTATCAGAATAGTTTTCATTAGAATACGCGTCGGTATGAATGGTTACTAATAAAAAGTTAATGAGCCTTGGCAAAACAATTGCTAAGCCATAGATGATGGTGTCTTTAAAAAAACGTTGTAATACGCTCAAAGGATATGAAATATATTAAGGCTATAAAAATAGCTTTTTGTTGGGGTTTGACAAAATTCATATTGATTAAACCACTATTTACTTGAGTTTTTGTTAGATTAAGCTTGTCTAAACCTTAATGAATTAAGAATGATTTTCTTGGGTTGAGTCAAAAATTATTATAGTTACTGGCGGCTTAAAAGCTTCTTTCGCTTTGTAATTGCTCGTATGCGTCTTTTACTTTTTTGAACTTTTCTTCTCCAGCTTTTACGTGAGTTTCTCCTAAGTGTTGAATTTTATCAGGATGATATTTTTTTGCCATCTTACGATACGCTTTTTTAATTTCATCATTAGTTGCTGATTTGTCAATATCTAAAATTTTATAAGCGCTTTCAGTGTTGTATCCGTTAAAATTAGCTTTTTGATAGTTTGATCGTTGGTTGTATCTTGAAAACATTGCCTCTGCGGCATCATAATCACGTCGGCTGATGTGTAAATACCCAGCCATTTTTCTAATTTCAGTAATTTCATTTGGACTTACATATCCGTCAGAAGCAGCTATTCCAAATAAATAATGCAATAGTTGTAAACGAGAAGGATGATCCATATGCTGTTGAATTTGCATGCAAACTCTTCTAGTAGAAACCGAATCATTTTTTATAATTTGATTAAAAATTTTAAACGCGTTGTTAGCTCTTGATTTTCCAAATAAACTCACAAAATGTGTGCGGACATAATCTAGCTCTCTTTGGTCAATTTGATTGTCAGCTTTTATAATCAAAGCAGATAAAATTAGCAAGCTGATTTCAAAATCACCTGGTTCAGTATTTTTTCTTTTTTCAGCTTTTTCTTTTTCAAATTGTTTCGCATCTGCTTGATGAAAACCATCTATTAAACTTCCAAAAACAAAACCAAGCATGCCGCCAATGGGTCCTCCAACGGTCCATCCTAATCCAGCGCCAACAAATTTTGCAAATCCCATTTTTAATAGCTTATGCTCCAAATATACTTGAAACCAACCCTTTTAACAGTGTTATTTAAGATTTATTTAATAAGCCATCAATAGTTTTTGTGTATTTTTGCGACTTAAAATATTAATAAATACACAAAAATATATATTATGTATCCACCAGAATTAGTAAAACCAATGCGTGAGGAATTATCTTCATTCGGTTTTGAAGAAGCACAAACAGCTGAGGCGGTAACTGCTGTATTAGCAAAAGAAGGAACTACTTTAGTGGTGGTAAATTCAGTTTGTGGTTGTGCGGCAAGAAATGCTCGTCCAGGAGCGAAAATGTCATTAGACAACGTAAAAAAACCAAGTAACTTAGTTACTGTTTTTGCGGGAGTTGATAAGGAAGCTGTAAATGAAGCACGTAATCATATGATGCCTTTTCCTCCATCATCACCATGTATGGCATTGTTTAAAGATGGAGAGTTAGTACACATGTTAGAGCGTCATCATATAGAAGGAAGACCAGCAGAAATGATTGCTGAAAACCTAAAAGATGCTTATAACGAGTTCTGTTAAGTCACACAGTAGTCTTATAGTATAAAAAGTCGCTAATACACAAACGTTGTGTGTTAGTGGCTTTTTGTTTAGTATTGATATTTCTATTGTGAATTTTGGAATATGTCTGAATTTAGAAATTCATAAATAGTTAAACGTGCCTTTAAACAGGAAGTTTGAAAGCGAATGATGTGTAGCAATTTCCTAAATTTACACTTAATTTTCTTGTGTTAATACAAAATGAATAAAACTTTTTATAAGTGATTTTTTAATTCTATTCTAATACATTATGATAGGATCTCACAGGGTAAATCAGTTTCTTTGACGTAAGCACACAAGGCATAAATTAACTAATACCATTTTTCGTTAGAGATAAGTCTATGTAAATTAGTTACTGGTAGGATTAAACCTTTAAACAAGTTACGATGAATAAACAGCAAATAATACAAAATACTATTGCTTTTGTAAAGGAAACTTTAAAAAATGCTGAAGGTGGTCACGATTGGTTTCATACGCATCGTGTTTTTACGAATTCTTATCAAATAGCAAAAGGAGAGCAGGTAGATGAGTTTGTGGTAGGCTTAGGGGCGTTGTTGCATGACATTGCCGACTCAAAATTTTATAATGGAGATGAAACTATTGGTCCAAAAATAGCTACTGAGTTTTTAAAAGGGCAACAAGTTGCTGTTGCTGTTATTGAGCATGTGGTTCAAATTATAAAGAATATTTCATTTAAAGGAGGTAAGGAGGTACGTACATTTTCTTCAAAAGAATTGGATGTAGTTCAGGATGCCGATAGGTTAGATGCTATAGGAGCAATTGGAATTGCGAGAACTTTTAATTATGGAGGATTTAAAAATAATACCATTTACAATCCGGATATTTTACCGGAATTAGAAATGAGTAAAGCTGAATATAAAAAAGGAAACGGAACTACCATGAACCATTTTTATGAAAAGCTATTACTCCTAAAAGATAAAATGAATACCGAAACTGGAAAAGAATTAGCGCAACAACGCCATGAATATATGGAGGGTTTTTTAGAGCAATTTTATAAGGAATGGAACGGGGCATGTTAAAAAAAATATTTAATAAGTTTTGTGATTATATAAGTGAATGTTTATTTATGTAAGTAGCTTGAATTTTTTTCAAGTTATACTTCTTCTCCTTTAATTTCTTTTCTGTAGTACATGTTTATTATAATAGCGTGTATCTCTGAAAATTGCATCAAAAAATACTATGCTCGCATAGTATTTTTTGATTATATTAGCAGCTAACCTTTAAAATAAGTTACTATTATGAACAAATTTAAGTTAATGATTCAGTTAGCCTTTTGTGCTATTTTACTATTTGGTTGTTCCGATGATGCCATAGTTATGGAACAAGAGCATATGGAAGAAAAGGCACAAGTAGACAAAGAAAAAATGGCTTTTCAATTAATTGATTTATTAAACAGCCCTGATTTTAAAACACAGATAATAACAACTCTTAACGATCAAATTCAAGGAGTAAAACTTCGTTCTCTGTTAAGTGAAGTGTCAACATCTATAAAAGATAAACCTGCTTATCAAGCCCTTTTATCTACAGCAATTAATGCAGATCAACGGTTGGAAAAAGAAGTGTATCCAGATCAAATAGAAATCCCTGAAGTTTGGATGAAACAGCCTGCGAATACAACAGATTATTCGGAGTTGTTAGTTTCTTTTGCTCCTAAAGGAGATGAAAAAAATTGGGAGTTTATAAAAGCATATACATTAACGAAAGAAGTGGTGTATTTGGATGTTATGGAGGACCCTAATAGACCTGTTATTGTTATTGAAACGGACGGGTTTGAAACCTTAAAGAAAGAGGTAGAGTATATGAATAATAAATTGCAAATAGAAGGCTTGCAAAATTCAAGGTTTAGCGATAGAAAGATGGATTTATCGCCAGCTTCTAAAATAAATAATGGTATTGAAACGACAAAAATAGATAAGATTCGTTTAAATAACGATGAAGAACCATGGATTAGTGGGGCTGCTGAGGTTTATGCAATTACATCAGGAATTAGAAATAGTGATAATGAAGCCGAAATTAAAATAATACCAATGTATTATTTAGATTATTCAGGAACCGATTATTATCCAAATCAAATTGTATTATTTTGGGATGATTATGCGTATCAGGCAGCAAACATTCAATTATTTGAGAAAGATGATAACCATAATTATAAAAATCTAGTCGCTGTAATTGTTGATGGTGTATTTCAAATTGTTGGAACCCAAACTGCTCAGCCTTGGGTAAATGTTTTAGGACAAGTAGCTAATGCAATTATACAAGCGATGCCAGATGAATGGTATACGAATACGGATGACTATGTTGATTCTTTTTATACCATTTTAAAAAATCAAACCTACTCGGATTATTACGGAGCTGGTCACAATGCTAGGGTTTCAATGTCCCCATTGTTTATTCCTGAAAATTAAATAATTATTGCAAAGGAATTCGTTAGGTAAACCAGTGATGAGATACATTTATGGTAATGTTTTATGATTGGTTTTCTGTTTGTTTAAGGAACTTATAAAAACATTATGAATATAACTATGGTGCTTTTGCTAAGGATATAATCCTAAAAACCCTCACAGTATTTTTACTGTGAGGGTTTTTAATTAAGTAACACTTGTTTTTAGAGATTACCCTTCATTCTGTAAAGAATTCCATCCTTGGGCTCTCAACCCTATTTTTTCATTTGCCCTGGTAATTAAATTCATTCCTTCGGAAGCGTCTGTCATATGGCCAATAATGGTAAAGTTTGGATTGGCTTTTATTTTTGGGAAATCTTCTTGTGATACCGTAAATAATAACTCATAATCTTCTCCGCCACTTAAGGCAATTGTAGTGCTGTCCATGTTAAATTCTTCACAGGTAGAAATTACTTGCTGGTCTAGCGGAATTTTATCTTCATATAAATTACAGCCCACTTCTGATTGTTTACATAAATGCATAATTTCTGATGATAATCCGTCGCTAATATCAATCATGGAGGTCGGTTTAACCTCTAATTTTTTTAGGAGTTCAGAAATATCCTTTCTTGCTTCAGGTTTTAGTTGACGCTCAATTAAATATGAATACATATCTAAATCCGGTTGGTTGTTTGGGTTGGCTTGAAAAACTTGCTTTTCGCGTTCCAAAACTTGAAAACCTAAATAAGAAGCACCAATATCACCAGTAACTACTAATAAATCATTTGCTTTGGCACCATTACGATATACGATATCTTTTTCATCTGCCTGACCAATAGCAGTCACACTAATAAGTAAACCTTTAGTTGATGAAGTAGTGTCTCCTCCAATAACATCAACATTGTAAGCTTTTGCTGCAGCATAAACTCCCTCGTACAACTCTTCAATTGCTTCTAAAGGAAACCTGTTGGATACTGCTATGGATATGGTTACCTGAGTGGCGGTGGCATTCATAGCATAAATGTCGGATAGGTTAACCATTACTGCTTTGTATCCTAAATGTTTTAATGGCATATAGGATAAATCAAAATGAATTCCTTCAACTAATAAATCGGTTGAAACTACTGCTTTTTTTGTTTTAAAATCCAATACTGCAGCGTCATCACCGATCCCTTTTAAGGTGGATTCTTGCTTGGTCTTAAAATTTTGAGTCAAGTGCTCTATTAATCCAAACTCACCCAAATCTGCAAGGGAGGTTTTTGGTTTGTTTTTATCTTCTATCATACTGCAAAAATATGATTTTTTGAGATGAATAAATAGCTTGAGTAAATTATTAATAATTAAATAGTTATATTTACTACCCCGATTAAATAACCTACACATGAAAAAATATTATTATTACTTCTTAATTTTCACTCCTTTTTTTGTTCACTCTCAAACACCATGTACTCCTGATCCGGTTCCAGCAAATGGATCTTTTGCAGGGATATTTCCATGTAATGATTATGATTTAATGACTCATTTTGATAAAACTACTCTTAGTAGTCGAGATGGAAGTGATATTTGGGGTTGGACTGACCCCTTAGATGGGAAAGAATATGCATTAACAACCTTTGAAGATAAAACTTGTTTTTTAGATGTTACTGATCCATTAAACCCTATATATAAAGGGTTTTTGAGTACAAATGCTGGTAGTAATTATTGGAGAGATGTTAAAGTGTATAATAACCATGCTTTTATTGTAGCGGATATTGTTGGTCCGCATGGAATGCAAGTTTTCGACTTAACACGGTTAAGAAGTGTAGCAAGCCCCCCCGAAGATTTTACTGCAGACACTGTTTTCACTGCAGGTTTTGGTGGGTCAACCATTGGGAGTTGTCATAATATTGTTATTAATGAAGCCAAAGCAGTGGCGTATTTAGTAGGATGCAATAGCGCAAATGGAGGAGGACCTATAATGATTGATATTTCAGATCCGACTAATCCAGTTGCGGTAGGTCAATATACAGCTGATGGTTATACACATGATGCACAAGTAGTGACTTATGATGGCCCTGATGCAGACCATATAGGAAAAGAAATTTTAATAGGAAGTAATGAAACTAAGGTGGTTGTTTTAGATGTTACCAATCCAGCAAGTCCCACAAAAATTTCAGAAGTGACTTATAGTAATACAGCATATACGCATCAAGGATGGTTTTCGGACGATAAAAAATATTTTTTAGTAGGTGATGAAGAGGATGAGCAAAATTTTGGAAATACGTCCCGAACAATTATTTTTGATTTTACAGATTTAGATAACCTTAATTATCATTCTCAGTTTTTAGGGGCTAAAGCAGCGATCGATCATAATTTATATGTAAAAGGAAATTTGGTTTTTCAAGCTAATTATAGGTCAGGGTTACGAGTATTGGATATTGCGGATATTAATAATATAACAGAGGTAGGCTCATTTGATACTTATCCTGAAAATGACAATGCTAGTTTTAATGGAGCGTGGAGTGTGTATCCTTATCTTGCAAGTGGAAATATATTAATCAGTGATATTGATCGTGGTTTTTTCATTGTTAGAAAGTCCGGTACCTTAGCAATTAAAGAGGATATGTTTTTAAATGTTACTTTTTCAGTATACCCTAATCCTTCTTCTGATAAAATACATATAACCTCAAATAAAGCTATCATAAAGGAATTACAGCTATTTAATGTTCTAGGACAGAAAATAATTGATTCTAAAGAAAATAGTAATAAAGAAATCACCTTAGATATCAGTAAGTTTAACGAAGGAGTTTATTTCTTAAAGGTAAATAATGAGTTCACAAAAAAAATTCTTATAAAAAGATAAAATACAATGATGAAATTAAAATACATATTGAAAACAGTTTCATTTGTGTTAATTGGCTTGATTATGGCCAATTGTTCAAATGATGTAGATGATGTAATTCAGGATAATGATGGTGATACAATATCGAATCAAGTAGATAACTGTATTGACATTGCAAATGAAAATCAATTAGATACTGATGGAGACGGTTTAGGTGATGTTTGTGATGATGATGATGACAACGATGGGGTAATGGATGTAGACGATAACTGTCCATTGACAGCTAATCCAAATCAGGAGGATATCGATACTGATGGCTTAGGTGATATTTGTGATGATAATTTAGCGTTACCACAATATCCATGTGAAGATGGTTTTGCAGACATTTATCCATGTGATGGATATGATTTAATGGCGCATATTCCAGCTGCAAGTTTAGGGGGAGCTGGAGCGGAAGGAAATGATTCTTGGGGTTGGACTGATCCAACAACAGGAAAAGAATATGCTTTAGTAGGAACAACAACTTGTGCTGCTTTTGTTGATATATCAGATGCTTCTTCACCAATTTTATTAGGAACGCTCCCTACAGCTACTGTAAATAGTATATGGAGGGATATAAAAGTATATCAAGATCATGCGTTTATTGTAAGTGAAGCAGGAGGGCATGGAATGCAAGTGTTTGATTTAACACGTTTGCGTAATGTTGCCAACCCGCCAGAAACATTCACTGCTGACGCACATTATACCGAATTTGGGAACGCTCATAATATTGTAATCAATGAAACGAGTGGCTATGCTTATGCAGTAGGAACAAATACATTTAGTGGAGGTCCGCATTTTATCAATATTCAAAACCCAATAGTACCAGTTGCAGCGGGTGGTTATGCCACAGACGCGTATTCACACGATGCCCAGGTAATTACTTATAATGGTCCAGACGCTGATCATATAGGAAAGGAAATATTAATTGGGAGTAATGTAAATGAAGTGGTTATTGTTGATATTACTGATAAAGCAAACCCTGTAAATATCTCAAGTATAGGGTATAGTAATATTGGGTATACCCACCAAGGTTGGTTTACTGAAGATTTTAATTATTTTATGCTTGGAGATGAAACTGATGAACTAGGATTTGGTGGTAATACAAGAACGTTGATTTTTGATTTTTCAGATCTTGATAATCCATCATTACATTTTGAATACTTGGGAAACACTTTAGCAATTGATCATAATTTGTACATCAAAGATGGCTTGTGTTACCAATCAAATTACACAGCAGGGCTACAAGTATTAAATATTACAGATATTGCAGGAGGGACATTGACATTTGAAGGTTCTTTTGATACCTATCCTGCAAATGATAGTACTAGTTTCCACGGAGTTTGGAACGTATATCCGTATTTTGCTAGTGGAAATATTGTAATTAGTGATATTGAAGGAGGATTGTTTATTGTTCGTAAGAGTGTAAATTAATATGATGGGAAAATTAATACAAGTATTTCTAGTTAGTATCCTTGTCTTTTCTTGTTCTGAAGATGAAAGTGTACCAACAATTAATAATTTTCAAGGAACAGTAGAAAGTTTAAAAACATTTGGTGGTACAAAAAATGAATTAGCAAATTCTGTAGTAAAAACAGTAGATGGTGGTTATGTTGTTTTAGGATATACGCAAAGTAACGATGGAGATATAACAGATAAACCAAATGATGATTTTGATTATTGGGTAATGAAATTCAATAGCAATGATGAATTAGAATGGAATAAAACCTATGGAGGAACACTTGATGATAGAGGGAATAAAATTATCCAAACCCATGATGGTGGTTATGCTATAGTTGGTAACAGCCAAAGTAGTGATAATGATGCAACTCAAAATGCTGGTTCATATGATTTTTGGATTGTAAAACTAACTAGTTCAGGAGTAGTATCTTGGGAGAAATCTATTGGGTATACAGGGTCGGATAAAGGTTTTTCAGTCATACAAACAGCTGACAACGGTTATTTATTGTCTGGTGTTTTGGACGTTACAGCATCTGGTGGAGCAGGAAATAGTAAAGCTACCTTACATGCAGGAGGTGATTATTGGGCTATTAAACTAAATTCCGTAGGAGAAACCCAGTGGACTAAATATTTTGGTGGAAGTTTGAATGATACATTATTTGATGCTATTCAAACACCAGAGGGCAGTTTTGTTTTAGTAGGTTCCTCGGATAGTGAAGACGTAGATATTTCAAATAATAAGGGGACCTATGATTTTTGGATTGTAAAAATTGATGCTACCGGACTTTTAGTTTGGGAGAGAAATTTTGGAGGGTCAGAAATTGATGAAGCTAGAGGGGTGGTTTTAACCGACGATGGAAATTATTTGATTGTTGGTGATACAAGAAGTGTTGATGCAGATGTATCTCAAAATAGTGGTGCTGCAGATTTATGGTTGATAAAAATCACACCTAACGGAGAGTTGCTTTGGGAAAAAACATTTGGAGGTAGTAGTTTTGATGTAGGAAGAGCAATAACGAAAACTCAAGACAACAAATTTTTGATAGCAGGGAGTTCAAGAAGCCAAGATGGTGATTTGTCTATGAATAATGGACAAAATGATGCATGGGTATTGAAAATAAATAATTTAGGTGTAATTGAATGGCAAAAAACAATTGGAGGTTCTAATATAGATTTTGCATATGGTGTTGCTGAATTAAACGATAGAAAAGTGGTGCTTGTTGGTGAATCTAACAGTAGTGATTTTGATGTTATAGAAAATAAAGGATTTACTGATTTATTAATAACGAAAATAAAATGAAAAAATTAATAGCAATAATAGTATTAAGTGTAGTAGTATTTTCTTCTTGTGTGGAAGATGAAATACCTGGGTTACAAAACACCAATGTATCGTTGAATTTTAAACATAATTGGGATGGTACAGAAGTTACCAGCGCAAATTTTAATACAGTTCAATACCTAAATGCTGAAAATGACGAATTAAGTATTGAAAAATTAAGGTATTTAATATCTGACGTTACTTTTCATAAATCTAATGGAGAAACTATTGTTGTTGAGGGGTATAATTTAGTTGACGTAACTGATAATGAAAACCTTTCATATGTAACACCAATTCAAGTCCCTATTGGTACGTATACAAATGTTTCTTTTACATTTGGTTTTGATAACATAGATAATATCGATGGGGCATACCCTGATTTAAACTCAGCATCATGGAATGTGCCAATGATGTTGGGAGGCGGATATCATTTCATGCAATTAGAAGGGAAGTTTATTAATAATGTAGCTACTGAACAAGGTTATCAATATCATGCTATTAAGGCAGTCGATAATACTGATCCTAACAATTTAGTTTTCCAAGATACTTTTTTTACAGTAAATTTAGGCGAGGTGATTGTACATAATAACTCATCTGTAGACGTGAATATGAATATAGCAGAATGGTTTAAAGGCCCTTATCAATGGAAATTAAATGATTGGAATTCAATGTTGATGCCCAATTTTGATGCCCAAGTAAAAATGCATGATAATGGTCAAAATGTTTTTAACCTAGGAACAGTTAATTAAAAAATGAAAGAGGTTTTTTACATATTAGTATTGTTGTTCTTGTCTTGTTCAAAAGATGATTCTGGAACAGCTTCAGCTCAATATGTGCCAACTCCTTTAACGTTGGATATTCCTCCATTGTTTGCTCAAAAAATATTACCTCCAACTATACCATTTAATAACCCTCAAACTGTGGAAGGGGTTGCTTTAGGGAAAAAATTGTTTTTTGATACTCTTTTATCAGCGGATAACACGCAATCATGTGCTAGTTGTCATGCTCCTGTAAATGCATTTACTGATGTGTCGCAGTTTAGTGATGGTATTGATGGTGTTTTTGGGAATAGAAATTCGATGCCTATATTTAATGTCGCATGGAATTATGATGAAAAATTCTTTTGGGATGGACGTGCTTTTAGTGTGGAGAATCAAGCGTTACAACCTGTCGAAAACCCTATAGAAATGCATAATACTTGGGAACAAGTAGTAGTTGATTTACAAGGAGACTCAGAATATCCAACTTTATTTCGAAAGGCGTTTGGAACAACTACAATAAGCTCAGAATTGGTTACAAAAGCAATAGCTCAGTTTGAACGAACACTTATTTCAGGGAACTCAAAATTCGATAGGTATTTATTAGGAACAGCAACGCTTAGCTCTCAAGAGTTAAATGGTTTTAATGTGTTTATGGATGAAACTAAAGGCGATTGTTTTCATTGTCATGGGAGTGATAACAATCCTTTGTGGACGGATAATAAGTTTCATAATAATGGCTTAGATGCCGTTTTTGCTGATATGGGATTAGGCGAAGTTACTGGTGATCCTGCAGATAATGGAAAATTTAAATCACCGTCACTTCGTAATTTGGCATTTACAGCTCCTTATATGCATGATGGACGATTTAATACTCTTGACGAGGTTATAAATCATTATAGTGAAGGGCTTCAAAATTCTCCAACAATTGATCCTTTAATGAAAAAGGTAGACGAAGGGGGAGTACATATTACTACTCAAGAAAAAGCCGATCTAAAAGCATTTTTATTGACATTATCGGATTATGAGTTTATTAATAACCTAGATTTTCAAAATGAGTAAATTTAAATACAAAATGGTATTATCCTATCGATTCTATTAATGTTTAGTCAATATTCTTTTTAATTTGCTACCTTTGCCAATGTAAACTTTAGGAGTAACTAGTTGATTAGTATTAGTTTGAGAAATATCCTTAGAACCTGATTTGGCTGAAACCAACGGAGGGAAAAGTTATCAGTGTAAAAACTGTCCTTTTCCTATTTCTAAAATCTTCTATTGTTTATGTTATTGTGCGAGTTGAGTAATCTACTTGAATTAATAACGAAGTTTAATTGTCACTCTGAGTGATTTTGTGAAGAAACGAAGAATCCCGATTACTCTCGGGAGTATTGAGAAGTTATATGATAAACATAAAAATAAACAATACAATACACCAATTCCAAGCAGCTAGTTCATTAGCAGGAATACTGAATGAACTAGAAATAGGAACTAATGGAATTGCCGTAGCTGTAAATCAAAATATAATCACTAAAACAGATTGGAATATGCAAGCCCTAAATGAGGGTGATGAAATATTAATCATTAAAGCAACACAAGGGGGGTAGATATTGATGATTTTAGCTTATTAAAGCTAAATTTATAAGCCCAATAAATATTAATTAGTTGAAAAGTAAAAAGCCTATTGCCGTAATAATATGAAGAACAAAGACACTGCACCAAAGCAAGACGGAATCACAAGAAATCCGTTTCCGAATTCAAAGAAAATTTATGTAAACGGTACAATTCACCCGCAAATTAAAGTTGCGATGCGTGAAATTACATTGAGTGATACAATTGATTCAATGACGAAGAAGAAAACGCCAAACGAAACAGTAACTGTTTATGATACGTCAGGACCTTATACAGATCCTAACAAAGAAATAGATGTACACAGTGGTATTGAGAGAATTCGTGAAAGTTGGATTATGGACCGTGGAGATGTAGAGCAGCTAGATTCTTATTCTTCAGAATATTGTAATGAACGTTTAAATGATGCGAGTTTAGATCATATGCGTTTTAAGTTGTTAAAGAAGCCATTACGTGCTAAGAAAGGTCAAAACGTAACGCAGTTGCATTATGCAAAAAAGGGAATTATCACTCCAGAGATGGAGTATATTGCTATTCGTGAAAATCAACGAATAGATGAAATGACCGAAATTAGAAAGCAACACAAAGGAGAACACTTTGGTGCTTCAATTCCTGCTAAAATAACTCCTGAATTTGTTCGTGAGGAAGTAGCAAGAGGTCGTGCAGTAATTCCATCAAATATTAATCACCCAGAAGCAGAACCTATGATTTTAGGACGTAACTTCTTAGTGAAAATTAATGCTAATATTGGTAACTCAGCTGTTACATCTTCAATTGAAGAAGAGGTGGAGAAAGCAGTATGGGCTTGCCGTTGGGGAGCAGATAATATCATGGATTTATCGACTGGACAAAATATTCACGAAACCCGTGAATGGATTGTACGTAATTCTCCAGTACCAATTGGTACAGTGCCAATTTATCAAGCTCTAGAAAAAGTAAATGGAGTAGCTGAAGACTTGACATGGGAGATTTTCCGTGATACTTTAATTGAGCAAGCAGAACAGGGAGTAGATTATTTTACTATTCATGCTGGAGTATTATTGCGTTATGTGCCAATGACGGCGAAGCGTGTTACAGGAATTGTTTCTCGTGGAGGTTCTATAATGGCTAAATGGTGTTTAGCGCATCATAAAGAAAGTTTTTTATATACACATTTTGAGGAGATTTGTGAGATTTTAAAATCTTATGACGTTGCTTTTTCTTTAGGAGATGGTTTGCGACCAGGTTCGGTTGCAGATGCTAATGATGAAGCACAGTTTGCTGAGCTAGAAACCTTAGGAGAGTTAACTCAAATAGCGCGTAAGCACGAAGTACAGTGCTTTATAGAAGGGCCAGGTCATGTGCCGATGCATATGATTAAAGAAAACATGGAGAAACAAATCGAGGTTTGTGATGAAGCTCCTTTTTACACATTAGGACCTTTAACTACTGATATTGCACCGGGGTATGATCATATAACTTCAGGTATTGGAGCGGCTATGATTGGTTGGTACGGATGTGCGATGTTGTGCTATGTAACGCCAAAAGAACATCTAGGGTTGCCAAATAAAGAAGATGTACGTGTAGGGGTTGTAACGTATAAATTAGCAGCTCATGCGGCCGATTTAGCGAAAGGACATCCAGGGTCTCAACATAGAGATAATGCATTGAGTATGGCTCGTTTTGAATTCCGTTGGGAAGATCAGTTTAACTTAGGATTAGATCCAGAACGTGCTCGTGAATATCATGATGAAACGTTGCCTGCGGCAGGAGCTAAAATTGCACATTTCTGTTCTATGTGTGGGCCAAAATTCTGTTCAATGAAAATTTCTCAGGAAGTTAGAGACTTTGCTGCGGAAAATGAAATCGTAGATAATGAAGTGATTCAGAAAGGGATGAATGAAAAATCTAAAGAGTTTAAAGAAAAGGGGTCGGAAGTATATTTATAAAACATGATTGTAGTTATAGCTCCAGAAAAGGACGTCAAGAATGAAGTGATAATTCTAAATCAGCTTTTTAAGGCTGGTTTAGAATACTATCATTTTCGAAAACCAAATAAATCTTATGATGAACATTGCGACTATTTAAATCAAATAGATTCTAAATATCACAATAGAATTGTAGTGCATTATTTTCATGAACTGATAAATGAGTACGATTTAAAAGGAATTCATTTTCAAGAACAGAAAAGACGTAATCATATTGATAATCCAGGGCATTACTTTAAAGAATTAAATATGTTTGGCAAAACAATTAGTTCTTCTTTTCACGAAGCTGAAGAGTTAGCATGTTGTGAGTTTGAATTTGATTACCATTTGCTTAGCCCAGTATTTTCTTCTATATCTAAACAAGGATATGAAGGAAGGGGGTTTGATGTAAATCATATCGATAAGTTAATTGTAGGTATGGGAGGAATCAGTACTGAAACAATATCTGAAACATTCAAATTAGGGTTTAAAGGGGTTGGTGTTTTAGGAGGGGTTTGGAATACTGAAAATCCAGTTAAGAGTTTTATGGAATTGAAAAGAAGTTATTCTTTATTAGAAAATTGAAAAAGAGACCAAACATATTAACCATAGCGGGTTTTGATCCCTCCAGTGGAGCAGGATTAACAGCTGATGTAAAAACATTTGAAACACTAAGATGTTATGGGCTATCTGTTTGCACAGCCAATACTGTTCAGGATGATAGAGTTTTTAAAGCTTGTCATTGGATGCCAGTAGAGATCATTTTAGATCAAATAGAAGTATTATTTAGTCGTTTTGAAATAAGTTATGTTAAAATCGGAATTGTAGAAAACTGGCTGACATTGTCAGTTTTAGTAGATAAATTATTACTGCTAAATCCGAGTGTAAAAATAGTATTAGATCCAGTATTAACTTCTAGTTCTAATTTTGATTTTCATTCCTCAAAGGAAGAAGTATTAGACCAATTATTATCTAGGATTTATTTACTAACTCCAAATTACAATGAAATTAAGCAGTTGTATCCAGAGAAGAATATTAAGGAAACAATAAAATATATATCATCAAAAACGAATTTGTTTTTAAAAGGTGGGCATCACCCAGATAAATTAGGGAAAGATGTGTTGTTTACTGTAGAAGGGAAACAGTATAATTTAAATCCGAAATTTAAAAATTGTTATCAAAAACATGGGAGTGGTTGTGTATTGTCATCGGCTATAGCTTGTTATTTAGCTTTAGGGTTTCCGTTGTTAAAAGCAAGCTATAGGGGGAAACGATACACAGAGAAATTTTTAAGTTCTAATAAAAGTCTCTTGGGCTTTCATTCAAAGAAATAAAATGATACCAAAATTACACTACATATCACAAGGAAGTACTCCAGAAGAACATTTAGAGAATATTCAGAGAGCTTGTGCATCAGGGGCTGAATTAGTGCAATTACGTTTGAAAGAGCTAAATAAGAAAGTTGTATTGGAAACAGCAAAAAAGGCTAGAGAAATAACGGAGCATTTTCAAACACGTTTAATTATTAACGATCATTATAAAATTGCGGTTGAGGTAAAAGCAGATGGTGTGCATTTAGGAAAATTAGATATTTGCCCAACGGTCGCTAGAAAAGAATTGGCTTCATGGCAAATTATTGGAGGAACAGCCAATACCTTAGAAGATTGTCAAGCTCTTATAGAGAAAAAAGTAGATTATATTGGTTTGGGGCCTTATCGGTTTACGAAGACAAAAGATAATTTGAGTCCAGTATTGGGTGAGAATGGATATCGAACAATACTGTCAGCGCTAAAAACAGATACTCCAATTATTGCAATAGGTGGGATAACACAAAAAGATATCCTTGACATTATGATTACTGGTGTATATGGTATTGCAGTTTCGGGAGAAATTACGCGCGACTTTAATAGTGTTTCGAAATTTAAGGAAATTATAAACGGTAGTCCAGTACAAGAACAACGTTGGGAACCAGGAGAAAATAAAAAATAGAATGTTACAAATAGCAGATAAAAAGTTTAACTCAAGATTGTTTACAGGAACAGGGAAGTTTAGTTCATCTAAATTAATGAAAGAAGCGTTGTTGGTCTCAGAAAGCGAATTGATAACAGTGGCGTTAAAGCGTGTGGATGTTGAAGATGAACAAGACGATATATTAAGGCATTTAGATCATCCTAGAATAAATTTATTACCAAATACATCAGGTGTTCGTGATGCTAAAGAAGCGGTTTTTGCTGCTCAATTATCTCGTGAAGCGCTAGAGACAAATTGGATTAAATTAGAAATACATCCAGATCCAAAATATTTATTACCAGATCCTATAGAAACCTTAAAGGCAGCTGAGGAACTAGTAAAATTAGGCTTCGTGGTAATGCCTTATATTCATGCAGATCCGGTTTTATGTAAGCGCTTAGAAGAGGTAGGAACTCAATGTGTAATGCCTTTAGGAGCACCAATAGGAAGTAATAAAGGGCTGAAAACAGAAGAGTTTTTAGAAATTATTATAGATCAGAGTAATGTGCCTGTTATTGTAGATGCTGGTATTGGAGCTCCTTCACACGCAGCTTATGCTATGGAGTTAGGCGCGGATGCAGTATTAGTTAATACAGCGATTGCTGTTTCGCAGAACCCGGTAGAAATGGGGAAAGCATTTAAGATGGCTGTAGAAGCTGGGAGAATGGCTTATGAAGCTAAATTAGCACCAGTGGTTCATAAAAAAGCAGAAGCGAGTAGTCCACTAACGAGTTTTTTGAATTAGAGGTTAATGAGTAGTTTCAAAAACATATTTGATGCATACAATTGGGATGAAACTTTGCAGAGCATCTTTTCTAAAACAGAGGCAGATGTGTTGCGTGCATTAGGGAATTCAAAACGGAACTTAGAAGACTTTAAAGCGCTTATTTCTCCTGCGGCAAGACCTTACTTAGAGGAGATGGCTCAGCTGAGTAGGCAATTGACTAAAAAGCGTTTTGGGAATACCATACAAATGTATTCTCCAATGTATTTAAGTAATGAGTGCCAGAACATTTGTACATATTGTGGATTTAGTATGACGAACAAAATTCCGCGGAGAACTTTAACGGATGCTGAAATCTTAAAAGAGGTAGCTTGTATAAAATCTAAAGGGTATGATCATATCTTATTAGTAACAGGAGAGGCAAATAGAACGGTAGGAGTAGATTATATTAATAATGCATTGCAATTAATTCGTTCGCATTTTTCAAATATTACTATAGAGGTGCAACCTTTGCATCAGAATGAATATGAGCAGTTAATTGATAGTGGATTGTACGCTGTTTTGGTTTATCAAGAAACCTATCATAGAGATGAATATAAAAAACACCATCCAAAAGGTAAGAAATCTAACTTCGATTTTAGGTTAGACACTCCGGATCGATTAGGGAAGGCAGGAATTCATAAAATTGGTTTAGGAGCTTTGTTTGGATTGGAAGATTGGCGCGCAGATAGTTTCTTTACAGCCTTGCATTTAAAGTATTTACAGAAGACTTATTGGAAAACTAAATATTCAATATCGTTTCCAAGGTTGAGGCCTCATTCAGGAGGGTTAGAACCAAAAGTAGAAATGACCGATCCAGATTTGGTGCAATTAATTTGTGCGTTTAGACTACTAGATGAAGATGTAGAATTATCTATTTCTACGCGAGAAAGTGAAGTGTTTAGAAATAATATTGTGAATTTAGGAATTACTTCTATAAGTGCTGAATCTAAAACAAATCCAGGAGGTTATGCTGTAGCACCAGAATCATTGGAGCAATTTGAAATATCTGATGAACGCTCTACAGAAGATATTGCAAGCATGCTTAAGGATCAAGGTTTAGAAGTGGTATGGAAAGATTGGGCAAATAATTGGGAGTAAGATGGACTATAGTGGGTTGAGTTTAGGTGAGAAAATTTCTTATTGGTGTAATAAAAGTGATTTTGTTACTTTAAATACTTTCGTAGGTGATGAGATAGAGGTTAACGACAACACTATTTTTTTAGGAGATTTTGAAGGAGGGTTAAGAGTTAATCCGGGAGTGATTTTTATACATAGAGGGTGTATTAAAGGTAAATTATTAATTGAAGAAAAAGCTAAAGTTATTATTCTTGGTTTGGTAAAAGGTAGTATTAAATCTAAAAGTTTATTGCATTTGAGAAAAGGGTGTGAGGTAGTAGGAGATGTTACTGCTAAAAAAATATCTATTCAGCCTGGGGTTAAATTTAAAGGTGATATAGTAAAATGGAATTAACGAATCAAGAACAACAACAATACAATCGTCATCTTATTTTAAATGAGATAGGAGAATTAGGGCAGTTAAAATTAAAGCAAGCCAAGGTTTTAGTCATTGGAGCTGGAGGTTTGGGTTGCCCTATATTACAATATTTATCGGCAGCTGGTGTGGGGACTATCGGTATTATTGATCACGACACCATAGATCAGAGTAATTTACAACGTCAGGTTTTATATTCTCATGATGACATTGGAAAGTTTAAGGCTGAGGTTGCAGCTAATAAATTGTCGGGTTTAAATCCGTTTGTCAATTTTGAAATATACTTACAACGATTAACTTCAGAAATCGCTATTGATTTGTTTTCTAGATATGATATTATAGTGGATGGAAGTGATAATTTTCCAACGCGTTACTTAGTAAATGACGCTGCTGTTTTAACAGATAAACCAGTAGTATTTGGTTCTATTTTTAAGTTTGAAGGGCAAGTGTCAGTATTTAACTATAAAAACGGACCAACGTACAGGTGTTTATATCCAAATGCACCACAGCCTAATGAAGTTCCTAATTGTTCTGAGATAGGAGTTTTAGGAGTATTGCCAGGAATTATAGGTTCTTTACAGGCTAATGAAGTGTTAAAAATAATTTGTGGTATAGGTGAAGTGTTGTTTGGGAAATTACTTACTTATAACGCGCTTACTATGCAGCAAATGATACTGGGTTTTCAAAGAAATGAAGCTATTCAAATTACCAGTTTATATGCCGATTACGAATTCTTTTGTGGCTTAGCTAAGAGTAGTTTAGAGATCACTAAAGATGAATTGGAAAAGAATTTAGAGCGATATAACCTGTTAGATGTCCGTGAAGATTATGAACGAGCGCAGTATCATATTGGTGGACAACATATTCCATTAAGGGAATTAGCAGATAGAGTTGATGAGGTCTTTCAAGATAAAGATTTAGTAGTGTATTGTAAAGCAGGGGTGCGTAGTAATATGGCAATTGATATTATAAGAAACAAAGGGTTTACTAGTCAATTATTGAATTTAAAAGGAGGTTTAACTACTCTTTAAGAATGATTTGTATGTCTTTTGTTGAAAAAAAGAAGAAAACATAAGGATTTTTGTAAGTAAATCATCTACGAACGAACAAAATAACATCTAATAAAGGTAGAGGTGGATAAATATTTGTATTATATTTGCACTCTATTTAGGAATAATCTAATTTAATATGATAAAAGTCTCAGAATCAGCAAAAAAGAAAGTCATTTCCTTAATGGAAGAAGACGGGTTTGATGCAACTAATGATTATGTTAGAGTTGGTGTAAAGAGTGGAGGTTGTTCAGGACTTTCATACGATTTGACATTTGACAGAGAAAAGTTAGAAAACGATAAAGTTTTTGAAGAAAATGATATTAAAATAATTGTTGATAAAAAAAGCTTTTTATACTTAGTAGGAACTACATTAGAATTTTCAGGTGGTTTGAACGGAAAAGGTTTTGTGTTTAATAATCCTAATGCCAATAGAACCTGTGGTTGTGGAGAAAGTTTTTCACTATAAATTCAAATAAATCGAGAAGATGAGTAAGTATACAGAGGACGATTTAGAAAGAGAATTAAAAGACAAAGAATACGAATATGGATTCTATACCGATATAGAGTCTGATACATTTCCTATTGGCTTAAATGAAGCTATTGTACGTGCAATTTCTAAAAAGAAAGAAGAGCCCGAATGGATGACGGAATGGCGTTTGGAGGCTTTTAGAGTATGGAAAGAAATGGAAGAACCAGACTGGGCAAATGTAAACTATGAGAAACCAGATTTTCAGGCTATCGCATATTACTCTGCTCCTGTAGCTGTTGATCCGAATAAAACATTAGATGATGTCGATCCTGATCTTTTAGCAATGTATAAAAAGCTAGGAATATCAGTAGATGAGCAGAAGAAAATGAATAATATAGCTATGGATATTGTTGTTGATTCGGTTTCTGTAGCAACTACATTTAAAGACACTTTAGCTGAAAAAGGAATTATTTTTTGCCCAATATCTGAAGCTATTCAGGAGCACCCTGAATTAGTTCGTAAATATTTAGGAACTATAGTTCCGCAAAAAGACAACTTTTATGCAGCGTTAAATTCTGCGGTATTTAGCGACGGGTCATTCTGTTATATTCCAAAAGGAGTGCGTTGTCCGATGGAATTATCTACATATTTCAGAATTAATCAAGCAGGAACAGGTCAGTTCGAAAGAACTTTACTAATTGCTGATGAAGGTTCATACGTAAGCTACTTAGAAGGGTGTACTGCCCCAAGTAGAGATGAAAATCAATTACACGCTGCAGTTGTAGAGCTCATTGCTTTAGATAATGCAGAAATAAAGTATTCTACAGTCCAAAATTGGTATCCAGGAAATAGTGAGGGATTAGGTGGAGTTTACAATTTTGTAACGAAAAGAGGATTATGTGAGAAAAATGCAAAAATCTCTTGGACGCAAGTTGAAACAGGTAGTGCTGTAACGTGGAAATACCCATCTTGTATCTTAAAAGGAAATAACTCTATTGGAGAGTTTTATTCTATTGCTGTAACGAATAACTTTCAGCAAGCAGATACAGGTACAAAAATGATTCATTTAGGAAAGAACACCAAGAGTACTATAATTTCCAAAGGGATTTCTGCTGGAAAATCACAAAACTCATATAGAGGATTAGTGCATATGGGGCCAAGAGCGAAAAATGCAAGAAATTTCTCGCAATGTGATTCTTTGTTAATGGGTAATGATTGTGGAGCACACACTTTTCCGTACATTGAAGTGAAAAATAAATCAGCACAAGTAGAGCATGAAGCTACAACAAGTAAAATTGGTGAAGACCAAATTTTCTATTGTAACCAACGTGGTATTGATACTGAAAAAGCTATCGCATTAATTGTAAATGGTTTTAGTAAAGATGTATTGAATAAACTACCAATGGAATTTGCTGTAGAGGCTCAAAAGTTGTTGGAAATCAGTTTAGAAGGTTCAGTAGGTTAAAAAAAAATATTCATGAAAAAGTTAGTTTTAATATTGTGTTTAACTGCATTTATTGCATGTAAAACTGATAAAAAGGAAGTTGTTACCGAAACAATTGAAAAGGAAGTTGTTCATCAGGTATTGAAAGGAAATTATTTATATTATACTGATGCGGCAATTTTACAAACAACTACTGAAGTGTATGGTGTAGTATTAGATGAAAATTCAATAGCCTTAGATAAAAAGGTAAAACCTTATAAAGTATTGGATACTGATATGGTTCCTGTAGAAATAAAAGGGGAAGTTATTCCGAAACCTGAAGGAGAAGAGGGCTGGCCGTTAAAAGTTAAAATAGTAGAAATACTAAATGTAACTAAACCAAGCCCAGAAAAAAAAGATGTTATAACACTAGGAAAAGAATAAAATGTTAGAAATTAAAAATTTACACGCAGGAATAGAAGATAAAGAAATTCTTAAAGGAATTAATTTAACGGTTAATGCAGGGGAAATTCATGCGATAATGGGGCCAAATGGGGCAGGTAAAAGTACTTTGTCAGCTGTAATTGCAGGAAAAGAAGAGTATGAGGTTACTAAAGGAAACGTGTCACTATCTGATGAGGACCTTTTAGAGTTAGATCCTGCAGAGCGAGCACATAAAGGGGTGTTTTTGTCATTTCAATATCCCGTAGAAATCCCAGGTGTTTCTGTAACAAACTTTATTAAAACAGCTATAAACGAATCTCGTAAAGCTAATGGTAAAGAAGATATGCCAGCAAAAGAAATGTTACAAAAGATTCGTGAGAAATCTGAATTACTAGAGATCGACCGTAAGTTTTTATCTCGTTCATTAAATGAAGGGTTTTCTGGAGGAGAGAAAAAACGTAATGAAATATTTCAAATGGCTATGTTGGAACCAAAATTGGCTATTTTGGATGAAACAGATTCAGGCTTAGATATTGATGCTTTACGTATTGTAGCCAATGGTGTTAATAAATTAAAAAATGAGAATAATGCGGTTTTAATAATTACGCATTACCAACGTTTGTTGGATTATATAAAACCAGATTTTGTACATGTATTATTTGATGGTAAAATTGTAAAATCAGGAGACGCTTCTTTAGCTTTAGAATTAGAAGAAAAAGGGTACGACTGGATTAAAGAAGAAATTAATGCATAATTAGTAGCTTTTTTTACTGCTTAACAGGTAATAAAGAACTATTAAACATTGAGTAAATGGAGTTAAAAGAAAAATTATTATCATCATATGTTGCTTTTGAAAATGGCGTGAATATCAATTCTGATGTACACGAAATTAGAACTCAAGCATTAAAGGAATTTGAAGTTTTAGGATTCCCTACAAAGAAATTGGAGGCATGGAAATACACGTCTTTAAATTCAATTTTAAAAGAAGACTATAGTATTTTTCCAAATAAAGAACAAGCAATTGAATTTGCTGAAGTGAAGAAATATTTCATTCATGATATTGATTCATATAAGGTTGTTTTTATCGATGGGAAATACAGTTCTTTTTTATCGGATACTACTCATGATGTAATTGATGTGTGTTTGTTGTCATCAGCATTTACAAAATCAAAACATAAAGCTGTTATTGAAAATTATTTCAATAAAGTAGCTAAGCAAGATAATATGACGGCTTTAAATACAGCTTATGCAAACGAGGGATCGTATATTTACATTCCAAAAAATGTAGAGGTTGATAAGCCAATTCAAATTATAAATTTTGCTACAGGGAATGAGGCTGCAACCTTATTACAACCACGTAATTTAATTGTTGCAAGTGAAAATTCTCATGTTCAAATTATTGAACGCCATCAGAGTTTGTCAGAAAATGCAATACTGACAAATGTTGTTACTGAAATTTTTGCTGAAAAAAACGCAAATGTTGATTACTATAAGATCCAGAATGATCATAGCGCTGCGTCATTAATAGATAATACATTTGTAGCTCAGGAGCGTGATACAGTATGTTCAGTACATACTTTTTCTTTTGGAGGGAAAATAGTTAGAAATAATTTAAACTTTTTTCAAAATGGAGAACATGTAGATTCTATTTTGAAAGGAATTACGATTTTAGAAGAAAAGCAACACGTTGATCATCATACGCTAGTACATCATATTGCACCTAATTGTGAAAGTCACCAAGATTATAAAGGGATCTATGATGATAGGTCAACAGGAGTTTTTAACGGAAAAGTAATCGTTAATAAGGAAGCGCAGAAAACAAATGCATACCAACAAAATAATAATGTGTTGGTAAGTGATAAAGCTACTGTAAACGCAAAACCTCAATTAGAAATTTTTGCTGATGATGTAAAATGTTCTCATGGTTGTACTATTGGTCAATTAGATGATCAAGCTTTGTTCTATATGCAACAACGTGGAATTCCTAAGAAGGAAGCTAAAGCATTGTTAATGTATGCGTTTTCAAACACAGTATTGGAAAGTGTTAAAATTCCAGAAGTAAAAACTAGAATAAATAAATTAATTGCTAAAAAACTGAATGTTAATTTAGGGTTTGATTTGTAGGAAAGGTAATAGATAAATTAAAAGAGTAAAACCTCAATCGAGTAAAATCGATTGAGGTTTTTTTTGTTATAAAATGTTATTTTAATCTGTTTTATTAGCATTTTGTCTAATATTTAACTTTTTTTTAGATAAATGTTAAATATTGGGGTAACAAAAATAGGAATTATAGAACCTAATAATGTAACAAACAAATTTTATTTTATGAAAAAAGTTTTAATTGCAACTTTTGTTGCTACGTTTTTATTTTGGTCTTGTGATACAGATAATTTAGAAAGTCAAATTTCTCAAGAGGAGCAAAAGGTGAATTTAGGCGTTGAAGCCGATGAGTTGTCAAGAATAGCAAGCAATACTACAGGGAGGCAATGTCACTCTATGAATGTACTTGCTAGACAATTAGAAGAAAATCCTGGAATGCTTCAGAGAATGCAAGATATTGAGGTTCATACTAGAAATTTCAAAAAACCAGATGGGGTTGGAAATGGAAATGGAAATGGCGGAGGTGATGATGATGGCTCAGGAGGTAGTGATAATTTAGGAGTAATTAGCATTCCTGTATATGTACATGTTCTTTATAATGGTTCGCAGGAAAATATAAGTAGTTCTCAAATTAATTCGCAAATGGCTGTATTAAATAATGACTTTAGGGGTACTAATTCTGATCTTAATCAAGTGCCTTCAGAATTTACAAGCTTAGTTGCTGATAGTGAGATAGAATTTACTTTAGCAGGTGTAACAAGAAAAGCAACGTCAAAAACCTCATGGGGTACCAATGATTCTATGAAAAATTCATCTAGTGGTGGAGTAGATCCTATTACACCTACAACACATTTAAATATATGGGTGTGTAATATAGGAGGTGGTATTTTAGGATATGCTCAATTTCCTGGAGGAAATTCTAGTACAGATGGTGTTGTAGTTGGTCATCAATATTTTGGGACACAAGGATATATCTCAGCTCCTTTTGATGAGGGAAGAACTACAACGCATGAAGTTGGACATTATTTAAACTTACGTCATATATGGGGAGATGGTAGATGCAAGAGAGATGATTATGTTTCTGACACACCTTCTTCTGATGGCCCAAATTACGGATGTCCATCATACCCTACGGTAAACTGTCGTTCAAATGATATGACCATGAATTATATGGATTATGTAGATGATGCTTGTATGTATATGTTTTCTGAAGGGCAAAAAACCAGAATGAGAGCAATATTTGTTGCAGGTGGAGCTAGAGATGCGATGGCAAATTAGACGATAATTTACGAATAACATCAAAGCCTTATGAGATTTAATCTTATAAGGCCTTTTTGTATGAAATAATCAATAACTTTGTATTCAGAAACAAGTTGTTAGCAATGATATTGGAAAAAGATTTAAAAAATGTAAAAAAGGATTTCCCAATTCTTAGTCAAGAAGTTAACGGAAGGCCATTAGTGTATTTAGATAATGGAGCCTCTTCTCAAAAGCCACAAGTGGTTATTGATGCTATCGCTAAGTATTATACAGAAATAAATGCTAATATTCATCGTGGGGTACATACGTTAAGTCAAAAAGCAACTGACGCCTATGAAGAATCACGTAAGAAATTACAAATTCACTTTAATGCAAAACACGATTTTGAAATTTTATTTACAAAAGGAACTACTGATGGCATTAACTTAGTGGCCAATGGATTTACGACTTTATTATCAAAAGGAGATGAAATAATAGTTTCTCATTTAGAGCATCATTCTAATATTGTTCCTTGGCAAATGTTATGTGAACGCACGGGGGCTGTTTTAAAAGTGATTCCGATGAATGACAAAGGGGAGTTGCTGATGGATGCCTATGACAAACTATTGTCAGATAAAACTAAATTAGTGGCTGTAAATCATGTGTCAAACGCATTGGGAACAATTAATCCTATAAAATATATCATTGATAAGGCGCATGAGTATGAGGCTGTGATTTTAATTGATGGAGCGCAAGCAACACCACATATTAAACCTGATGTACAAGCGTTAAATTGTGATTTTTATGTGTGTTCAGCACATAAAATGTGTGGGCCTACAGGAATTGGTGTATTATACGGTAAAGAGGAGTGGCTAAACATCATGCCTCCATACCAAGGTGGGGGTGAAATGATAAAGGAAGTAACTTTTGAGGAAACTATTTATGCTTGTTTACCACATAAATTTGAAGCGGGTACGCCAAATATTGCGGGAGGGATTGTTTTTGGAGTTGCTATTGATTATTTAAATGCAATCGGTTTTGAAACTATTCAAAGGCGAGAAAACGAGTTGTTATCCTATGCTATGCAAGAGTTAGGACAAATTGATGGTATAAATTTCGTAGGAACAGCTAAAGATAAGGTCTCAGTAATATCATTTAATATAGAAGGATGCCATCCTTATGATATAGGAACAATAGTAGATAAATTAGGTATTGCAGTAAGAACAGGTCATCATTGTACACAACCAATCATGCAGTTTTTTGATATCCCAGGAACTATACGAGCATCATTCATGTTTTATAATACAAAGGAAGATGTTGATGTTTTGGTAAGTGCGGTTAAAAAGGCAATAAAGATGTTGCTTTAAAATAAAGTATTCAATATCAATGATTTTTGGCATAGAATTCGTATTATTAATACTATAAAATATAATATTATGAAATATTTACTATTGACATTAATAACCTTGTCTAGCTTTACACTTATGGGATGTAAGAAAACAAAAACAGTTTTAATAAAGTCTAACCTGGTTACTTGTGAAGGAGTTTCAACTCAAAAATGCATGGAATATCAGCTAAAAGGGGAAGATTCTTGGCAATTATTTTATGGGGAAATTGAAGGATTTACTTATGAAGAAGGATACAAATATGAATTAGAAGTTGATGTTGAAAAAGTAGCCAATCCTCCAGCAGATGGATCAAGTTTAAAATACAGTTTAAAAGAAGTACTAAAAAAAGAGAAAGATTTAGCTATGATAAGTATGCTTACTGCTTCTAATGAATTAAAGGAGACGCAAGAAAAAAATAATCCATTAGCAGTGTATGACTCACATACTAGAGGGTATCATTATACTTTAACGGTATATGATACATACGCAACAGTGCTTAAAGAATATAAAGGAACACCTAGAAAAGTTACAGTTGAAGCTACAGTTATTGATGAGTTGAAAAAAATTATTGAAAATGTTTCTGTAGATAAAATAGGAACTTATGAGGCGCCTACTAAGAAAAGATACTATGATGGAGCACCAATAACAACTATTGCAATTTTTAGAAAAGGAGAGAAGTTTACATCTCAAGCTTTTGATGGAGGGTTTCCTCCTAAAGCATTAGAAGTTTTAGTAAACAAAGTTTTATCTTTGTCAGCTGAAAAGTAAAGCTTTATGACTATAAATGAAATACAAAGTGAACTTGTAGATGAGTTTTCGATGTTTGATGATTGGATGGATCGTTATGAGTATATGATTGAGTTAGGAAAATCATTACCCATAATTGATGATCAATATAAAAAAGAAGAAAATCTTATAAAAGGGTGTCAATCAAAAGTGTGGTTACATGCTGAATTAAGTAATGATAAAGTTGTGTATACCGCAGATAGTGATGCTATTATTACGAAAGGAATTGTTTCTATCTTAATACGCACATTTACAAACCAGTCACCAAGCGAAATTTTGTTAGCTAATACTGAATTTATAGATGAAATTGGACTGAAAGAACACCTGTCTCCAACAAGAGCGAATGGGTTAGTGAGTATGATTAAGCAAATAAAGCTATATGCTGTAGCATTTCAAACACAGGGAAAAACGAATTAGTTTTGATTCTTTTTTGAAAATAGTAAACTTAATAAAAGAAAAATGTCAGAAGAAATAGATGTAAACGAGTTAGGTGAAAAAATTGTTAGAGTAATTAAAACAATATATGACCCGGAAATCCCAGTAGATGTATATGAGTTAGGATTGATATATGATGTTATGGTAAATGAAGATTATGATGTAAAAGTAATTATGACCTTAACAACACCAAATTGCCCCGTTGCGGAAACATTACCAAAAGAGGTAGAGGATAAAATAAAAACATTAAAAGAGGTGAATGATTGTGAGGTTGAAATTACTTTTGAGCCAGAATGGACTAAAGATTTAATGAGTGATGAAGCTAAGCTAGAACTAGGGATGCTCTAGTTAATAAGATATAAATGTGTAATGATTCCTGCTTTTTTGCAGGAATTCTTTTTTAAGATTATTATGTCAGGAGAAATAAAAAATAGAGTTGCAGAAAACACAAATTTACTTACGTTTGACCTTGAAGATTATTATATAGAAGGGGAACGTATACAGATAGATATATCGCAATGGCTAGATCAAGGGTTTATTCTTCGAGAAAAAGATTTTCGCACAAGTTTAGAAAGTTACAACTGGGAACAGTATAAAGGAATGTATGTAACGGTTTTTTGTGGTACTGATGCAATTGTTCCTGCCTGGGCTTTTATGTTGTTAGTCGTGAAATTAAGCCCGTTTATCGAAAAAGTTGTAATTGGTGACTTAGAGGTATTGGAGACGGCTCTTTATGATGAAATTTTAAATAATATTGATTTATCAATTTACAAAGATAAATATGTCATTATAAAAGGGTGTGCTAACAAGCCAGTACCACAGAGTGCTTATTTAAATATTACAAATAGACTTATTGGAGTAGCCAAATCCGTAATGTATGGGGAGGCCTGCTCTTCAGTGCCATTGTATAAAAAAAGATAAAGATTAACTAATTGGTAATCAGCAGATTAATTATTTAAGGTGTTTTTTAAACAATTTATATCTTTGCATTTCAGAAAATTTGAAACTAACATTTATGAAAAAAATAGTATTTGCGTTAGCATTAGCGTTAACAACAGGAAATATTTTTGCTCAAGAAGCGGTAGCAAAAGATTCTATCACTGATGGATGGAAAAGAGGGGGTAATGTATTAATTACTTTTAATCAGTCAGCATTCAACAACGAATGGACTGGTGGAGGGGTAGGAAACGTAGCGGCTAACGTTTTAATAAACTATGACTTTAACTTAACTAAAGGAGATTTAATTTGGGATAATAAGTTTATTGCTGATTATGGAGTGAACAAAAATAAAGGACAAGAAGATTTTGTTAAAAACAATGACCGTTTAGAGTTCAACTCATTGGCAGGTAAGAAAATGAAAGGGCACTGGTATTACTCTGTGTATTTTAACATGAAAACACAAATGGATACTGGTTATGTTTTAGGGGTAGATGATGCTAGTACACCGTTAGTCGATGAGTCAAAAATATTGTATAGTAATTCTCATTTCTTTTCTCCAGTATATTTCCAAGCAGGACCTGGGTTTTTATGGAAAAAATCTGATAATTTAAATGTAAATATTTCACCGGCAGCTGCTAAATTAATAATGGTACATAAAGAATATGCAGGGCTTTTTGGTACAGAAGCAGGTGATACTTCTCGTTTTGAGTTAGGAGCGGCAGTAAGAGGGTATTACAAAGTTGATTTAATGAAAAATATTTCTGTTGAAAATATTTTAGCATTGTATACAAATTACTTAGAGGATCCACAAAATGTAGATGTTGATTATACTATGAACTTGGCGATGCAAGTAAACAAATATATTTCAGCAAACTTAGCGTTTCAAGCAATATATGATGATAATGCACAACGTAATGGTTTTCAGATTAGAGAAGCGTTTGGTTTAGGGTTTAATTATGCTTTCTAAAGGATAATTAATTATTGTTAATCACCAAAAAGGGCTCGCTATTAGCGAGCCCTTTTTTGTTTTTTTAAGCTGACTTTGATTCTATTGAAGTTTCTATAATAGTACTAAGTGAAAATATTTGAATAGATATAATGCTATAATAAGAAAACTTAATTTCATATAATAGTTTTCCGTATAAGAAATATTTTAGGCAAAGTTTTCATCGTAATCAGGGTATAAAAATTTATTATACGGAAAACGAGTAATGTGTATGCGTCTTACTTCACTATAAACACGCTTTTTAAAATCCTCAATATTTTCTTTTTCAGTTGCTGAAATAAATAAAGCATTGTCACCAACATCATTCATCCAAGTTTCTTTCCAGTCCTCTAAAGTATAGTGAGCTTTGCTACGTTCCGTGATAATGTCATCTTCATCAATAGTTTCATGCTTGTAACTATCAATTTTATTAAATACCATTATTGTAGGCTTGTCTGAGCTTTCTATTTCTCCTAAAATTTTATCTACAGAGGCAATTTGATCTTCAAAAGTGGGATGAGAAATATCTACTATATGTAAAAGGATATCAGCCTCTCTAACCTCATCCAAAGTACTTTTAAAGGAGTCAACCAATTGTGTGGGTAGTTTCCGTATAAATCCTACCGTATCACTTAATAGAAAAGGGAGGTTTTTAATAACTACTTTTCTTACGGTAGTATCTAAGGTTGCGAATAGCTTGTTTTCAGCAAAAACCTCTGACTTAGCTATTACGTTCATTAAAGTAGATTTACCAACATTAGTATACCCGACTAAAGCTACGCGAATCAAGTCACCTCTATTCCCTCTTTGGGTAGCCATTTGTTTGTCAATAGTGTTTATTTTCTTTCTAAGTAAAGAAATTTTATCGCGGACAATACGTCTATCAGTTTCAATTTCTGTTTCCCCAGGTCCACGCATTCCAATACCTCCTCGTTGTCTTTCCAAGTGAGTCCATAGTCCAGTTAATCTTGGTAAAAAATATTGGTACTGTGCTAGTTCTACTTGAGTTCTGGCATAAGATGTTTGTGCACGTTGTGCAAAAATATCAAGAATTAGTAAAGTTCTATCTAATACTTTACATTCTAAGACAGCTTCGATGTTTTTTTGTTGTGAAGGAGTAAGCTCATCATCAAATATAGCGGTAGTAACATTGTTTTCTTGAATAAAAACGCGTACATCATCTAGTTTACCAGATCCAAGAAATGTTTTGGAATTAGGCATATCCATACGTTGGGTGAAACGTTTTTTAACTTCTCCACCAGCTGTGTATGTCAGGAATTCCAATTCATCTAAGTATTCCTTAGACTTTTCTTCGTTCTGAATTCTTGTTATAATACCAATAAGCACTACATTTTCGTGCTTAATTTGTTTCTTTTCTATCATAATTCAATTTCGATAGCGCAAAGCTACGTATAAGATTCTAATTTACTAATTTATACTATTTTTAGTTTAAAAATCACTTAATATTTAAGGGTATTTAAAGTGAAAGTAGTATTTTCATTTAAATTAATTAATAAACATAGATGAACTCAATATATACCGTAGCGTTTTATAATCTTGAAAATTTATTTGACACTAAAGATGATCCAAATACGTTAGATCGAGAATTTTTACCATCGGGGAAAAAGTTTTGGACAGAAAAGAGGTATCGAAAAAAGGTATATAAAATGGGGAAGGCAATATCAAATATTGCGAAGGATAAAACAGGTAAATCTCCAGTTTTAGTGGGGGTTGCTGAAGTTGAAAATGCTGATGTAATTCAAGACCTAGTTGAAAGTAAATATTTAGAAAAATCGAATTATAATTTTGTGCATTATGACTCGCCAGATGAACGTGGAATTGATGTAGCTTTATTGATAAACGAGGATTACTTTACCTTGGAACACTCGGAACCAGTACCTATTGCTGTATATGAAACTAATGGTGTTAAGGATTATACGCGTGATGCTTTATACGTAAAAGGAGTGATGAATGGGGAGCGAGTACATGTACTTGTGTGTCATTGGCCTTCACGTAGAGATGGCGCTGAATCAACAAGTCATAAAAGGGTGCAGGCTGCAGGACAAATAACTAGCTTTATAGAACAACAGGCTGATATCAATGAGTTGTCCAAAGTAATCATAATGGGGGATTTTAATGATAATCCTATTGATGTTAGTATAAAAGAGCATTTGGTTACTTCAAGTTTATATAATCCGTTTGAAAAACTGATGAATATCACTCGTGGTAGCTTGAGTTACTATTCACGATGGCACTTGTTTGATCAGATTATTTTCTCACATAATTTTTTTAAGATGGAGAAAGAAAAACATAGCTTTCAGAATGCGGATATTTTTGATCATGAATTTTTAAAAGAATGGGAAGGACCTAATAAAGGCCTTCCATTTAGAACTTTTAAAGGAAGGCGATACTTGGGGGGGTATAGTGATCATTTTCCAGTTTATATTAATTTGAAAAAAAATTAATATAAACCTCTATTTTAATCCTCTTATTAGGATGCTAGTCTTGCTGATAAGTTATCCAATAGCTTGTTTTAAATCAGCTAACAAATCGTCAATATCTTCAATACCAACACTTAATCTTATTAAAGAGTCTGTAATTCCAATTTTTAATTTTTCTGATTCAGGGACAGATGCATGTGTCATAGTTGTTGGATGGTTTACCAAACTTTCTACACCTCCTAATGATTCTGCTAAAGCAAAAATTTTGGTGTTTTCTAAAAAGTTAAACGCGGCAGCTTGACTTTCGTCTTTTAAACGAAAAGAAACCATTCCTCCAAAATCATCCATTTGGCTTTTAGCAATAGTATGGTTAGGGTGACTTTCCAATCCAGGATAGTATACTTCTTTTACCTTGTTGTGATTTAGTAAGTATTGGGCAATGATTTTACCATTTTCACAATGACGTTGCATTCTGATGTGTAAGGTTTTTATTCCTCTTAGTACTAAAAAACTATCCATTGGTCCTGCAACAGCACCAGCGGCAAACTGAATGAAGTGTAAATCTTCTGCTAATTGAGTGTCCTTAACCATTAAAGCCCCCATAACAACATCAGAATGCCCTCCTAAATATTTTGTTGCAGAATGCATAACGATATCCACCCCTAAATCTAATGGTCGTTGTAAGTAGGGAGTGGCGAAAGTATTGTCAACAGCGACTAATATGTTTTTATTTTTTAGTTTTGTTCCTTTTGTGATAGCTTTAATATCAGCAATTTTCATTAATGGGTTAGTTGGTGTTTCTAACCAAATTAATTTGGTGTTTTTCGAAATTGCATTCGTTACATTTTCAGGAGCATACATGTCTACAAACTTAAAGATAAGCCCGTATTTTTGAAATATTTGGGTAAACATTCTGTACGTTCCTCCGTATAAGTCATTACTGGTAATAATTTCATCACCAGGGCTTAGTGTTCTTAGTACGCAATCAATAGCGGATAGCCCTGAAGAAAAGGCAAAACCATGAGTGCCATTTTCTATGGAAGCAAAACTATCTTCCAATGCTGTTCTTGTAGGATTCGCTGTTCTTGAATACTCATATCCTTTATGAACCCCAGGGCTAGATTGTACAAAAGTTGATGTTTGGAATATGGGAGACATTATAGCTCCTGTAGTTGGTTCGTGTTTTTGACCTCCGTGTATAATTTTTGTGTTAAATTTCATAACTCAATGTTTTTTAATATTGAATTTAATGCTCTTTATGTTTAAGTGAAATTTCTTAATGACATGTATTAAAAATAAACCTTAGCTTATTTTTCACCTAAAACAAAAATAGATTAATTTGAATTTGAGTAGATTCATATATAAAAGGTAAAGTAAAAGTAATATTTATTGAATTAAAACCCTTTTTAAATTTTAAATGCTTTTATTTTGTAGTTAGCAATTTATACAAAATGAAAAAATTATATTATTTATCAACGTGTGACACTTGTAAGCGAATTATTGCAGCGTGGAATTTGCCATCAGATGTTATTCTACAAGACATTAAAATAGATGCAATAACAAGTTCTCAATTGGAAGAAATGTATCAATTGTCAGGAAGTTATGAAGCTTTATTTAGTAAAAGAGCAAAACTTTACAAGGAGAAAGATTTAAAGAATGTTAATTTAACCGAAGCAGATTATAAAAAGTATATTTTGGAGCATTATACGTTTTTAAAACGACCAGTGTTGTTGTATAATGGTCAGTTGTTTATAGGTAATTCTAAGAAAACAATCGCTTTAGCAAAAGAGTATATTGATGTTAAGTAAAAAGAGTTTCGCATTTATTGCTGCGTTTTTAGTTCAGTTATTTTATGGAATTACATTTACATTTGCAAATGATGTAATTGATGGAGGGTATATAAAACCTTATGGGTTTATATTGTTGCGATTGTCAGGAGCGACAATTTTATTTTGGTTGTTTAGTTTTTTTGCGCCAAAAGAGAAAGTATCTCCAAAAGATTTTTTAATTTTTGGAGCTGCGGCATTTTTTGGAGTGACATTAAATATGTTGACCTTTTTTAAAGGGCTTTCCTATACTACACCAATTCATGCTTCAGTAATTATGGTAGTAGTCCCCATAATAGTATTGTTATTATCAGCATTTATATTAAAAGAAAAGATTACCTCGTTAAAAGTTATTGGGGTTATTTTAGGGCTTTCAGGAGCATTAGTATTGACTCTTTACGGAAAATCGGCACAAGCAAATGACAATATATTATTAGGGAACTTTTTAGTGTTTATTAATGCAGTTTCCTATAGTATTTACATTATTATTATAAAACAATTAACGAGTAAATATCATCCGTTTACCTTTATTAAATGGTTATTTTTATTTGGGTTAATTATGGTAGCTCCATTTGGATTTAATGAGTTAAGAGAGGTACAATGGGAAACATTTCAGCTTTATACTTACTTTTCGGTTGCATTTATAATTGTTGCAGCAACTTTCGGTACATATCTTTTAAATCCATTGGCTTTACGTGAATTAAAGGCGTCAACAGTAAGTTCTTTTTTATACCTTCAACCGGTTATAGCTGGGGTGTTTGCAATAATGATGGGGAGTGATGTTTTAGATACAACAAAAATTATAGCGGCAATATTAATTTTTATTGGTGTATATTTAGTGAGTAAGCCTAATAAATTGGTTAAGGATTCCTAATGAGATACGCTACTAGAATTTTTAACTATATCGATGAGATTCCTGAGTTAGTTTGGGAGAGTTTGTCAGAAGCAAATAATGTATACTTTACTAAGCAGTATTTGAAAGCTTTTGAGGCGCATAATGCACATAGAATACAGTTTTTTTACTTGGTAGTTTATAATGTAAATACCCCAATTTCAATAGCTATTATTCAAGTATTGGAATTTGATTTTATAGAAGCAGATTTCACATCAAATGCTAATGCATTCCTTCAAAAGGCAAGTTATTACTTAAGGAATCTGATTAAAAGAGATTATGTAAAAATAATGATTTGTGGAAGTGCCTTTTTAAGTGGGGAACATGGGATATATATTAAATCTAGCGAAGATAAAAAACTTGTTCTTGAACAGTTAATTAAAGGTATTCAGGCGATTATAAATGCAAATAGGTATTTAGAAAAGTGGGTTGATATTATTGTATTGAAAGATTTTATAACCAAATCTTTGCCTATTGCAAATAATTTAAAAGCATACAACTATTCCGCGGTTCAGGTTGACCCTAATATGTTACTTACTCTAGACGCATCATGGAAAAATTTTGATGATTATTTAAGTTCGTTTAAATCTAAGTTCAGAGTTAAGGCCAAGAAGGCATACAAAACAAGTAATAATTTAGTCGTTAAAAATTTTACAGTTGCGGAGGTAAAACGATATAAAGAGGAATTAACACGGTTGTATTATAATGTAAAGGATAAGTCAAAATTTAATCCAGAAACATTAAATATTGCCACGTATATCTCTTTAAAAGAAGCGCTTAAAGATGATTTTGTGTTGAGAGGGTATTTTTTAGAAGAGAAGTTAGTAGGGTTTATGAGTGGTGTAGTTAGTAAAAATTCATTAGATGCGCATTATGTTGGAATTGATTATGACTTGAATAAAAAGTACGCTATTTATTCTAGAATGTTGTATGATTATGTAAAAATTGGAATAGATAGGAAATTAGGGTATATCAATTTCGGAAGAACTGCAGGAGAGATTAAAAGTACTTTAGGTGCTATTCCTGAAGAATTGACGTGTTATGTGCGCCATAAAAAATCGGTAGCTAACTTTTTATTTAAGCCATTTATCAGAAAAATAAAACCTTCTGTTTTTGAACAGCGGTATCCTTTTAAAAAGGAGAAATAAAAGGAAAGCCTTTAGATCAATGCAAAGCATTTTTTATATTTTAGCAATGATGTTTGTCCATTTATTAATAATGCCTTCCATTATTGTGAATGACACTAGCGAATATTTCTTAATATCCTTATTTATACTTAAATAAGCTATTGGTAACAATTACAGGTAATACACTGTGTTTAAAGGTCATGAGCTGTTCTGTTTCGTGAGACTTTCTACCCCTTATAAGATATAGTAATACTAAACAAAACCAACGGCTAAAGTTGAAGGAGAGGCTACTACTAATGTAAACTAGTTAATGCCTTTTATATGTTTTTTGGGAACTAATACTCTGCTTTGTTTTTTGATCAAATAGCGATGTAAATTTGCGTACCTTTGTGTAAATTTTTCAGATAATTATGATACAATCTATGACTGGTTATGGGAAAAGCATCCTGCAACTTCCTACCAAAAAAATTACTATTGAATTAAAATCATTGAATAGTAAAAGCCTTGATATGAATGTAAGAATGCCTTCTTATTATAAAGAAAAGGAACTGCCATTAAGGAGGCTAGTAGCAAAAGAAATTGTTAGAGGGAAAATTGATGTATCGTTGTTTGTGGAGGTTACTGGAGAAGAAACATCTACTAAAATAAATGAAGCTGTTGTAAGGGAATATATGAGACAATTACAGGCAATTGCCCCTAACACTTCAATTGAAAAATGCTTAGAGATGGCGATGCGTTTACCAGATTCTGCTAAAGCAGAACGCGCGGAGATAGATGAGGATGAGTGGAAAACAATTGAGGCGTATTTAAAAGAGGCGATTGGGGATATTGTTGCTTATAGAGTAGATGAAGGGAAGGTTTTAGAGGTAGATTTTTTACAGCGTAATGAAAACATTAGAAAACTGTTAGAAGAAGTAATTGCTGTAGATCCTGAACGTATTGCTGCAGTGAAAGAACGTTTACAAAAAGGAATTGCTGATTTGAAAGAGAAGGTAGATGAGAACCGTTTTGAGCAAGAACTGGTGTATTATATTGAAAAATATGATATTACGGAGGAAAAAGTACGTTTGAGTAATCATTTAGATTACTTTATTGCGTCAATAAACTCAGAAGATTCTAATGGTAAAAAATTAGGATTCATTGCTCAGGAAATGGGTAGAGAAATAAATACTATTGGTTCAAAATCTAATTATGCACCTATGCAAAAATTAGTAGTTCAAATGAAAGATGAGCTGGAGAAAATTAAAGAACAATTGTTAAATGTACTGTAATGATTAAAGGGAAGCTTATTGTTTTTTCAGCACCTTCTGGTTCAGGAAAAACAACAATTGTAAGACATTTATTGGGGATAGAAAAACTGAATTTAGAGTTTTCTATTTCAGCAACTTCTAGAATGCCTAGAGGAGGAGAGGTGGATGGTAAAGATTACTACTTTTTGTCACTTAAAGAATTTAAAAATAAAATTAAGGCTGATGAATTCTTAGAATGGGAAGAGGTTTATAGAGATAATTTTTACGGAACATTAAAGTCTGAAGTCGAGCGTATTTGGGCGCAAGGAAAGCATGTTATTTTTGATATAGATGTTGTTGGGGGGATAGATATCAAACGTATTTATCCTGAGCGTACGTTGTCGGTTTTTGTTAAACCACCAAGTATTGAAGAGCTTAAAATTAGATTGAAAAAGCGTTCTACGGAAAGTGAAGATAAAATAAATATGCGTATTGCTAAAGCTTCAATTGAGCTAGCTACAGCCCCACAGTTTGATTTTATTATTGAAAATGATAATTTAGATGTAGCTTTAAAAGAAGCAGAAGAACTAGCGCATAATTTTTTAAAGAAAAGGGTTTAGTTCAATAACATGAGTTATCATTCTGAACTTGTTTAGTGATGACATAAATTATTTTTTTTCGTCTGCGATTGATTAGATAAAAGAAAGAACTAATTAAGTAACCTGAATTTACGGGCATATTATGAAAATAGGTTTATACTTCGGAACGTTTAATCCAATTCACGTTGGACATATGGTAATTGCAAACCACATGGTTGAAAATGCTGATTTGGATCAAGTATGGATGGTGGTAACACCATTAAGTCCGTTTAAAAAGAAGAGTAGTTTGTTGGCTAATCATCATCGATTAGAAATGGTGTATTTAGCCACAGAAAACTATGACAAACTACAACCTTCAGATATAGAGTTTGGTTTGCCAGAACCTAATTATACCATTTACACCTTAGCATATTTAGAGGAGAAGTATCCTCAGCATGAGTTTTCATTATTAATGGGAGAGGACAATTTAAAAGGTTTTCATAAGTGGAAAAATTATGAAGCTATTTTAAATAATTACGATTTGTATGTGTATCCTAGAGTTTCAGAAGGAACAGTTGAACATCAGTTGAAAGACCACCCTAGAGTTACTAGAGTTGCCGCTCCAATTATGGAAATATCTTCTACCTTTATTCGTAAAAGTATTGCTGCTCAAAAAAACATTAAACCATTGCTAGATGCCAAAGTGTGGCAGTTTATTGATGAAATGAATTTTTATAAGTAGTTACTGTGGTTTGTTTAAGGGTTAAAATAAAAAACACAGGCCATTTGGTGTAATTTCTGTGGCCTATGTTTTTTATACATCTTAATACCATTTCTCACTTAAAAGAATCGTAATAAAACGCCCTTTTTCGCTTTCTACTTCAATTGAAAAAGAAACCGTAACTTAAAGGCTATGCTTTAGTTTTCTATTTTTGTATAAAGCAAAAAATCATCATTTCATTTTACAGTAATTTCAAACAAGAAAAGGTATAAGGTTATATTTTATAAATTTAAAGGATATCTTTAATTGTTGTTAACAATTCCTCCTATTTCCAAAAAAATTAATTACTTCTTGGAAACGTTTTACGGAGAAAATTGAATAAATTCGTTACAGTGAACAAAGCGTGAA
>Ga0105354_1000085_pt1 | contig 60765 bp, 53 predicted proteins | sample GOMGulsemesocosm_FD_83658 | JGI IMG/M metagenome (GOLD analysis project Ga0105354, IMG submission 83658) | Methane-oxidizing microbial communities from mesocosms in the Gulf of Mexico - GOM9B Gulf of Mexico | ecosystem: Environmental > Aquatic > Marine > Cold seeps | place: USA: Gulf of America...
TGCGCGTAGAGTTAGAGAGTTAAATATTTACTGTGAAATTCATCCTTATAACAGTAAGAAATACAATTTTGACGATTATAAAGCAGTTATTTTATCAGGATCTCCACATTCTGTTAGAGGAGAAAATCCACCAAAAGTAGATTTATCGTCTGTCAAAGGAAAAAAACCATTATTAGGGATTTGTTATGGAGCGCAATATTTAGCTCATTTTTATGATGGAGAGGTTGGTTCCTCTAATACACGTGAATATGGTCGTGCAAATTTATCATATATCAATACAGAATCGCCTTTACTTAAAGGAATAGAAGTAGGTTCTCAAGTTTGGATGAGTCACTCCGATACTATTTTAAGTTTGCCAGCGAACTATAAATGTATAGCAAGTACTTCTGATGTTGTAAATGCAGCTTATGAAATTGAAGGAGAGCAAACTTATGCGATACAGTTTCACCCAGAAGTATATCATTCAACTGATGGGAAGCAACTTTTAGAAAACTTCTTAGTAGGTATTGCTGAGGTTAGTCAAGAGTGGACTTCAGATAATTTTGTAGATGCTACCGTAGCAGATATAAAAGAGAAAGTAGGAAATGACAAAGTGGTCTTAGGGCTTTCTGGAGGAGTAGATTCTACCGTAGCGGCAGTTTTACTAAACAAAGCAATTGGGGATAATTTATACTGTGTATTTGTAAATAACGGATTGTTACGTAAAGATGAGTATTCTTCTGTATTAAAACAATACGAAGGAATGGGATTGAACGTGAAAGGAGTAGATGCCACTCAACAATTTTATGATGAGTTAGCAGGTTTGTCAGATCCAGAAGCAAAACGTAAAGCAATAGGTAAGGTCTTTATTGATGTATTTGACCAAGAAGCTAATTTAATAGAAGGAGTTAAGTGGTTAGCGCAAGGAACTATTTACCCAGACGTAATTGAATCAGTATCTGCGGATGGAGGTCCATCGGCAACAATTAAGTCACATCATAATGTAGGTGGTTTGCCTGATTTTATGAAGTTAAAAATTGTTGAGCCTTTACGTATGATCTTTAAAGATGAGGTGCGTAGAGCTGGAGCTTCAATGGGGATTGATGCTAAACTATTAGGACGTCATCCGTTTCCTGGTCCAGGTTTAGCAATTAGAATTTTAGGTGATATTACTCCGGAAAAAGTAGTGATGTTACAAGAAGTAGATGCTATTTTTATTAACGGATTGCGTGAACACGGTTTGTATGACAAGGTGTGGCAAGCAGGCGCTATTTTATTGCCAGTACAGTCTGTAGGGGTAATGGGAGATGAGCGTACTTATGAAAAGGCAGTTGCGTTAAGAGCAGTAGAAAGTACTGATGGTATGACGGCTGATTGGGTAAACTTACCATATGAATTTTTACAAAAAGTGTCTAATGACATCATTAATAAAGTAAAAGGTGTTAATAGAGTAGTGTATGACATTAGTTCTAAGCCACCTGCAACTATTGAGTGGGAGTAATTTTGATCTAAGAATTTCGATTTTTTATTTTTAAATAAAGATCAAATACATAAGAATAAAAAAATCATCAATTTATTGGTGATTTTTTTTGTTTGTAGTTAAAAAAAAATCACTTTATGACTGCAGGCTTCTGACAAATAAAAAAACATTATTAATAATTATTAGTCATATATTGTAGGATGATTTATTTTTGGCAAGAAGATTGCTTTTAAGATATTGTGAAATACTTTATGAATATGAGAAAAATAATATTAGGATTACTTTTTGTTTTTTCAATGACTGCATTAGGGCAAGGTTTTAAGGAACATACTGTAGCGGTAGGAGAGACGCTAAGTTTTATCGTTGAGAAGTATCAAGTGTCGCCTTATGAATTATTTCAGTTAAATCCTGACATAGAGGATGGGTTAGAAATAGGTGAGGTGTTAGTGATGTTGAAAAATAATCAATATCCTTTTGATGCTACTTTGATAGATTTAAAGAAATATAAAGTAAAGAAGAAGGAAACGTTATATGGTATTGCTCAAATATATGGGGTAACTGAAGCGGATATAAAAAAATACAATACTAGTTTATATGCCAATCAAATTAAAAAAGGCGATAAAATTAAAATTCCAGTTTTTAATAAAAACTTGGCTACACAGGTGGTAACAACCCCTGTAGATGTTGTAGAAGTAGTTGCAACTACTTCTACAACAGAAACGATTAGTCATGAGGTGCAACCTAAGGAAGGGAAATATGGTATTTCAAAGAAATATGGTATCACAATTCTTGAGTTGGAGGCGCAAAACCCGGAAATAGTAGCTGGATTAAAAATAGGGCAGGTATTGACAATAACTAAAAAAACAATAATAGAAACGGCTGTTGATCGAGCAGATACTGAAAACGATGCATTTGAGTATTATGTTGTAAAACAAAGTGAAGGATTTTATAGCTTGACTAAAAAATTAGGTGTTTCTAAAGATTCATTAGAAGTTTTAAATCCTAGTTTAGTTGACGGGTTAAAGATGGGAATGGTTTTAAAGTACCCTAAAAATAATTTAATAAAATCAGAAGTACCCTCATTTAATTTGTTAGATAGTATTAAGAATTATAAAACGCAACACATTACATTAATGCTGCCATTGATGTTAGATAAAATTGTAACGAATGATTCGGTTTCTAATATTAAAAAAGTAGTAATGAAAAGGGGAAACACCAATGTCTCTTTGGATTTTTACTCAGGTGTGCAAATGGCGGTTGATTCTATGAAATATGTGGGTATATCTACTAAAGTACGCGTTCTTGATACGGAATACAATAGGCGAGATGTAAAAGCTAATTCAAAAAAAATAGCTGAATTATTGGCAATGACTTATGAGGAAAATGAAGTAGTTATTGGGCCATTAGTAGCTGCAAACGTAGCATCTGTAGCAAAAGGGCTGGCAGAGCAAAATATTCCTGTGTTAGCACCATTTCCATTAAAAGCTACAGTACAAAGTAAAAATGTATACCAAACAGCAACCTCTATAGCTTACAAAAGGGCAGAAATGATACAATTTATTGAGTCATATAGCGAAGGGAAATCAATCATTATTGTTGCTGATAAGAAAATGAATGCTGTAAAAAAGGAGTTACAAGCAAAGTTTCCTAATGCAAAAATAATTACACCTAGAGAAGGGAATTTATTAATTCCAAAAGATTTTAATGGTTTGTTAAGTGAAGTAAATGAAAACATCGTAATTGTTGAAGCTGGAGAAGTAGGGTTGGTAGCAACGGTAACGAGTATTTTGGATACTAAAGTAAAAAAACATAAAATTACACTTTTTACTACAAGTAGTAAGAAGATATTTGATAATAGAGCGATAGCAAATAGATATAAAGCAAAATTAAATTTTCATTTTCCATCCGGAAATAAAGAGTTAACATCTGATAATGGAATTAATTTTATTAAAAAATATAAAGCTTTATACGGAAAGCTTCCTAGTAAATATGCTTGTAGAGGATATGATTTAACTATGGATGTTTTATTAAGGCAAGGAGTTGCTAATACTTTAGAAAAAGCTACAGTTGCCATTGGAGAAACGTCATACCTTGAAAATAAATTTAATTATTATAAAACTGCAACCGGAGGGTTTGTAAATAAAGCAATGTATATTTTGCGTTATACTCCAGAGTTAAATATTGAAGAAGCTAGTTTAACAACAGTATTAACAGAGAATAAATAAAGATATGATAACATCGAGTGTAGCTTATAAAGGATCATTACGTACCGTATCAGTACATTTAAGGTCCGGAAATGAAATTATTACTGATGCCCCAGTAGATAATAATGGTAAAGGAGAAGCTTTTTCGCCAACAGATACTGTAGCAACTGCTTTAGCAAGTTGTATGTTAACTATTATGGGAGTTAAGGCTAATGCAAAAGAAATAAATATAGAAGGAGCAACTGCTGAGGTAACAAAAACAATGGGTGTAAATCCACGTAGAATAACAAAAATAGAAGTAAATTTTAAATTACCATTTGATTTTGAAGAGACTACAAAAACTATTTTGGAACGTGCAGCGTTAACCTGTCCAGTATATTATAGTTTAAATGATGATATTGAAAAGGATATAACATTTAATTGGTTATAATGAAAACTCTAACATGCATATTATTTTTTGTATCAATGCAATTTATTGTTGCACAGGATATGGAAATATCATGGCATGCAGATAAAAAATTAACCTGGAATGACTTTAAAGCACCATCAGATGTTAATCATCCCTATGCAGCGATTACTTACTCAGGAATGTCTTATGGTTTTTCTGCAGAAGTTATTAATGGACAAGTGTATATAGACTATACAGTAAATTGTTTTTTTGTAGCGAATAAATCTTGGGTAAAAAAACAATATCTAGGTGATTTAGAATTGTTAAAACATGAACAGTTACATTTTGATATTACAGAGCTTTTTACTAGAAAATTCAGGAAAGAATTAAGTACAATGAGTTTTACTGAAAAGGTGAAGTCTGAAATTCAAGCTGTTTATAAAAGAATAACAAAGGAAAAAGTGGCAATGCAGGAACTATATGACTTAGAAACAGATCATTCCAAAAAGAAGTTTGCACAAAATGCTTGGCAATTAAAAATTAAAAACCAACTTCAAGAACTAAATGAGTTTGCCACTAAGTAATCAAGAATATCTTATAAAATTAGCACATACTAAAATGCCATTCGGGAAGTATAAAGGAAGGGATTTAATTAATTTACCTGAGCATTATATTGTGTGGTATAATAACAAAGGCTTTCCAAAAGGTCAATTAGGAGAAATGCTGAAGTTGGTATATGAATTACAATTAAACGGATTGGAAGATTTAGTTAGAAATATAAAAGTAAAATACCCAAAATAGTTTAGTGGTTGAGAAGATGCTATTTAGAAAGTAATCTTTCTGTTGTTTTATTTATTTAAGTCATTTTTTTTAGATTTATAGATGAGCTAGTCTTGTTATTAGTTTTTTAATTCTTAATAGTTCTAAAAGACTAAGGAATCTGTATGTAACTATTGCCTTAGGAATCTATAATGCCCTTCAAATAAGAATGGTTTATAAAAGAATCTTCCGTAAAAATACTTTTCGCTTACCTATTGTAATTGCCGTTTTAATCCGTATTTTTGCCGAGATTTCAACAACACAACAACTACAATCATGTCAAACGCGAAGTATATTTTTGTTACCGGAGGGGTAACTTCTTCATTAGGGAAGGGTATTATTGCAGCATCTTTAGCAAAATTATTACAATCAAGAGGATATAGAACTACTATTCAAAAGTTAGACCCGTATTTAAATGTAGATCCAGGAACATTAAATCCGTATGAGCATGGAGAATGTTTTGTGACAGATGATGGAGCAGAGACAGATTTAGATTTAGGGCATTATGAACGTTTTTTAAACGTAAACACTTCGCAAGCGAATAATGTAACTACGGGTAGAATTTATCAATCGGTAATTCAGAAGGAGCGTCGCGGTGAGTTTTTAGGAAAAACAGTTCAGGTAGTTCCACATATTACCAATGAAATTAAAGAGCGTATTCAGATTTTAGGGAAATCGGGTGATTATGATATTATAATTACAGAATTAGGAGGAACAGTAGGGGATATTGAATCATTACCATACATTGAGGCAGTACGCCAAATGAAATGGGAGTTAGGGGATGAAAACGCAATTGTTATTCATTTAACATTAGTACCATATTTAGCTGCTGCAGGTGAGTTAAAAACAAAGCCAACACAGCATTCTGTTAAAACATTAATGGAAAGCGGAGTGAAAGCTGATGTGTTAGTGTGTAGAACAGAACATGAATTATCAGATGATATTAGGCGTAAACTAGCATTGTTCTGTAATGTAAAAAAAGAAGCGGTTATCCAGTCTATTGATGCTTCAACTATCTATGATGTGCCAAATTTAATGCTGGAAGAGCAATTGGATACTGTTGTTTTAAATCAATTAGAGCTACCGTTAAATGAGACTCCGAAATTAGAAGTTTGGAATGATTTTGTAACAAGACATAAAAATCCTAAATCTACTATAACAGTTGGTCTAGTAGGAAAATATGTTGAATTACAAGATTCATATAAGTCAATATTAGAATCTTTTATTCATGCTGGAGCAGCGAATGAAGTGAAGGTAAAAGTAAAATCAATTCATTCAGAACATGTTACTGAAAATGATTTACAAGAAGTTGATGCTGTTTTGGTTGCACCAGGATTTGGAGGGAGAGGTATTGAAGGAAAAATAATAGCGGTACAATATGCAAGAGAAAATAATATTCCATTTTTAGGAATTTGTTTAGGAATGCAAATGGCGGTAATTGAATATTCAAGAAATGTATTAGGGTTAAAGGATGCTAATTCAGTAGAAATGAATGAAAATACACTTAACCCTGTTATCAACTTAATGGAAGAGCAAAAAACTGTTGTTGATAAAGGTGGTACTATGCGCTTAGGTGCTTGGAAATGTGAATTGAAGGAAGGGAGTAAAGCATACGAAATCTATGGCAAATCACAAATAGATGAACGTCACAGACATCGTTTTGAATTCAATAATGAATATAAGGAGCAACTAGAAGTTGCTGGAATGAAGGCTACAGGTTTTAATCCTAAAACTGGATTGGTGGAAATAGTAGAAATACCTACGCACCCTTGGTTTATTGGAGTGCAATACCATCCAGAGTATAAAAGTACAGTAGCAAGTCCACATCCGTTATTTGTCGATTTTGTAAAAGCTGCAGTAATGAATAAAAAAAATGTGTCAAAAAGTCATTAAAATGACTTTTGGAGTTTTATTTGATAAAAGAGATTAAAGGTAAAAACACACTCTTTATTAGGAGTGTGTTTTTATATGTAAACAAAAAATAGAATGGAGAAAAAAAAGTTTGACCCAAAACAACTTATTGGTTATGTGCTAATAGCAGTACTTGCTACTTGGATGTTGTATAACAACAAACCTACAAAGGAGGAGTTGAAACAACAAGAAGCTCAGAAAACAGAAGAAATTGTTAATGACGTTTCTGCTGATAAGGCAAATACAAAGGTAGTGGTCGAGGAAAATTTTTCTACCAATTCAGTGAATGATTCTACAGCTTTAGTAAAACTAAATAATAAATTAGGAACTTTAGCTTTTGGAGCAAGTTTACCATCTGCGAAAGAAATAATAACAGAAGTTTATAATAATGTTCTGGCATTAAAATTTAATAATAAAGGAGGGTATATAGAAACTGTAGAACTAAAAGATTTTAAAACTCACGATCAACAACCGTTATATTTGATTAAAGATAATAATGCATCTTTAAATATTAAATTAACAACTACTGACAACAGAATAGTAAATACCAAAGATTTATATTTTACTCCTACAGTAACTAAAAATGGAGGGAATCAAGTAATTTCGATGAAGTATTATGCTTCGCCTTCTAAGTTTATAGAATACCGTTATGAAATAAAAGAAAACGATTATATGGTTGGTTTTACCATACGATCACAAGGGTTTAGTGATGTAATTAATACTGCTAATGGAATTGATTTAAATTGGGATTTAAAAGCACGTGTAAATGAGAAGAGTTTATCGTATGAAAATCAAAATACGGCAATTCACTTTTTTGAAGATGATGATTTAGAATGTTTAGGGTTAACAGAAGGTGATGATATTGCTGAAAATGTAAATTGGGTAGGGTTTAAACAGCATTTCTTTTCTTCTATTTTATTAGCAGATACTGCTTTTAAGAAGATAACTGTTAAGCAGGATAACTATATAGATAATGATACTACTAGCGCTGAATTCTTAAAAGGATTTGAATTGCAAACTCAACTGAATGTTGCAGCTGGGGATATTAGTCAGAATATGTCATGGTATTTTGGACCAAATGATTATCAAATTTTAAAATCATATGAAGATTTAGGTTTAGAGAAAAATGTAAACTTAGGTTGGGGGATATTCGGATGGATTAATAAATTTTTATTTATTCCTATATTCGGATTTTTAAGTACGTATTTAGGAGCTAGTTTAGGGTATGGAGCAATCATTATTTTAATGACGATTGTAGTGCGAATTTTTATGTCACCATTAGTGTACAAATCTTACTTATCTAGTGCTAAAATGAAAGTTATTCGCCCAGAAATGGAAAAGATTAACAAAAAGTATCCAGATAAGAAGGATGCGATGAAGCGTCAGCAAGAAACAATGAAAATGCAGCGTGAATCTGGTGTAAGTATGATGTCTGGTTGTATTCCTGCAGTATTACAAATGCCAATATTCTTTGCTTTATTCCGTTTCTTTCCTTCTGAAATAGGATTACGTCAGAAAAACTTTTTATGGGCGGAAGATTTATCAGCTTATGATGAGGTATTGAAGTTGCCATTTAATTTGCCATTTTATGGTGATCACGTTAGTTTATTTCCAATATTCGCTTCGGTAGCTATTTTCTTTTATATGCGTATGACGCAAAGTCAACAAGCTAATATGCAGCAGCCAGTACAAGAAGGAATGCCTGATATGCAAAAAATGATGAAATACATGTTGTATTTCTCTCCAATAATGATGTTAATTTTCTTTAATAATTATGCAAGTGGGTTGAGTTTGTACTACTTTGTTTCTAATTTATTAACGATTACAATTATGTTGGCTATTAAAAAGTTTTTCATTGATGATGAAAAAATATTAGCGCAGATAAATGAGAATAAAAAGAAGCCTAAGAAACAAAATAAGTTCCAGAAAAAAATGCAAGAAATGATGGAAGAGGCTGAAAAACAGAAAAATAAAAATAAATAAATTCACCTTATAGAAATAGGAGTTGAATATAAAAAAAACATCTAATTTTTTAGATGTTTTTTTTTGTTAGATATTTACCACATAATTTTGGCGAATTAGCTAAGTTCTAATACCAATTAAAATCCAAAATGCACAATTAAATAGTTTCTTTTAAATCTATATTATCGCTTAAAAATATAACCATAACTAAGGGATGCTTATATTTTTAAACTCAACTAAATCTAAAATAATTCAATTTACGTATGAGCACCTTGAAATTTAATTGATATAATTTAGAATAGGCAATATATTTGGCAGCTTTTTTGCTACACTAAATAGTAGTAAATTGCGTTATTAAAAATAAGTTAATTAAAAAATCACTTAATGCAAAAAATAATTCTGCTTATAGCTGTCTTTTTTATAGGAAATGTTTTCGGACAAAACATAAATGCTTTTGATGAAAATGGGAAACGTCACGGAAAATGGAAAAAATATTATGATGACACAAAAAAAATTCGATACAAAGGGCAGTTTAATCATGGTAAAGAGGTTGGTGTGTTTGAGTTTTATCATAAGGAACCAAAAGGAAAACATCCATCATGTATAAAAATATTTGCATTAGATTCAGATATTGCTTTAGTAAAGTATTATACTTCTAATGGAGTGTTTTTATCTGAAGGAAAGATGAAAGGAAAGCAACGTGTTGGGACTTGGTCTTCTTATGAAAGAAATACTGGGGTTTTAATAGAAAAGGAAGAATATAAGGATGGGATGTTAAACGGTACAAAAATTTCTTATTATAAAGATGGCAAAGTGTTAAAAACAGAAGAGTTTAAAAATGATTTGTCACATGGTAAGAAATTAATATATGCTCCAAATGGAAAACTGATTAGTGAATATCTATTTGTCAACGGAAAAACTGATGGACTTTTTGTTGAATATGATAAATCAGGAAAAATATCCTTGACAGGAAAATACAAAATGGATAAACCTCAAGGTGTTTGGAAATATTATGAAAAAGGAATTTTAGTGAAAAAGAAAGATTATACACTTTCAAATAATCCTCTGAAAAAGAAGAAAAATAGGGAATAGAAGCAATAATTATTTAACAATATTAAAAGGCCCTTCAGGCCTTTTTTTTATTCGTAACTTTGTGCTTTCAAAAACGGATTAATGAAATCATTAGTGTGCTATTTATTGTAAGAGGTCAGTTTTAAAAATTAAAGATAAAATTTGTGAAAAGAGTAATAGTTGGTTTGTCTGGAGGTGTAGATTCAAGTGTCACTGCATATTTGTTAAAGGAACAGGGATATGAAGTTATTGGTTTGTTTATGAAAAACTGGCATGATGATACCGTAACAATTTCTAAAGAATGCCCCTGGTTAGAGGATAGTAATGATGCAATGTTAGTTGCAGAAAAACTAGGTATACCATTTCAAACCGTTGATCTTTCTGTAGAGTATAAAGATCGTATTGTTGACTATATGTTCAGAGAATACAAAATGGGGCGTACGCCAAACCCAGATGTGTTGTGTAATAGGGAAATAAAGTTTGATGTATTTTTAAAAATAGCGCTGAATTTAGGGGCAGACTATGTAGCAACTGGACATTACTGTAGAAAAGGAATTATAGAAAAAGATGGAAAAGAAATTTATCAGCTAAAAGCTGGGATAGATGGAAATAAGGATCAGTCTTATTTCTTATGCCAATTATCGCAAGATCAATTATCAAAAGCTATGTTCCCTATTGGTGAGCTAACAAAACCACAGGTAAGGAAAATAGCATCAGAACAAGATTTGGTAACAGCTGACAAAAAGGACTCACAAGGGCTATGCTTTATAGGTAAAGTGCGTTTACCAGATTTTTTGCAACAAAAATTAGCTCCTAAAGAAGGAGTAATTATAGAAGTTGCGGCTAATAATGCTATTTATAATGAAGTAAAACCTATCTTTTCTGATAAAGAAGAAGAATTGTCTTTTTTGGCAAAGAAATACGAGTATAGTGTTAATGAAGGAAAAGTAGTAGGGAAACATCAAGGCGCTCACTATTTTACAAAAGGACAGCGAAAAGGTTTAGCAGTAGGAGGAACACCAGAACCACTATTTGTGATTGATACAGATGTGAAAAGTAATATTATTTACACAGGCCAAGGGAGTAATCACCCAGGGCTGTTTAGAAGTGCGTTGTTTATTGCAAATGATGAGTTGCATTGGATTAGAGAAGATATGTCTTTGAAGGATGGAGATTCATTAGAAGTTAAAGCGCGTATACGCTATCGTCAACCTTTACAGAATGCAATATTATATAAGTCAAATAATGGTTTGTATGTTCAATTTGAAAAGGCGCAAAGTGCAATTACAGAAGGACAATTTGCAGCATTTTATATGGATGATGAGTTGGTAGGTTCAGGAGTAATTTCGTAACTTGCAATGAGTTAACCTCAAATAATTATTATAATGAAAAAAATATTACTATTTTTATTAGTATTAAGCATTAATTTTTCTTTCTCACAAGAGCATGCATGGGTTTATTTAGGAAGCAAAGCAAATGTAGCCAGTTACTTAGCCAACCCACTTACAATGCTAACTCAAAAAGCATTAGATAGAAGAACAAATCAAGGGATTTCTCTTGGATTCTCCGATGTACCAATTACTCCTAGTTATATAACAGATATTTCTAATGCGACAGGAATTACATATATAGGAGCATCTAAATGGTTGAATGCAATTCATGTGATAGGATCTCAGGCAGATATTAATGCTTTGTCGACCACATTTTCATATATTGATAGTATTGAATTTGCTGATAATACATTAAACCCTGGAGGAAAATTTTCAAGTCCTAAGACTACAGCAGTACATTTAAATAAGTTTCCTACAGAAAGTATGTCACGTATAACTTATGATTATGGTCAAGCTCAAAATCAGATGGAAATGTTTAAAGCACATAAATTACACGAACTAGATTTTACAGGATCAGGAATTACAATTGCAGTGATTGACGCTGGTTTTCCTAACGTAGATACGAATGCAGGATTTGATAAAATTAGAACTAACGGACAAATTCTTGGAGGGTATGATTTTGTAAATAATTCCCCTAATTTTTATACAGGTAATTCGCACGGTTCAAATGTATTGTCATTTATAGCTGGATATTATGATGGGGCTACAAAATATATTGGTTCTGCACCTGAAGCAAGTTTTTATTTATACATATCTGAAGATGCTACACCGGAAACTCCGGCAGAAGAGACTTATTGGGTTATGGCTGCTGAACAGGCTGATTATGTAGGAGTAGATATAATTAACACCTCATTAGGGTATACAACATTTGATGAGTCTAAATATAATTATGATTATACAACTGATTTGGATGGGAGTACTTCATTTATAACCAGAGGAGCCGAAATAGCATATACTAAAGGAATGGTGGTAATTAATGCAGCAGGAAATTCGGGAGGGAATGCAGCTTGGGGAGGAAGAGTTGGTGTACCAGCAGACGGACCAAATGTATTTACTATTGGTGCAGTAAATTCTGCAGGAAATTATGCATCATTTAGCTCTAAAGGACCTACTTCTGATAATAGGTTGAAACCAGATGTTTGTGTTCAAGGACAAGGAGCTTCTTATGTTAATACTTCCGGAACTGTAAGTGCTGGAAATGGAACATCATATTCATCACCATTATTAGCTGGAGGTGTAGCATGTTTATGGCAGGCTTTACCAGGGAAAACTAATGCAGAAATAATTCAATACGTTAAGGAGTCATCTTCTATTTATGCAACACCAAATTATGAGCTAGGGTATGGAATTCCAAATTTAGAATTGGCTCGATCACTTTCAGTAAATGAGTTAGAATTAAATGAAAATATATCAATTTACCCTAACCCAGCAACTGATAAAATTAAAGTTGATTTACCTAAAAACATGAATAAAGTTTCAGTGATGGTGTTTAATGTTTTAGGGAAAAGAACAATTACTCAAGAGGTAAATGAAACAGATAACATTATAAATATTTCACATTTAAATAGTGGGGTTTATTTATTGAAATTTACTAATGGAAGTATTTCACAAACATTAAAGTTAGTAAAAGACTAGTAATTAATAACAATTTAATTTTTAAATCCTTTCTGTAATTCAGAAGGGATTTTTATTGATTTATGGAAAATAAAATATGTAAATTATTCAATGTAGAACATCCAATTGTTCAAGCAGGGATGATATGGAATTCAGGATGGAGATTAGCTTCAGCAGTCAGTAATTCTGGAGGTTTAGGATTAATTGGAGCTGGATCGATGTATCCAGATGTATTACGAGAACATATTCAAAAGTGTAAAAGAGCAACTTCTAAACCGTTTGGTATAAATGTACCAATGTTATATCCTAATATTGAAGAAATTATGGATATCATTATAGAAGAAGGAGTGTCTATTGTTTTTACTTCAGCTGGGAATCCAAAAACATGGACTTCTTGGTTAAAAAAGCGTGGAGTAACAGTAGTTCACGTGGTAAGTAACGTGAAATTTGCATTAAAAGCTGAGGCTGCTGGAGTAGATGCAATTGTTGCGGAAGGTTTTGAAGCAGGTGGGCATAATGGAAGAGATGAAACTACAACCTTAACATTGATTCCTATGGTGAAACAAGTAATTAAAATACCTCTAATTGCGGCAGGAGGAATTGCTACAGGAAGAGGGATGTTAGCAACAATGGTTTTAGGGGCAGACGGAGTACAAGTAGGAAGTAGGTTTGTGGCTAGTGAGGAGTCTTCAGCGCATCAGAGTTTTAAAAATGTAGTTGTTAAAGCAGAAGATGGAGCAACACAGTTAACTTTAAAAGAATTAGCTCCAGTACGATTAGTGAAAAATAAATTTTATAATGATTTACAAAATTTATATAAAACAAACCCTAATATAGAGCAAATAAAGGAGTTACTCGGTAGAGCACGAGCAAAAAGAGGAATGTTTGAAGGAGATTTAGAAGAAGGTGAATTAGAAATAGGACAAGTAGCAGGACTGATACATGATATTAAACCAGCAGCTGAAATTATAAAAGAAATATTGTTAGAGTTTAAAGAAGCAAAGGAGCAAGTAGCAATATATTAATAAATAAAAAAATAGGATCATGTAAACCATGATCCTATTTTTTGTTAAAACGGGATGTATTACCAATCATCATTTTTTGTAGGGTCATTTTGTTCCGCAGTGACTTTTTTAGTTAAGGCATCAATCAATTTTAATAATTCCTTATGGGTATTTTTCTTTAAAACAGTCCAACCACGAATGGAAATTTTCTTAAAAGTACAATCTGGTTCAGTATCTTCTAAAGCACCAGCATCTTCAGGAGCTCCCGTATGTGTGAAATTTGTAAATATATAACGATATTTTCCTTCTTTTGCTCCAAACTGAAATTTGAATTGGACATCACCACTAAATTTCTCAGCACTTTTAACTGCAGGGTATTCAATTTTACAAGAACCTTTATAAGTTATTGTAGCTCCAATTTTATCTTCTTCAATAATAAAATTTTGTGTTCCACCCCATTCTTTAGCAATTTCATATAATTGTTGTGCAGTAAGTCCTGTAGCATCAACAGTTTTCATAAATGTTATTTTACCTGATTTAGTATTTACAGGTAAATCTTGAGCTTTACTAGAGTATATAGTAACTAATAAAGACAATGTAAGTAGTATTTTTGACATGAGATTAAGTTTTAAATGTTGTCAATATACAAACAAAATATAAATCATAATAATACGTTTAAGTATTGGTTATCTGTTCAGTTAAAAAAACACTATTTTTACTAAAAAATTCAAATAAAAACTAATTGATAGAAGTAAGGAAATACAGCCCTGAATATAAAGGGGCTTGGAATGAATTTATAGCATCGGCAAAAAATGCAACTTTTTTGTTTAACCGAAATTTTGTGGACTATCATAATGATCGATTTGAGGACTATTCATTACTGTGTTTTAAAAAAGGAAAATTAGTAGGTGTGTTAGCAGCCAATATTATTGGTAATAAACTATACTCGCATCAAGGGTTAACCTATGGAGGATTTATAGTTCAATCAGCAACGAAGTTTGAAGAGTATGTGTTAATTATTGAGAATGTATTAAAATATCTTACAGAAAATGGAATTAAAGAGTTGTATTTAAAAGAATTACCTGAGATGTATGCAAGTAGTCCAAGTGGTGAATTTGAATATATTCAATTCTTAGTTGCTGCTGAAATTATAAAGGTAGATATTTCATCAACTATTAAAATGGATAGCTGTATAGCTCTTTCAAGTAGTAGAAAGGAAGGATATAAAAGGGGGATTAAATTTGGATTAAAAATAGTTGAAGTAGAAGAACTGGACTCTTTTTGGAATGAAATATTAATTCCTAATTTAAAAGAAAAACATAATGTAAGTCCTGTACATAGCTTAAGTGAAATTAAATTATTGAAAGAATATTTTCCAGAAAATATCAGGCAATTTAATGTGTATGATAATGGTAAATTAGTTGCAGGGACTACAATTTTTGAAACAAATAATGTTGCTCATTCACAATATATCTCGGGGAATAATGATAATAATAAGTTAGGGAGCCTAGACTTTCTACATTATTATCTGATAAAAGAAGTTTTTAGGGACAAAGATTTTTTTGATTTTGGAATTTCTACAGGAAATCAAGGGAAATCAATTAATAAGGGATTATTGTTTTGGAAAGAGGGGTTTGGAGCGAGAGCTATGACATATAAAACTTATAAAATTGAAACAGAAAGTCACACAAACTTATCAAAAATATTTATATGATTCCATTTTTAGATGTACAACAAATTAATGCAAGGTTTGAATTAGCATTTAAAAATGTATTTGTAGAGTTTTTAAATGCAGGGCAATGCATCTTAGGGAATAAGCTCAAACAGTTTGAAAAAGAGTATGCTAAATTTTGTGGCACCAAATATTGTGTAGGCGTAGCTAGTGGTTTGGATGCAATAACAATATTATGCAAAGGATATATTGAATTAGGAAAGTTAAAAATAGGTGATGAGGTTTTGGTACCTGCAAATACCTATATAGCCTCAATTTTAGGAATAATAAATGCAGGGTTAACCCCTGTTTTAGTAGAGCCAAATGAAACTGGGTTTACTATTTCTGTAGAAAATATAGAAAACCAATTAACAACAAAAACTAAAATGATTTTGGTAGTTCACTTATATGGTGAATTAACAGATATGAGAGGAGTTAATGTACTGGCAAAGAAACATAAGTTAATAGTAATAGAGGATGCTGCCCAAGCTCATGGCGCAATTGACGGGAATAATTTAAAGGCAGGAAACTTGTCTGATGGAGGAGCATTTAGTTTTTATCCGAGTAAAAATTTAGGAGCATTAGGTGATGGAGGAGCAATTACAACAAATGATTTTGAATTGTTTAATGTTGTTAAGAAATTAAGAAATTATGGCGCTTCTCAAAAATATAGGAATGATATAAAAGGAGTAAATTCTAGATTAGACGAATTACAAGCGGCCTTTTTATCAATAAAACTAACGCAGTTAGATGCAGATAATAATAACAGAAGGGCAATTGCAAAATATTATATAGAACATATAAATAATGATAAAATTCGTCTACCAAAATGGAATGGCTCAAAGAATCATGTGTTTCATGTGTTTGTAATTCGCTGTAAAAATAGGAATGAACTTCAGGATTATTTATTAAGAAATGGGATTCAAACGGTTATTCATTACCCAATTCCGCCACATAAACAAAAAGCACTTCATGAATATACTTATTTAAAATTACCAATCACGGAGCAAATGCATGAGGAAGTGTTAAGTTTACCTATAAGTCCAATTCAGACTAGTGTTGATACACAAAAAATAGTTTCCATTTTAAATCAATTTTAGTTGAAGTTACCTGCTTTTATAAAAGACAATTTGTTATTGAAGATCACTTCTTTGAATTCGGGATCTATCGGCTTGAGAACAGTTTTGGGTTTAGTTTCTCAGCGTATTATTGCCGAAAAATTAGGGCCCGCTGGAGTAGCATTCATTGGTGATTTAAGAAATATGATTCCAATGATTCAATCTTTATCAACATTAGGGATGTTTAATGGAATTGTAAAGTATGTTGCTGAGCATAAGGGAAATAGTGAGGAACTGTTAAAATTATTTTCTACTACTTTTGTTTACCTATTTTTTGCCAGTATAATTTCTTTTTGTGTTTTGTTTTTTGGAGCATCATATTGGAATGAACTATTGTTTCCTGAAGGGAATGACCTTACTTTTATTTTTAAAATTTTAGCTATTTCTGCACCTTTTATAGCAATGAATAGAATTGTAAACGGAGTAATCAGTGGTTTATCAGCATATAAGAAATTTGTGAAGATTGAGTTGATAAGCTATTGTTTAGGAGTATTGTTGTTACTTACGTTACTATATTATAAGCTTTTAAACGGGGCATTATTTGCGATAGCTATTTTGCCAATTTTACAGTTTTGTATATTGTTTTATTTTTTTTCAAAAACATTAAAGGATTATTTAGATTATAAAAATATATCATTCACAATACCTTATAAGAATAAACTATTCGGTTTTACAATAATGTCATTTGTAGCAACATTACTGGGTAATTTTGTAGAAATAGATTTGCGTAGTCATTTGAAAAATCAAATAAGTGAAATTGAAGCAGGTTATTGGACTGCTATGACTAATTTATCTAAACAATATTTAATGTTTTCATCTGCAATTTTGACATTATACGTTATACCGAAATTTGCAAAAATAAAAACGAGTATTGAATTTAGGAAAGAGGTATTGGCCATATATAAAATATTATTACCATTATTTGCAGTTGGAATGTTATTAATTTTTGTATTGAAAGATTGGGTTATTGATATCACTCATGGAGGAGGTTTTTTAGCGATGAAACCCTTATTTAAATGGCAGCTTTTAGGGGATTTTATCAAAATTGCTTCAATAATAATTGGCCATCAATTTTTAGCAAAAAAAATGGTGAAACAATTTATTTTTACAGAAATATTTTCTTTGGTATTGTTTTATAGTTTTGCCTCATATTTTATTAAAACATTGGGAATGGAAGGAATTGTTATAGCACATTTTATCCGCTATGTTCTCTACTTTATAGTAGTTTTAGTTGTATTAAGAAAACATTTATTTGGAAATAGAAGTATTACTTAGAAGGGGTAATTGGGTTAAAAATAATTTGAAGGTAAATTTGAAGTATTAATAATAGGTATTTTAAGAATAAACTAAAATCTTGAGCTCTAACCGATCGCTTGGTCATATGAAATACTCTTTTTAATAAACTTTTGTGTTCTTGCTTGGTTCTATTTAGTAAGAAGGCTTTTTTTAATACAAGTAATGTAGTATTATTAACTTTTTTGTAATGCTGGTTTTTTTTGAAAAAACTATCACCTAATGAATTTTTAAGGACTCTTTTTTTTGCTAAAGCTATATTTGTAAAGTCAAACGAGTATATTCTAGAGGCTCTAATCCAGAAATCTAAATCTTCATAGTATAAATTTTCATCATAACCTTTTAAACAATCAAATACTTCTCTTTTGAACATAGCAGTTACTGAGCATAAGCTATGAACATTAGAAATAATATAATCGTAAATATTTCCAGTAGGTCTATTTTTTAAAAGAGAACCATTATCATTTACCGGAAAATAGTAATTCATAAAATCACTATTTTCATTGATAACATGAGCATTTCCGTAAACTAATCCTAAATTTTTATAAGAACTTTGGTTGAATATATTTAGTTGTAATATAATACATTCGGGTAGTAGAATGTCATCTCCTGCTAAATCAATTAAATATTCTCCAGTTGCATATTTGTATGAATAGTTAAAAGATTTAGTGATGCCTAAATTACGTTTATTTACGATAAATTTAACTTCGGGATTTTTTACCAACCATTCATTTATAATATTTACGGAATTATCGGTACTACAATCATCTACTATAATCAATTGTATATTCTTGTAATCTTGATTAATTACTGAATTCAAAGTTTCAACAATATACTTTTCATGATTAAAACATGTGCAAATTACAGTAACTTGTGGTTGATTTAACATTATTGTAGTTGAGAATTCTAAAATTTATTTATAAAAAATATTACTACGAATATATGTATTCTACATTCATACCTAATTATAATTAGTAAAGGATTTACTATTTTTGGAAAAAACTATTATTTGAAACGTAATAAAAGAATATGTATAATAACTTCTTCCTTAAGTGATGGTGGAGCTCAGCGTGTAGCAGCACAACAGTCCATATTATTTCAGGAGTTAGGTTTTGAGGTGTATGTAATTACAATTATAAATAAAATAACCTATTCATTTGTAGGTGAGTTACTAAATTTAGGGTTAGATCCAATTAAAAAGGATACAATTAAATCAAAAGTAACAAGACATTGTAGAATAAGAAGTTTTATTAAAAATAATAATATCGATATTATTATTGATCATAGAACACGTTCATCTGTTTTTACAGAAACTATTTTTTCATACTTTAGCTATAGTAGTAAGCCCGTGATTTATTATGTGCATAGTTTTTTGTTAGCGAATTACATACCGAGTAAAAACTTCATTTCAAAATATCTTTTTTCATCGGCTTTTAAGATTATAACTGTTTCAAAAGCAATTAAGCAATCACTAGAAGATTTGTATGGTTTTAAAAATGTACAAACAATATATAGTCCAATAGATGTAAATTTTTTTAATTCAAATGTTATTGAACCTATTGAAATAGATGTTAACTATATTTTATTTTATGGGAGGTTATCTGATGAGGTAAAAAATATAAAACTATTGATTAATGCTTATCATAAATCTATTTTACCAAAACGTAAAATTAAATTATTAATAATAGGTGACGGGAAAGATAAAGCAATGTTAGTTGAGATGGTAGATAGATTAAATTTATCAAAAATGATACTGTTTAAATCTTTTGTTTCTAATCCTTTTCCGATAGTTAAGAAGGCTAAATTTACGATGCTGACTAGTAGGTATGAAGGATTCCCAATGGTTGTAATCGAGTCGCTTGCCTGTGGTACTCCAATAATTTCTGTGGATTGTAAATCGGGGCCTAATGAAATTATTACAAATGAGTTTAATGGTTTACTAGTGGAGAACAATAATATAGAATCACTTGTTAAAGCAATGGATTTATTTGTTTCAAATCAAGAGTTATATGATTATTGTAAAAAAAACACAAAGAAGAGTATTGCAAAATTGGATATAGAAATAATTTCTAAAGAATGGCTCAATATTTTAAGGTAATATATTGAAATGAGCAAGACATATAAACACATGAATACAATTGATAGTGTAAAAATAATAGAGATCCCTAAAATTGTTGATCCAAGAGGGAATTTATCAGTTATAGAAAATGATGTAATTCCTTTTGAAATGAAAAGAGTATATTATTTGTATGATGTACCTAGTGGATCTAGCAGAGGAGGGCATGCACATAAAAAATTACATCAAATTTTAATAGCACTCAGTGGAAGTTTTGATGTAGTACTTAATGATGGTAGTGAACAAAAAACGATGACCTTAAACAAACCCAACAAGGGGTTGTTAATTGTTCCCGGAATATGGAGAGAACTAAATAATTTTTCTTCGGGAAGTGTATGTTTAGTTCTGGCTTCAGAAGTTTTTTTAGAAGACGATTATATTCGAGAATATGCGAATTTTATTAAATATAAGAATCAATCTTCTTAGTTTTTAACCATTGTTTAAAAAGCCATAACCTTTTTAAAATACTGATAGGGAGTTTAAGTAAAAGTGTTTTTTTCCAATTTATGTTTTTATAGTCAATTCCTGATTTGTAATGGTCGAACGTGATTCTATCACCAAATATTTTATGTTTTATGGCTAGCTCTGCACGATACATATCATTAAATATTTTAAGAGAGGTGTTGGTTTTTTCATCTTCTAAAAACTTTTCAAAAGTCATGAAATTTCGTTGAATAGGCGAGGTGTTTGAAATTCTATTATCAGCAGTACTATTGTAAGTTACACTGATTTCTTTTGTAAATGCAACGGAGTATTTTAAGGCTATTCTAGACCAATAATCGGTATCTTGTCCTGAAGAAAAAGCTGGATCAAATAGACCAATAGTATTTAGTGTGTTTTTAGGAATGGCAATAGCAGACGTTAAGGCTATTCTATATCGTAAACTAGATAAAAAAAAGTCAGGTACAATACCTTTCCAGTTTTTTTCTTTAGGAAGGGTAGGAAATATAGTACTTACAATAGTATTATTTCCGAAATCAAAATTATAATTACAACAATATAGCCCACAGTTAGGAAAAGAATTAATCAATTGATTTAAATTTAATAAGTGATTGTTTTTCCATATATCATCTGCATCTAAAAAAGCAAAATAGTCCCCTTTAGCTTGTAGCATTCCAAAATTTCGAGCTTCAGAGACACCTCTATTTTTATTATCAAACACAATTAGCTTATCATGTTGTATTTTAAAAACCTCTTTAAGTCCATTGTCTGTAGAACCATCATTAACAACAATAATCTCAAAATCAGAATACTGTTGATTAAAAACACTTTGTAGGGTCTCGCTAATGTACTTTTCTTTGTTGTAAAGAGGTATTATTACAGAAAATTTAGGCATTTTGTTGTGACGTTAATGAGCTAAAGTAATTTAATTTAAAAATATCAAAGAGTATTAAGGAAGGGTTTTTTGATTTTAAATTTATGAGTATAAAGTATTTCAGTAAGTTACTAATAAAAATGAAAGGTTTTCTTAAATAATATTTTTTAAGAAAGGAATTGTATGCTTGTATTTTTGTGTAATTATGAGGTAGTTTATTTTTTCTTTCGAGTATGAATAAGGTATTAAGGCTTTCTTGAACTTTAGAAAGATAAATGGCGTTTGATTCTATTCCAGTGTGAAGAACAGAATTATCAATATGTAAAATAGTATGTTTTTTTAGGTTTGAGTTGTACTGAAACACGGTATCTTCGTGTCCATAGCTTGTTATAGATTCATCAAATTTGATGCTATTAAAAACCTCTTTTTTAAGTAAAACATTAGAAAATAAGAAATGTGATTGTTTGAAGGTATTTCGTTCTTTATAGTTTATTGCCTCTCTTTTTTTCCCGGCAGTAGCTCGTAAAGAGGTGGATTTGGTATCTAAATTATATTGTAGACCACCATATATAATATCATGGTCTTTATTAATTGCTTTGAAGTAATTGCTAATATAGCTTTCCTTTTCTATCATTACGTCTGCATCTAAAAAAAGTAACCAATTATATTTTGATTTTTCAGCTAATAAATTTCTTATTTTACTTCTGCCTATATTTTTTTTTAAATAAATGTATTTGCAATTTATATAGTCTTCAATAGATTTATTTTGATAAATTATTTCAGTATTAGCAGAAGAATCATCCATAACAATAATCTCAAACGTAATATTTAAGATCATTATTTGCTCATGCACTTTATTTACAAGAGCACAAATATTATGATTATATGTAGGTATTAGTATGGAGATCATGTAATTATGGAATATGCTAAAGTATGATTTTAGAATGTAATAAAATAATTTGTTTATGTTAAACGAGTACTATTGTTATGTAAAAATCATTTATATTTTTTAAAATAATTCCATTGTTTTAAATCAGCAAACGCTAATAATTCAGTATCCCCTTTGCTATTACCAAAAGCAGTTAGATAATATTCTTTTCTATTTGGATATTTCTCTAATAACCGTGTTACTTTCTCATGATTTACACAATTTTTAGTTTTGAATAAACCAGTCAGCTTATTTTGATTGTCAACTTGAATTTTTGTAGAAATAACATTGTCAATTTCTAATTTTTTAGCCCATGGAATAATCCAGTTTTCAATTGAGGCACTGACAATTATGATGATAGCGTTTTCATTTTTATACTCCTTTATTTTTTCTAAAACCCCATTATAAAGTATTGTGTCAATTCTTTCTATAAACGTATTGCAATATCCATTAAAAGTCTCTAGCGGCATTCCTTTAAATATGAAACTGAATACATATTGTTTTGCACTATGGCTGGAAATAAGATTAAAATATGAAAGGCTCCAAAGCAAAAATAGTATTGGGGCAATAAGTATAAAAAAAAGAAGACCTTTACAGTGTATTATAAAACATATAAAGGAATCTTGTTTCGTTAGTGTTCCGTCAAAATCAAAAGCTATAATTTTTTTCATGGCTCATTTTTTGGAGTTAATATGTTAAAATACTTATTAGACCAGGATACAGTATACTTATTTCTGGCAAGAAAATTATTCATGCTAACTTGTCTACCTTTTTTATAAATATAATTTTCTTTAAGGTTTTCGGACATGTAATTAGGTAAGGGGTCAGAGAATTTGCCGATTGTTTCAAATTTTTGTTGAACAACAACAGGTAGTTGATCAATCGATTTTTCTGCACGATTAAGTTGTCTTTCGAAGGCAGAACTTCCATAGACCCAAACCCACGAATTGTACATATAAGGTTTGGTTTCTGTTAAATAATTTAGCATAGGTGTTTTATCATAAACAAGAAGGTAGTCGTCTTTTTTTACATGTTTTTTTAGGGCTTCTAATACTTCATTAATTATTTTTGCTCGTTTTTTAGTAGTATATATTCCTTTTGCCAAATGATGATTAATTTGTGCTGTTTTTTTTAATCTACTCCCTTTATCAAAGTAAGCTTCATTAAATATATTATAACTTTTTATAAAAGTAAAAGATAAAAAAATTAATAAAATAATATTATATGTAGTACTAGGTAATACTTTTTTAAAATTAATTTTATCGTTAAAAAGGGACATGAGTTTACTTAAAGCAAATAAGGCTATTGGGCTGGCTAACCAAATACAGACATAGCCGACATTTCCTATTCCGCCATCACTACCTACGGGAAGTAAATTGGCTATTAAAAAAGCAAAAAAACTAAGAGTGAGTAGTTCTTTTGAGATTTTTTTTCTTAAAATGAATAGAATTGTAAACCCTATGAAAATTAAGGAATACTGTGGGTAAACACTGTTGTTTTTAAAGAGGTAAATAAATAAAATAAAAGAAATTAAATAACTAGCTTTTACTAAAACAGGGTGTTTGATTAATTTTTTACATACTATAGTAAAAATTAAAATAGCACAAACCTTAATAGCTTCGATAAATATTTTTAAGTATATATTTAAATAAACAGTAATTAATGTTGATAAATTATGGTTACTATCTTGGTTTTCTCCTTTAGCTAAAATTTCTATTAAAGCATTTTGAAAAATATTAATATGACCTAAATAATTTAAAGCTAACCAAACTACTAAAAAACCAACTAAGCTACCAATGATATACAGGCTAATAGTTTTAGTGACTTGCTTCCACAATTTTTTATATAAAAATGCATGAAAAGGTATTGCTAAAGCCAAACCGAATAACATTATGTTTGGAAAACGAGCAAAAACTGCCATGGATGTAAGAGATCCTGCTAAGCTAATAAGTATAGCATTATTTTTAAGTAATCCATGTAACAAAGTATAAGTAATTAATACCGCTAGTAAACCTGAAAATTGATTGTAATAAAAAACTAGATGGCCAAAATCGTTTACAAAAAGCGACATGAATAATCCCATAAATATAATTTTTTTAGGAATATAGGGTTTAACTAATTTATGACAAATAACAATAGTAATTATGAGTGTTAGGGTAGCAAGCAGCCTAAAACTTATTATGCCGCCATGGGGAAATAGTTTAAACCAAAGCCCTCCGGTGATTGTTGTAAGCCAGTAAGAAAAATTATACTCAATAGATTCTGGAGCATTAAAAATTTGCTGATATGATGATAAAATCCAACCTTCATCACAGACATCAAAACCTTGAAATGAGAGTAATATTAAAATAATTGTACATAGTATAAATGTAATACTAGTTGACTGTTTTGCTAGGAAGTTTTTTAAGAAATACATTTTATAAATATATTATAATATAAAAACTAATTACCCATCCTAAAATAATCAATAATAGTTTTTTGTCTCGAATCAATACGTCAGAAGGATTAGCATATTGTTTGTTATAATTAACTAGATGCATATATCTGACTAGACCTAGTATGACAAAGGATGTAGTTGTAAAGATATATTTATTGTCATAACGTGAAATTACTTCTGTATTTAAAGTGTAAAATAAATAGGTTGTAATGATACATAAACATAATATATAACTACAATTAGTGAGTACTTTAAGGGAGTATCTCGAAATGTTTTTTCGGGCGATAATGCTCGTTTTTTGGTATAGTATTACTTCGTCTTTTCTTTTTAAAAGTGCTAAGAATAATGTTAATAAAACAACCATAACAATTATCCAATTAGAAAGATATGTGTTTGTTGTTACAGCTCCAGCAAAAAGCCTTAAAACAAAGCTAATACTTATCATGAAAATGTCTAGAAAAATAATATTTTTAAGTTTGAAAGTATACATAATGTTTAAAATAAAATAAACAAACAATACGATAAAAAGAGCATTATTTTTGGAAACGATTAAGCTAATAAATAGGGCTATAAAACAAAGAATTGCTATTGCAATTATAGCTTGAGGCTTACTGATAATTCCTGATGCAATAGGTCTATTTTTTTTTTGCGGATGTAACTGATCTAATTTTTTATCTTTTAAATCATTGATACAATAAATGGCACTGGCTGTAAATGAAAATGCAAGAAAAGCAATGGTACTTTGCGCTAAATTTTCTGTAGAAGTAAATTGTTTGTTAAAGAACATTGGTAAAAAAACAAATAAATTTTTTATCCATTGTTTAACCCTAATTAAATGTATCCAAGAAATGATTTTTATTTTATTCAAAATCAATCGATTAAATTAAGGTTTCTTTTGTACCACTTCAAATATTTTATTATCCTGAAGTTTTAAAGTTTTAGAGGGATATTTAAGTATTAAAGCATAGTCATGAGTAGCCATTAAAATAGTATTTCCATTTTTGTTAATCTCTCTTAAAATAGCCATAACCTCTACACTTGTTTGTGGGTCTAAATTTCCAGTGGGTTCATCGGCAATAATTAATTCAGGATCATTTAATAAAGCTCTAGCAATAGCAATACGTTGTTGTTCTCCTCCAGAAAGTTGATGAGGATGTTTAAAACCTTTAGACTCCATGCCTACTTTGTTTAAAACAGCTTCTATTCTTTGTTTCATTTCACTCTTGTTTTTCCAACCAGTAGCTTTTAAAACAAATTCTAAATTATTAAATATTGTTCTATCACTTAGTAGTTTAAAATCTTGAAACACAACACCTAATTTCCTTCTTAAAAACGGAATTTCTTTTTCTTTCAATAAAGCAAGATCATGCCCTACAATGGATCCTTCCCCTTTTTGTAAAGGTAAGTCAGCATATAGAGTCTTCATAAAACTACTTTTTCCTGAACCAGTTTTTCCGATTAAATAAATGAATTCTCCTTTGTTAATTTTTAAATTAACATCAGAAAGGACTAAATTTTCTTTTTGAAAAATAGAAGCATCTTTTAATTCTAAAACTGTATTTGGCATAAAAAATAGATTATAAACGTAAAAGTAACAACAAAAAGTAAGAAAGACTCTTTAAAAGATAAAATAAATAGGTTTTTTAAAATAAGCAAAAATGAGAAGTAAAGGGTATTGATAAAACATTTAATAAATTAGTATAATTATCTTTGATATTGTTCGTTATTAAATATAGCTTGCCGTATTTTTATCCAAGGTTTTTAATACTAAAAATTTTTAGTCTTTTTTTATGAAAAAACAATATATATTATCGTTATTACTTTTCTTATTAACACTGAGTTATGGTGTAGCACAACAAACAAAAATATATACTCATGATAATGTAAAGTATCAAAAAGCACTATCATTATATAAATCAGAACAGTATTTGGTGTCACAAATTTTGTTTGAGAAAATAAAAAATTCAGCAGATGATGTTCAAGTAAAAGGAGATTGTGAATATTATATAGCTAATTGCGCTGTTCGTTTGAATCAAAGAAACGCAGATGATTTAATGGAACGTTTTGTAGAGAATTATCCTACAAGTATAAAAAGAAATGCAGCCTTTAATGATGTGGGTAATTATTATTTTAGAAATAGTAAATACGCGTATGCTTTAAAATGGTATGATAGTGTTGATGAAGGGAGCTTAAGTTTAAAAGAAAAAGAGCATTATTATTTTAAAAAGGGATATTCGTTATTTCATACAAATCAAAAAAAAGGCTCTAAAAAATATTTTAATCACATAGAAGACTCTCAGCTTTATGGAGCTCAAGCGAAGTATTATTTAGGTTTTTTAGCATATCAAGGTGATGATTATAATGAAGCATCCTCTTACTTTGAACAAGTACAGGATCAAGAAAAGTACCAAGAGAAAATGGCTTATTTTCAAGCTGACATGAATTTTAAACTAGGTAATTTTAACAAAGCTATTGATTTAGCAAGTCAACGTTTGCCTTTAGCTATGGATGATGAAGAGCGCTCACAATTGAATAAAATTATTGGGGAAAGCTTTTTTAATTTAAAAGAATACGATAAAGCATTATCTTATTTAAAAGCCTATAATGGTAAAAAAGGGAAATGGTCAAATACGGATCATTATCAACTTGGATATGCGTATTATCAAAGAAACGAATTTCAAGCAGCTATTTCAGAGTTTAATAAAATAATTGATGGACAAAATTTTGTAGCTCAAAATGCCTATTATCATTTAGCAGAATGTTATTTAAAAATTGATAAGAAAAATGAGGCTTTAAATGCTTTTAAAAATGCATCAGAAATGAATTTTGATGCTGAAATAAAGGAGGACGCTTCGTTAAATTATGCGAAATTGAGCTATGAAGTAGGTAATCCATACCAATCAGTACCTGAAGTTTTGATGGCATATATTAATTCATATCCAAATTCACCTGAGAAAGAAGCAATAGAAAGTTTATTAATAGACTCCTATATTACTTCCAATAATTATAAAGAAGCTTTAAGTATTTTAGAACGTAAAAGTGGTTTTAACTATAAAGAAGCATATCAAAAAGTAGCTTTTTACAGAGGAATAGAATTATTTAATGAAGGTTCATATGATAAGGCTGCAACTCATTTTGAAAAATCCTTAACTGAACCAAGAAGTTCAAAATTTGTTGCTAGAGCGCAGTATTGGAAAGCAGAATGTGATTATTTATTAGATAATTATCAAGATGCTGTGATTGGATATAAAGAGTTTGCATTAAATGATAGTTTGATGCAGTATAAGGAAACAAAAAACTTGAATTATCAATTAGGTTACGGCTATTTCAAACAAAAAGAGTACAAGCAAGCAATCCCATTTTTTGAAAAATTTATAGAGGATAATGAAGATGATTCAGTGCGTTTAATAGATTCGTATTTACGTTTGGGAGATAGTTATTTTGTTACTACAAATTATTGGAAGGCAATGGAAATCTATAATGAAGTTAAAAAAAGAGGTGGTGTAGATGAAGATTATGCTCATTTTCAAAAAGCAATTTCCTATGGATTTGTCGAAAAAAGCACTGAAAAAATAGCCGATTTGAAATTATTACTACATGATTATCCCAATTCTCAATATAGAGATGATGCATTGTTTGAATTAGGAAATACTTATGTGTTGATAAATAATACATCATTAGCAATAAAAACCTTTGATGAATTAAATTATTCATACCCTAAAAGTTCATATGTATCGCGATCATTATTAAAACAAGGAGTAGTCCATTATAATAATGATGCAAATGAACAAGCTTTAAATAAATTTAAACAAGTAGTAGCTAATTACCCAGGTTCTTCAGAAGCTAATCAAGCAGTATCAACGGCTCGGTTAATTTATGTTGATTTGGATAGAGTAGATGAATATGTCTCATGGGTAAAAACCTTAGATTTTATTAATGTTTCAGATGCTGATTTAGATAATACAACTTATGAAGCTGCTGAAAAGCAATTTTTAGATAACAACGTAAAAAAAGCAATTAGTAGCTTTACAAGCTATTTGTCCAGTTTTCCAAAAGGAATTAATACAACTAAAGCACATTTTTACTTAGGACAACTATATTTTAAAAATAATGAAAAAGCACAAACGATACCTCATTATCAATATGTAATTGGAATAGAGCGAAATACGTTTACTGAGCAAGCATTAGCTAGACTATCACAAGTATTCTTGGAACAAAGAAAGTGGCTTGAAGCAACAACAGTTTTAGAACGATTGGAAATTGAGGCAGATTTTCCACAGAATATAGTGTTTGCACAATCAAATTTAATGAAAACAAATTACGAGTTAGCAAATTATTCAAAAGTGGTTGAATTTGCTGAAAAAGTATTACGGAACCCTAAAGTGGAGGATGCTGTAAAAAGTGATGCCCAAGTATTTATAGCAAGGTCAGCAATAAAAACAAGGGATGTAGAAAAAGCACAATTAGCATATGCAAAAGTACAAAAAATCGCAAAAGGTTCACTAGCAGCTGAAGCACTGTATTATGATGCATATTTTACACATAGGGATGCTAATTATGAAGTTTCTAATCAGAAAATTCAAACCCTAACAAGAGATTATTCTGGGTATAAATATTTTGCTGCAAAGGGGTTAGTGTTAATGGCTAAAAATTTTTACGAGTTAGAAGATTCATATCAAGCTACTTTTATTTTGGAAAAAGTAATTGAAAACTTTGTTAAATATGATGATGTAGTTCAAGACGCAAAATTAGAGTTGCGACGAATAAAAGTAGAAGAGGCGAAACGAAATTCTTCAATTAATGTAGCCCCAGTTGAAGAAGGTGAAAATTTGGAAGAAGAAAATGATATTGATGGAAATTAACTATATATCATAACTACCAAAGTGAAATAAAATAGTAACAACACAAATATATTCGAGTTTAGCCCTTAGGTGGGAAATAAGTTATATGATAACAATAGCATGAAAATGATAAAGTACACTTTATATATACTAGTCCTTTTAATTTCTATACAATTTTCGTTTGCGCAACAAGAAAATGAAAATATTGGAACTGAAGTTATTAACGTAGTGAAACCATACACGCCAACAGTTTCTGATGCTTTTAAAGTGAAGGAAGTTCCTATTGTTGAGGATGATACTGAATTAAAGAAAAAAGCAATTGAATACACTATTTTTTCAATCCCTGTAGCCTCAACATTCACCCCTTCAAAAGGAAAGGCAGCTGTGGTAGAAAAACAAGTTCCTAAAAAGTTATATGACAATTATACATCTTTGGCCATAGGGAGTTACTTAAATGTGTTGGCAGAATTCTACGCTACATTACCAGTTAGTGGAACAGAGAATGTTACGATAGGATTAAATCATCATTCAGCTCAAGGAGAGATAAAAGAAGTACAGTTGGATGATAAGTTTTATGATACGGATGTAAGTTTAACTTATGCAAAAAGAGAGCAAGATGTTTTTTATCAAATAGAAGGGGTGTTTAAGCATCAGCAGTATAATTGGTATGGTACTTCATATGATTTAACTGATTTTCAAAGGGCAAACATTGATGCATCCCATACGTATTTTACTGGAGGATTAAATGGAAGTTTAAGTGTAGAGAATTCTTTTTTTAAAGGTGGGGGGATTGAGTATAGTAGGTTTTGGGATTCGTATGACGCTTCAGAAAATAGCATTGTAATAGCTCCAGAGTTTGAATTTGAAGTATTGGATAACACTATTAATTTGCAAACAAAATTAGATTATGTAGGAGGTGCTTTTAAGGCTAGTACTTCAGAAGGGAAGTATTCTTATTTAAAAACTGCATTATATCCTAGTTATCAATATACAGAGAATGATTTAGTAGTAAATTTAGGTGCTGAATTTGTATTTGGATTAGATAGTGAACATAGTGAATCTAATTTTTACGTTTACCCGAAAATTAGTGCTTCATATAATTTAGCAAATGATTTAGTTATTGCTTTTGGAGGGGTAGAAGGAGGTTTAAAACAAAATTCTTATGAAGGGTTTGCTCAGGAAAATAAATATTTAGCACCAATTTTAATGATAACACCTACCCATAATCAGTTTGATGCTTATCTAGGGTTTAGAGGAAAATTATCAAGTAAAGTAAGTTATGAAGTAAAGGGAGCGTATTTAAATGAGCAAAACAAAGGGTTATATATGATGAACCCAGTTAATGATGTTGATTTAGAAACTGAAAATTATAAGAAAGCAAACACCTTTGGTGTTGTATATGATGATGTAAATACACTACAGTTTAAAGGAAAATTAACAGCTCAAGTGTCTAAAAATTATTCAGTAGGATTAAGCGGGGAATATGCTAGTTTGAGTACTGATAAATTGGAATATGCATGGAATGTACCTCAGTTAAAAGCCGCACTTTTTGGGGATTTTACTTTTTCAGAGAAATGGTTTGGAGGGATCAATTTATTTTATATTGGGGAACGGATGGATGCATTACAATCAACAACTGCTTTGGTAACTCCAGAAACCATAACTTTAAAAGGATATTTTGATGCCAACGCTCATGCGGGGTATCATATAACAAACCGATTTACAGCATTTTTAAAAGCGAATAATGTTGCTAGTCAAGGATATGAAAAATGGCAGACCTATCCAGTACAACAGCTACAGGTGTTAGGGGGAGTAACTTATAAGTTTGATTTTTAGCTGCCAGTAGCATTTGTTATTTTATAAATTCTAATTTGTTATAGAGCAAATACCTGTGTTAAAATAAGTTCTTTTAAATATTTGATAATTGGAGATTTTTGCCTGTAAATTGCGAATAAATAGTGTGCTATTTTATATTACTCTCTAAAAGCACTTGGTAATAAATTAGGAATTAATTTTATTAGTAGTGGTAATAATAAGGCACCTCCTGGGAGCATAAAAACAGTGAATGCCGGAATACTTTTACAAATATCTAAAAGTTGTTCTTTAATGCTCTCTTTTTCTTTCTCATTTAGTTTCCGTGTTGTAGATGCTTTAAGTAATACAACTAGCTCTTTACTTTCTTTAAGCTCTTGTAAAAGACTTTGCTTGTTTTTTTGTAATAAGTCAGTTACTTCTTTTTTGGTCATTGGGTTGTTTTATTAATCCGAAAAAAAAGTGAATAGCATATGCTATTCACTTTTAAGTATTTTATAATCTATAGGAATGTATTACTTGGCTTTTTTTATAATCATACCAGCTAAAGTTTTTCCAGTTTTTGCAAATCCTTCGCCAATACGGTCTTCATTACTAAAACTCCCACCATATCTATCACCAGGAGCATTTTTAGCTGTAAGTTCTAATAAAACATTATCTCTGTTAGCAGTTTCAACAAAGGTCAATTTAGTACTTAATTTAGCTCCTTTTCTCATTACTCCAACATTATAACCAGGATAAATCCAAATTACATCTACAATTAGAGTGTATTTTGCATCAGAAATATTTTCTCCGAAATACATGCCTTTCTTTTTACCAACATATTTATTTACAAGTTCTAAAAATTTTGGAGTATATATAAGCTCTCTACTTGACATCCATTTTTTAGCCCAAGCTTTACCCTTACCCCTTGCTTTTTCTTCTAATTCTGCAGTACGCTCTTTAACATATTTATCATTAGATCTATTGTCTTTGAATAATGTTAAATTATCGTAAGAAAATTCAACATTGACCTCTTTTTGATCTTTTATAAAAGAAAAATCTCCTTTTTGGATTTTCATTTTTTGTCCATATGATAAGGCAGTTAATGCTAACGCAAAAATAAATATTATTCGTTTTTTCATTTTCATAAAAATTAAAAATTTGTTTGACGAATATACATTTTTTATCATTTAAATAGTAATAATCCTAATCTTTTTCTTCTTAAGTCTACTATTATTAGTTAATGAAATTACTTGTTTGGTTTTGGATGCTTTTACAGCAACAAATGCACAATCAGGTTTAATTTCAATAACTCCTAATTCATCTCTAGTTAGTTTTCCTTGTTTACAAAATAATCCTGCGATATCTCCCTTTGAAATTTTATCTTTCCTACCTCCGGAAATAAATAGCGTGTTCCATTTATCGGTAGTTGGTTGGTTATATTGAGTTAGTTCATTAGCAATATAACTATCTGTATTTAAGGTTTTAATAAAGTCTGGAGCATCTTCTTTTTCCCACTGTAGCACATAGGCTGTACCTTTACTATTCATTCTTGCGGTTCGACCGTTTCTATGCGTAAATTCTTGAGCTTTTAAAGGCAGGTGGTAATGAATAATAAACTTAATTTCTGGGACATCAATTCCCCGTGCGGCTAAATCAGTAGCGAGTAATAACTGATGGGTTCCGTTACGAAATTTAATTAATGCGCGTTCTCGATCTTTTTGTTCTAGTCCACCATAAAAGCAACCGTGTTCAATATTATGATCATTTAAAAAATCGCTTACACGTTGTATAGTATCTTTATAGTTACAGAAAATGATACCAGGTTTATTTCCCAAATGATTTAATAGGGTAACTAAAGCTTCTAATTTGTCCTTAGTAGGGCTAAGAATAGTTTGTATCTCTAGCTTTGCTACTCCATCATCTAAATAATTAATTGTTAATGGGTTTGTTAATCCAACAAATCTTGGGACAGCCACTTCTTGTGTAGCTGAAGTAAGAATACGCTTCTCAATTTTTGGTAGCCCATCCATAATTTCTCTCATTTCTGATTCAAAACCAATTTCTAAAGATTTGTCAAATTCATCTAAAACAATTGTTTTAATATTTTTAGTTGTAAATGTTGCCCTACGAATATGATCAGCAATTCTTCCTGGTGTTCCGATAAGAATAGCAGGAGTATGTTTTAAATCAATTTTATCTTTTGAAAAAGCTCGTCCTCCATAAACTACATTTGTTTTATAGCCACTTCCTAACTCTTTAGTAACTTGTTCTATTTGTATAGCGAGTTCTCTTGAAGGAGTAATAATCAATACTTGTACTTCGGAACACGTTCTATCCAATTCATTTATTATTGGCAATAGAAATGAAAGTGTTTTTCCTGAGCCAGTGGGAGAAAGGATTACAACATCAGTGTATGAAGTGATAGCAAGTTTAGCTTCTTCTTGCATTGGGTTTAATTTTTCAATTCCCAGTTTTTTAAGTATTTGTTTTTGATTTTTGATAATTTTATCCATGATGACAAAGGTACTTTAATTCATAGCGGAATGACTGTAATTTTAAAAAATGTTAAATTTGCAATTATGTGGGGTAATGATAGACAATATACCTATTGAAGTATTTGCTATTCCATATATATATATATCAAATTTACTTTTAATATTTGTTGCTTTATGTCAAAAAAAGGGAAAATTAAAAATGGGAATAATAAAGCCAAACATACAAAGTTATTAAATCAAAAGAAGCATAAAATTAGAGAAGCTAAGGCTTTAAATAAACAACGTTTAAAGAACTTGATAACCAAAAGTAATTTATACAAGCAGGATTGTAAATGTGGTAGCACTAATTCTTATGGTAACTGTTGTGCTATTGCACATAAAAATATTGAGTTGGTTGAAACTGCTCAGCAATTAATGCGATCACGGTATACAGCTTATGTTTTGGGAAATATTGAATATTTAATACAAAGCCATCATTCTTCAACGAGTCCAATTAGGGAGCAAAAAGAAATATTAAAATGGACTACATCAGTAAAATGGTTAGGGTTAGAAGTTCTAAATTTTACTGAAGGAGAAGAAAATGATATAAAAGGAACAGTAGAGTTTAAAGCTTATTTTGAAGAAGGTGGAGTAGAAGAAGTAATTCATGAAAACTCTAAGTTTATTCGGGAAAACAATTATTGGGTTTACTTAGGAGAATTTTAGTCGTTTTATTATATTAGTTTTTTAAACCGTTTATAAATAAACGGATGACTAATTAAATATTATTTTATGAATAAGCAAATTTCAATTTTAATAGTAGTTTCTAGCTTGTTAATAATGTTCGCAAATTGCGGAAATTCTAAAAAGTCTTCCTCTCAACCTCAAAATCCAATAGTATCATCTACAAATGATTCGTTACGGCTTAACGATGTACTAAAACAAGAATCAAATAACTCAATTAAGCTCGAGTTGCTTAATGATGAAAAACTACCAAAAGAACTTAAAATTCAAGGGAATGTATTAGACTACAAGGTGTGGAAAGATAAAAATGGTGTAAATTATGCTGTGATCACACTTACTGATATTATTCAAAATGATAATGAAGAATACACCAATACAATATTTGGCTACCATTTTGTGAAAAAATCTGATAAAACGTATCAATTAAAAAGAAAAATACAAGACTTTTTTACTTGTGAATTTGAAGATTGTAAGGAAGGATTATCTCTTCACAAAGATTCTTTTACTATAACTGATTTAGATACTAATGGTTATGGAGAAATAGCTTTCATATATCAATTTTATTGTTCAATGGATTTATCATGGGCTAATGCAAAGCTTATGTTACTAGAAAATGGTGAAAAATACCCTATAAGAGGAAATACTTATGTTGAAGATTATGGAGAATTAGAAGGTAATGGCTTAAAAATAATTGGGAAAGAATTTGATAGTGCTAATAAAGAATTTAAAGAATATGCGAGCGAACTTTGGGATAGGTTTTGTAGAAGAAAATAATTTATGGACCATATGATCTATTCCTCTTTATCATTTATATATTTATAAAATAAGAGGATTAACGCAAGTTATTTATTACATAAACTTGATTTTTTTGATTAAAGCTTTAAAATATCTATATAGCTTGCATGGTTAAAATTATAAGCTATAGGAATGTGTAAGCTAGTATTATTTTGTTCCTAACTAAATTAATATAGACGTAAGATTGCTAATAAATAAACAATGATTTATCTTTAAAATTATATAATAATGAAAAAAAGAATTCCTTATTTAGGGGCATTAATTGCTGCCTTTTTACTAATTGCTTGTCAAAAGAATAAAGAGCATCCTAAAACAAAAATAGAGCCCAAAGTATTGGTGCCTCAAAAAGAAAATAAAACGGAGAAATTACCTGTGATTACTTCAGAAGGTATTATGGGGATTACAGTAAATCAGGTTGTTGATGAGCATAATAAAAATTTAGTTGCAGTTATATATAAAGATGGGGAAGGAGATTTTGACGGATATGATATTATTGGAAAAGATGGTGAAAAAATTGGTTTTGCATTTGCTGAAGCTAAAAATATAATTGACCTTATCCAGATAGAAAATCCACTATACAAAACAGAAAAAGGATTGTCGGTAGGAGCTACTTTTGCTGATCTTAAAAAAATATACCCTCAATCCACCGCTCATGGAAGTGAGGCGGAAAGTAGAGTTTCTGTAAGAGAAGAAGGCTTATCTTATCTTTTAGATTATTATTCTTCCAATTATAATTTAGATAATAGTAAAATAAGTTCAGATACAAAAATAAGGGGTATCTATATTCATGGAAAACAAAAACAAGTACATGAGGCACCGAAACAGATTATGAAAAAATACATTTGTTATACAATGGATAATAACAAAAGTAAAAGAATATGGATAGGGCTGGACGCTAATGAAAATGCAGTTGCAATAAAATATGAAGGACAGAAAGAAACCATTAGTTTACAATATAACAAAGAAGAATATCTCAAAGGAGGGGCTCACCCTACTATTATAAAATATTATAACGAGGTATATCAAAACAAGGTAAATGGTGAATATAAGCTTACCCACTCAGGTCTATGGGATTATGTCCAATATACAAGAGGGAAAGATGGTAAAAAGTTCAATTTTACAATTGATCATAATGCGAATCCTTATGGAAGTAGCCCGTGTTTTTAGATCAGATAGATTGATAAAACCTGTGACATCCTGAAATAACCTCACAGAATTAATACAGTAAAGGTAGTGGTTTTATAGTACTACCTTTATTATATTTTATGGGGTTGATGAAACATCACGAAGTATTTTAATTAAAAAAATAAGGATGATTTACTTGTTTTTTTACTGTTTATAAGTATTATTTATTTTCATTCCAATAGTAGCTATCAGGATATTTACGTGCTCCAAATATAGCAGTACCAACTCTAACTATTGTCGAGCCTTCTTGAATTGCTATATCTAAATCACCACTCATACCCATTGATAATTCATTAGCAGGGATTCCTTTATCAAGCAGTGATGTTTGTATTGTTTTTAATAATTTAAAGCATTTACGAACCTGTTCATTTTCTGCCGAAAATAATCCTATTGTCATTAATCCTTTTATTTTAATTCGATCAAATTGTTGAACTTCCATAGCAAATTTTACAGCTTCTTCTGGTTTCATTCCAAATTTACTTTTTTCATAAGAAGTATTAAACTGTAAAAATGCATCAATAGTCTTATCTTCATACTCTAAACGATTTTGTAATTTTTGAGCAATTTTAAATCTATCTAAAGACTGAATACAATCAACATCATATCTTAATAAATCTTTTACCTTATTTGATTGAAGATGGCCTATAAAATGTTTTTGATGTTTAGTATTTTTTAAATCATTATATTTTTCTTTAATTTCTTTAATTTTATTTTCACCTATTAAAGTTTGATTATTTTTAAGAGCAATTTTTATGTTATTTGCTGATACGGTTTTAGTAGCCAATAAAAGCTTTACATCTTCAGTGTTTCGGTGCGCAATTTTACAGGCATTTTCAATTCGTTTAAGAATTTTTTCAAGGTTGCTACTGATGGTATTATCCATATCAAAATTAATTATTTATAATATAAACCCATACTTTTTCCCCTAATTCTGTTGTTTCTAAAACCCTCTTATAGTTAGAAACTTCATATTTATCAGTTTGTATTAACTCTTCTCCTGTTATTTCAAAGACAATACCTTTAATTTTATCATTTTTATCTTTTGTTTTGATGGCAATAGGGTGAATGTTTGTTTTACTTTTTTCAATTACTGACGTATCTTTTATCTCTAAATAGTCTAATTTATACCCTAATAATAAATCTTCTGTTCCTTTAAGTTTTCTATTGTAGTTCTGTAATTGTACAGTATCTAATTTCAATGTGCCATAAGAAAAAAGTAAGTGCTTTTTTTGTTTTTCTAGTTGAATTACATTGGCTTTAACTTGTTGATAAACGATGTCTTTGGCTTCGGCATAAGAGATGTCATAATTTCGGTTTATATTACTGATGTTTTTTGGAAAACGAGCTAAAATACTATCATAATAGATATTTAGTTTTTGGTCAGTTGGCAATTGGTATTTTAATTTTATTTGAAACCTCCTCAATAAAGCGGTATCAATAACGTTTATGTGATTTGTAGCACAAATAAGCAAGGAGGTTTCTGCTAAATTATCAATTTGCTGAATTAGTGTATTAACTAAACGTTTCATTTCCCCTGAATCGCTATTATCATAATCTCTTATTTTACCAATAAAATCAAATTCATCTATAAATAATATTGCGTTATCATAAGAGGCTTTTTTAAAAAAATCGGAAATGTTTTTCCCTGTTTCTCCTAATCTAGATGATACAAAACCACCTAAATTAAGTGTAATTATTTTTTTGTTTAATGCTTTTCCAATTGCGATTGCAGTAGCTGTTTTTCCACACCCGGTATGGCCGTGTAGTATAATTTTATTATCAACAGGAATATTAAATTTTTTGAGAGCGTCTATATAGTTAAACTCTTCTATTAGTTGATCTATCCTATTTTTAATCTCTTTACTTAAATGTAGTTCGTCAAGTCTTAAAACTTTTTCTTTAGTTTTTAAAGTTGTATTATGGTAAGCCATAGTTCATTTTTATGCATTGTTTCCTACTGTCTTATCTATATATTCAGGGCAATCTAATCTAATATCAGAAGTTAATAATTCTTTTTCCATTAGTTTACAGTAATTTTTATTTTTAGATTTATCATAGAATTTACAACCAAAACAAGTACGTTGAATAGTTAAAATTCCTGATTTATTTAATTGATAAATTAATTTACTTAAAGATTTAAATAGACTTTCTAAATCAGCTTCTCCAATAGTATTTAATTGTTTCTCTATTGGATTTGCAAATTTTTCGGTTTCTGAAACTGTTTTTTTTCCTAAATCAGATAATAGAATGGTGTAGCTTCGACCATCAGATATCGAATAATCTTTGATAATATATTTTTTTTTATCTAACATTCTAATAGCATCACTAACAGTTGGTTTTGTAATATTAAATTCTTTCGCTAAATGACTAACATTACAAAATTCTGTTTTATGATAAGCAATGAAAATTAGTATTTGAATTTGAATAGGACTTAAGCCAATAACTTTTGCATGTTCCCATAGTAAAATTTTAAACACGTTAGCTATACGTTCTAAGCCAACAACAATTTTACTTGTAATACTTTTTTGTTGAAATTCTATATTGAAAACACTTTTGTCCATTTATAAAAATATCTGTTATAAGATTTTATCTTTAGCGGGTAAAGTTAGTAATCCTAATTATATTGTTCAAGTAATTTAATTACAATTTCTCAACTTGATTACGTAATGCTTCTCCTGTATTTCTTTTTTGTACGTATTTTCTCCAATCTGTTTTGTGTAGCATAGTTACCAAATGACCTCCTGCTGAATGGCCAACAAAGTATACTGCTTTGGAGTTATTGTTGTAAGCTTCTTGTAGTATGGTTGCTACTGCTTTTTCCATTTGGCACACAATAGATTCCATTGGTTTATTATTACCCTCATTTTGAATCATACGATACCCAGGCATGTATACCGCCATCTCTTTTTCATTAAATGGTTCTGCTAAAAATGAGAATTGCTCTTTTGAAAACCATTGCCACCCGCCGTGTATGTATATAACAATCGGGGCGTCTTGAGATATATTTTCTGGACGAAAAACATCTATTTCACCTGAAAACTCCTCTTTTCCAAAAATGGATTGTTTGAAGATTATTACCCATTTTCTCTCTGTAGGAGTTACTATTGGTTATTGTAAAATCAATATGCTTAGGAAGTAAATCATCGATTGATAAACGTCTTGTCCAAAGTGTTGGGTTATATTGACGATCTGTTTGTTCTCTTGAAAAAAAGTTCCAAAGTTTGTTCATTCTATTTTTGATTTAAAATTATAAAATCAATATTTACAGCTATTAATATTGCTTTAGGACTTCAAACTCATCGTAAGTTAATAACCATATCCCATCTATTTTTTCCCATTTTTCTTGGTAAATTTTTCCTTCTCCAATATTCATACTCCAATGTGATGATAAAAAGACGCTTTTATCAGTTTTAACTGTAAATATTGGATTGTGATAGTTCAGGTTTGTAGCACCATCAGCAATTAATTTGGACCAAAACCTTTCAATATTAGCTTTTCCATTTACAGATGCAAATGGCATTGCATTCATTGTCGCATTATCGGAATACCCATTTCCATAGACCTCTTTTTTGTTTGAATTGAATCCTTTTGTCCAATCAATGGATGCTTTAATTACTTCTTCCAGCATAATATGACCCGCTATAGGATTGGTTTTATTTTTTTGTGGAGTTTTAAACTGTTCTAATACTTGAAAATTATCATAGGTTAATAGCCATTGCCCTTCTATTTTCTCCCATTTTTCTTGAAATATTATACCATTGCCTATATTCATACTCCAATTTGCAGATAAAAATGCGGTAGTTTCATTAGCAATTTCTACACTTACATTAGTGTAAATTAAATTCGTGGCTCCGGATTTAATAAAAGGTACCCAAAATTTAGAAATTTCTTCAGTACCTTTTTTTACTCCATAAGGCATAGCACTCATAATTGCTTTTGAATAGTATCCTTGTACACAGGCACTTGAGTTTCCATTGTTAAAGTTTGAAATCCAAACTTTACTGGCCTTTAGTACTTCCAATGCTACTTCATGATGCTCATTTGATCGGAGGTCAATAGAGGATTGTTTAATTGAGCTACTTTCTATTGTCTGGTTTTGCCCAAAAGTAATATAACTGATTATGAATACGCATGATGTTATTACTAATTTAATTTTTTTCATTTTAATTGTATTTTAATTTAATACAAAGAAAAGAGGATTAAAAAGTAATTACCTGTGACTTTTATCACAGTACTAATTTTTATTTAGGATTATTATTTCTTTTTGTCCAAGTTGAAGTTTGTTATTCTTTTCAAGAGTCTTTAGTAATCTAGAAATTACTTCTCTAGATGTGCCTAGTTCTCTAGCTAATTCTTGATGAGATTTTTTTACAACGCTATTATTTGCCTTCGATATCAGATAATCATACAATCGATCTTTAAGAGGCTGAAACGCTAAATTTGAATATTGATTAATTAAGTAGTTATAACTTTCTCTAAATGTATTTAAGGTAAAAGTGTTCCAAGATTTGTATTTGAAGTTCCAATCTTTAACATACCTCACTGGAATATTCAGAATTTCACACTTTTCTTCAACCACAGCATTTACGGTGCTTTTGCAGTCTTGAAAACAAGCAGAGAGAGAGAGAGTGCAGGTTTCCATCTCATTTAAATAATAAATTAGAATTTCACGTTCTTCATTTTCTTGGTACACCCGAATTTTTCCATGGAGAACAATTTTTAATACTTTAATGTATTCGTTGTTTTTTATTATAAAATCTCCTTTTTCATGTGTTGTAATTGTTGAGTTATTTCGAAGTTCATGTTGAAGTTCTTGTTCTGTAATACGAGTTTTTTTTATAAAATAATTTAACATTTGTTCTATTGACTTTGATTGGATATGTTTGATTATGATAGTACAAGCTATAAGTTTTTTATTTTAAGAGCTAGCCTTATACACTAGCTTATTGAATTACAGTCATTTCGTTTAGGGTAAACTCCTCCACGGCTCCATTAGTAGCTTTCATATATTCAGCTAAATGTGTATTGTTCATATGTATTTGCCATAACGCTCTATTTTCCCAATTTTCATAAAATAAGAATAAGTTTTTGTTTTCATTGTCTTGATGTAAGTCATAATTTACACACCCTTTTTCAGCTCTTGTAATAGTTATTAATTTTAGTAACTCATTCTTTACTAATTCTCTGTGTCCTTCTTTAGCTAATATTTTAGCCACAATTGTTAAGTTTTTATTTTTCATTTTTATTTTGTTTTTAGATCCTTGATCTGATTTTTAAAAGTTACAACTTCCGATAAAAAGAAGATATTAATTATTCAGTTCAATAAAATTATTTTTCTTATTATTATAAATTAATACTATAAAAATTATAGTTCCAAAATTAAGTATAGTGATTTATATTTGCAATAACGGTCAAAAAGGATAGTATAAAATAATGGTAGAAAAAAAGCTTATATTCAGAGGGAAGGAATACCCTTGTTGCACAAGCCTTACTATGGGGGTAATCGGAGGGAAATGGAAAACTGTAATTCTCTTTCATTTAATGAGTGGGAAGTTGCGATATAATGAATTACGTAAGTCTATGCCGGCGGTTACTGAGCGAACTTTGAGTTTGCAGTTGAAAAAACTTGAAGAAGATGGTGTGGTTAATCGAAAAGTTTATACTAAGAAACCACCTTTAAAAGTAGAATACACCTTAACAGAATTAGGAAAGACATTAATTCCACTTATACAATCCATTGCAGGCTGGGGGGATTATATTGTTGAAAATTATTCTGATTAAAGAATTTTTATTCCTTACTTATTAACTAATAATGAGTGTTGTTTATTGTTTGACTCATTTTGAAATGGTTGTTTAAAAACTCAATTTATTTTTTAGAGAAGCAACTGTTATCTATGTTCCGTATAAAAAAAACATAAGAGATGAAGGAATACCTTTCGGTTTGATACACAGTTATATATAATTTTTTTAAAATACCAAATATATATTTGGAAGTTTTTTTATAATTTCTTTGTTATCCAGCCCATATAAATTGAATTTTGAAAAAACCGCACAGGAATTTCAAAGCCTGTTTCTAACAATAGCTTCTTTAATCTTTCTTCTGAAATAACGTGCAACTCATTTTCGATGCGGTGTAGTCGGTTATTAACATCCTCTTCATTTATGTTATCAGGAAGAAGTTGTTTAAGTATATTTAGGTTCTTTTTGATCTGATTTTTAGTGCCTGTAATGTCTAATAATATAAATGGGGCGTTTATTTCAAGTCTTTCTGCTATATTTTGTAGTAAATTAAACTTTGTTCCATCATCTTCTAAAAAATGAAGCACTAATAGGAGTGTTGCTGCACCAAATTTTTCAGAGTTATTTAAATCAGTTATAGTTCCTTGAAAGAGGTTGACATTTTCAAAGTTATTGAGATTTTGAAACGCTTGTGATATCATTTCGGGAGATGGGTCAATCCCTGTTATTTTCCATTGCTCCGTTGCATGGACAAAACGTTCAACCTCAGTTCCTGTACCACAACCAACAACTAACAAGTTTTTATTTTCTGTTTGTTTTAAAATACTAGGTAATTTGTCCATAAAATAGTGATAATTAGGGATCCATGTTTCAACAAATTCATTGTATCCAGAAGCTCTTTCGTTTTCAAATATTTCTATTTTATTCATGTTCTATTTTTTCAAGGTATTTGATTTGACAGTGTAACCAAATATTCGTTAAGTGATGTCGTTTACACTAAATTGGAATCTAACGTTGTATGTTATTCTTTGTTACTTAATTGATTTTCGTTAAAATAACCTAAAAGTACGTTTCTATAAAATATTGTCCAAAATCCATTGCTATATATTTATTCTTAAGAACAGCAAAAAGGTATATTTAATAATTATGTTTTTAGCTTCTTTAAGTACAATGTATTTAGAATCATAATTAAAATAAAGAATTATTTCAATGAAAATAATGGCAGAAAAATCATACACATCGATGGGGAAAGGCATGCCTAAAACTTCATGGGAATTATATGGTTATATTCCTTTGCAAAATAATTTAGCATTCCCTGTTGTATTCTTAAAAATAAGCTGAATAAGGTATTCATGCAGCTTTTAAGTAAGCAAATTATAGCAATAAATTAGACACAGCTTAAGCTAATATTTTCCTGAAACTTAATTAATGCCCTAAAATAAAATGCCCTGTTATAACTGACTTTGAATTTTGAAGAGTCAATATATATTTTCCAGCAGAATATGTGTTAACATCTATTTTAGATAAATTTGAATTTATTTTTCCTTTATCTATTTGCTTTCCTGATTGGTCTATAATCGTGTAATTGTAATTACCTAACATACTTTTAGGAATCTCAATATTTAAAAAATTGCTAGTAGGGTTTGGGTAAATTTTAAGTTGATTTTCTCCATTTATTTCTAATAAATTCAAAGTAAAATCATCACAAGTAGCACCTATTTGAGTGTAATTGCTATTTGTACTTGTACCATCAGTATGGAATAGATGAAAGCATCCTATATAAAATTGTAAGCCTTCCATGTATCCGTTATTAAAATTATTAACGTGATACATATCAATTGCCATTACTTTTTCATTATAAAGAGCTCTAATTGAAGTGTCTTTTGTATGTCCTATGATAACACGTTTAACTCCGAAGCCATTCAAAATATTGTCAACTACCCCTTGTGAGTATGTTTCATTTGCCATATCTCTAGACCAGTAAATGCCATCACCTCCATTAACAGTAGCGCAATTACCATTACATGATGCACCGTTCATTTTAAGCCTACCGTAATCATTAATTTGATCATAAGTAAGATTTAACGCTGAAACGTCAGTGCTTATCCCTCCATGCATAAAAGCATAATCACCAATTTTCTCTATAATATTTTTAGACCTCAACCATCTTCCAAGTTCTGTATTAGAATCATATAGTTCGGACATTCTTTTCCCCATAAGGTGAGCGTCATTAAAGTATTTAACTTCCACATACCTCCAATCATCAGTCATATTCATAATTTCATGATTCCCCATGATTAAATGTACTTTTCCACCTTGGGCAACCGCTTCAGATTCCAGCTTATACAATAGCCACATACATTCGGTAATATGAAATCCACGGTCAAATAAGTCACCAGTAATAACTAGATTTCCATTGCCATAAATCCAATTAAAATTATCATCAATTATTCCTTCTCCTTTCAATATCATAGTAAAAGCTTCAATGTGTCCATCAAAGTCTGATATAACTAAAAATTTTGAAGGAGTTATATTGTAGGTAGAGGGTTCTGTGGTGATTTCAGATTTTAGGTTGAATGAAAAACTCGTGCCCATATGAGGGAGTTCACAAGTTAATACTAACCCATCTGTTGATGTGTATGTGTTACTAACCAAACCGGTAGGTGTTACTTCATTTACAATAATGTCACTTCCACTGTAGTAAACGTGTGGGCCGTCTTGATCATATAAATAACTAGATGTAATGTAACAATCAAACGAAAGATCACTACCAGAAGTACTACTATTATGTACTGAAACAGCAATAGTGTTGGTACCTGTAATAAAATAACTAGAACTAACTTTGTATGTGTAGAAATTATTTTCATTAGTAGAGTTAGCACTTTGTCTTGCTGTAGTTGTGTGACTGATAGTTCCTAAGGGCATCATCTCAGTACGAACAACTTCTTGTCCGTTGATATAAATCATAGCTCCATCATCATGCACCATATGAAAATATACGTCGTTTAGTAGGCTAATATCTGGAACATCAACTTTTTTTCTGAAATAATAACTAGCTAAACCAGTACTTAATGTAGTTGCTTCATCACCTTCTCCAAATCCAAAATGTGCTATTCCTTCTCCCCATGATGAAGCGTCAAATTCGGAAGTATTCCATAAAGACCCTGGGTCTGCTCCGTCGTCCAAATAACGCCAAGAGCTTCCTTGTGTAAAAAAGATATTCTCAGTATCGTTAGCTACTGAAATAGATTTTGATAAACTATTGTTAGTTGTATCCTCATCAGAATTAATTGTTACTTCGGCACTTATATTGTATGTTCCAGTTGTGCTTAGGTTAGCTGTTTGCGCAAATGTATAAGTGGTAGTTTCACCAAGGTTTAAGGAAATAGTACCTGGTTCACTAGCAATTAAAGTACCATCAATTGAATAGGAAACATTATAGCTAGCGGCAGCTAAACTTCCGTAACTTGAAATTTCTACTTGAACAATAGATGCTGGATTTGGAGAATTACTGTTTCCTGGAGCAATGATGGAAGTTAAAGCTAAATCATAGTCTGAATTCGAAGAATATTCAATAATCAATTTTGCAGATTGAGATGAACTTCCATTAAACGAATACGCTTTTCTATACTCTGTACTATTACCGGTTCCATTAATAATAAATGTAATTGGGTTTCCATTTTGCCACCCATTAGATGTGATGATTTCACTTACTATAGCAGATAAATCTGGTGTTTTTTGATTAGTGCCAGAGTCATTTTCAGACCATGATGAGGTAAGGTTCCAGGTTGTGTTAGCGGTAGTTGTGGTACGGCTTGAGATGTTGTTTGTGGTATTCGAAAATGTGAATGAGTTAGCAGTATCTTCCCCTTTTATTGTCATTGATATATCTCCATAAGTACTTCCTTTTGCTGTAAATTGAATATAAGCATTTAATATTGTAGCAGTAGGAGGGATTGTAATATTATCAAATCTCAAACCAACTTTTTGCAGGCCTTGACTATTCCAAGTATCATACATCATTTCAATATCTGAGCTAGTGGTAGATACGTAAGAACCATCAAATTTTTCTTCAGCATCATCTGTTGGAGAGAGGATTTGTTGTTGAAAAGTAAATGTTTGAGACGATACTATAAATCCATTTATGGATAAAATAACTAATAGAAAGAAGTTTAGCCTTTTCATATATTTAATTGATATAATTATGCATAACGCTACGTATGAAACGTAGCGTGTTTAAAAATACGCTAAATTTAGGATAAACAATGGAGCCAAATTTTATATTTTTCACCTTTTTATTTTTAAAGCCAAATCAACGATTTGGCGGTGTTTATAAATAGTATTGAACTTTCGTAAATCACTAAATTTTAAGCCTGATAATAATAATTCAAAAGTTAGGAATACAATTAAATATACTGCTTGATAAGCAACGATTTATTCTTTCATCAGGTACTAAAATACACTTGGTAAAGTAAAATTATGACTTGTATGACGGTTACCAATGTTAGTAACTGGCTTTTGCCTTTAAATCCAATCAAGCTTTTTTATTGTTTTTTCGCTTTTTACTTTACCGGTGTGTTTTGTTTCCTTTGGCTCAAAAAGCAAGTTAAATACAATATCTCCATTAGTATGAGGCCTGTGTTCTACACCTCTTGGAACGATTAAAATTTCGCCTTCTTTTACTTTTATAGTTTTACCATCTCTAAAATCTATGTAAAGCGTTCCTTTAAAAACCATAAAAAGCTCATCTTCGTTTTCATGGCTGTGCCAAACAAAGTCGTCTTTTACTTTACATAGCTTTACATATTGTTGATTTAATTCACCAATGATGTATGGTGTCCATTGCTTTTCAAACAATGAAAATTTTTCCATTATGTTTATGTGTTTTATTTCTTTCATATTTTATTGTTTTTTAATTATTAGTTCTCTTTTATGTTAAGTTTTAGACTATTTTAACTGTGCTTACAACAATATACGTTTTTTAACAATGGTCATTAACTTTTTAAACATACTCTCAACAGAACATAACTTATAAGAAAACAGTTAAATTTACTTTTGAAAACGTTTAGGGATATCCTTACTCTCAGTTGTGGTGAGATATAAATTTAATCCTTTAATTTCTACATCTCTGGATTTAGCTGCAGTAAATAAATTACTGCTATATCAACCACCTATACCTTTTAGTAAGTATTTCCCTCCTAAAATTCCTTCTCCTCCTTTTTATTGGGGTCTGTCAGTTATCACTTTCAATTTTGTAATTTCATGGCACTTTCAGAGCATTGCTCAAGATAAATTTTTACTGTTTCCATAATTATCTATTTTATTATTATTCATCCATATAAATAGTTGTTTTATCAACATTATTGAATGTTATGTTAGTTTCTCCCAGTATATTTCTTATATTTTTCATTACTTGTTTAGTGACACTAATAATACCTATTGCTGCTAATTTTACATATTTATAGTTAATTGCATTTTGCCTCTATACAAATAACATATTATTGCATAGAATAGTTTGATTATAACTCACAATAGGACTAGACTATTGTTTCTTGAAACTATTTGTTTCATAAGTTTATTGTAAAAAAACATTCTACTCGGTTTGTTTATAACTATATTTTAATATTGTATGGTTGTAATTTGAGATTACCTTGAATAAATTTCATTTAGTCTTTTTTGGATTACGTATAATGTTTATTATCCGGAAATTAAGGGAGCGAAGGTGATAAGCTTTCTAGGTAAAACGTTGTCTTTCTAATTTAAAAGGCAAATTGAAAATTTGGAGATTTTAGTAAGCAAGTACAAAAGAGTATTAAGATTTGTTAGCACGTTTAGTAACAATTCCAAAAATAGGTAGAAAACAGCAATAAAATTGGTTGTATTAACAGATGGTTTGAGTGCTTAAAAAAAAGGGCAGCCCATTCGTTAAATACTTAATTCCACTGCGTAGTAAAACGTTTTTTTTAATTTATCTCGACAAATTATATTTTTATAAAGATTGAACGGATGTTATCTTTTTAAACTGAATACCTTTTTTTCCCATAACATTAATTGTTTCTTTTTTAGAAGTTCCGTTAGGTGTTGTTAGAGAAATCAGAATAGTATTTTCTCCTTCTTTTAAAGGTATTCGAGCATAATAAATACTATGAGGAAGACTTTGCCAATTGCGTGTATCAGCATGTTCTGTTAAGGCATTAAAAATTCCTAAGGCAGCACCTAAATCTTTATTTTGATCTTTTAAAAGGTATTCTGATATTTTTTTTGTTCCCAACCTAATAGCTGCTTTACCTATTTCGCGTAAGGCACGATCCTTTAATGTTTTAAAAGCAATATCTTCATAGTTTTGAGCTAATTGAAAATTGGTGTTAGTAACGGAGTTATTTGTAATAATAGCTTTTGAAAAATAAGGGGTTCTTTTTACGTATTTTGGAAAAGCTACATTAAAAATATCAATATCAGAAAACTCTTTTTTATTGTCATTTCTTGTATTTATGGGAATAGGTAATGTTAAGCCTAGTTCTTCATTGTGAATAGAAACAATACCATTTTTATTACCTGGTAATACGATAAAATTAAAAAAAGTTTGACTTTTATAGGGTACTAAACCATTTTCCCAAAAAAGGATTAATTCACCACCGATAGATTCTTTATGTGATGTATGTTTGGTTTCTAGTAATTTTTCATAATGATTAAGCTCATTCGTAAAACCAAGCGATGACGCCGTTCTTAATACATCTTTTTTTAGCTGTTCGGGTAAAGGAGTTCCAAAAAAAGAACCATTATTAGCTAAATATAAATCTACAGCATTTCTGTAAGAGATAAAGGCATTATTGATATCACCAGAAGCTTCGTATAAAAATCCTTCCATATTTAAAGCAAAACCATCAGAGGTATATCTATTCTTTTTGCCTTCAGAATATTTATCATTAATTTGTTGTAACTGTAAATTAATCCTTTTTGCTTCTACTAAAGCTTCATCTAGCTCGTTCAGAAAAATGTAGTTTAAGGCTTTGTAATAATGAATAGCAACTTTTTCAAAATCTTCACCAGTATAAGTTTCAGTTTCAGGATTTAAGAGTGCCCCCAAAACTTTCCCTCCCAAATATTTTTTATTATCCTCAATAAAAGCATCTGCTTTATTCAAATAATCATTACTTAATTTATAATCATTATTTAAATATGCTATTTTTCCTTTTTCTAGATAATATAAAAGAAGATTTCTTTTTTTTTTAAAGAATGAATTTGCATCTATGTCAATTAGTGCTTCTTCTATATTTCCATGTTGAATAGCAGTTTGAAATTTTTGACTTTTAATATTATAAGAAGAACAACTATTTAATAAACAGAAAATTAGAATTGAATAGGTACAATAGGTGACTTTTACAGATATTTTTTTCATACAAAGATGAGCAGTTATTTTATAAACTAGTTTAAATATTTACCAATTGGCTATAAAATGATGTTTTAACTCATTTTTTTTACTTATTTAAAACTTCTATTTTTAGTCTCAATTTAAAAATAAAGTTCAGTAAAAAAAAGCTTACCTAAAAGAAGAGGAAAGCTTTTTAGTGCTGCTAGTTTTTAATAAACTTTTTGATTTTTTTATCTCCTATCCAAACTTTTTCATTAGTTTGAAGATTTGTTAACTCTAAATCTATTTGATAATAAGTCACTTTCTTTTTTTTGTAAGCGTCTACTATAGAGTTAATATTGCCCTGTAACATAAAGTCAGCACCAGTTTCTAAACCAAATTTCTTTACTGTTGAACTTGAAGCGTTTGTTTGTTGGTCTGAACGTTCTGCTCTTAATTCTTCTCTCATTTTTCCGCCAGAAACTATTCTTGCTCTTTGTCTTTTTATAAAAGCTTTTTCAATATCTTTTATAAAAGTTTCTGCCTCAATATGTTCATGAGATTTATTTCTAACTAAACCAACAATTAAAACAGGTTTGTTTCCTTTGTTTGCTTGCATAAAATCGGTTAACCAATCTCCAGTTAAAATTTGTTCTGTTAGTTCTTCTGCAGCCAATTTAGAATCTGTATCATTCCATCGTCCGCTAATGTCTATTTGGGTACCTGAATCTACACGTGTTATTTGTCTTGAACAAGAGTTTAAACTCAATGAACCTACAATAACTAATCCTAAAATAATAAGTTGTTTTCTCATTTTTACTGTGTATATATATATGTTTTTAGTCAAAGTTAATCAAAAATAAAGTAACTCAACATGCCTAAGTTAAATAAAGACCGGGAATAAAATCTTCTATTATTAAAATTTCTATACCTCCTAGAATAATATGTTGTATTTTTAGCACGCTCCATACGCTCTTGATGTCTCCATAACGGTCTTTGAGATCTGTAGTGTTTCCTTAGTTCTTGACGTTTCCTTTTTTCTTCCATAGGATCTATAGCTGTGTACGTTTCTTGAGCGGTAGTGCCTTGTGTTAAGGTTAAATCAGAAACTTCGTTTATTGCTATATATTTATCTTGGCTAATCTGATAATTAGGATTTTGATTAGCTACTAATGTTCCAGATACTTGTGCGGTAGCTGTGAAACCTATAAAAGTAATTAAGATAATAGTAAAAATATTGCTCTTCATGTTGTTTATTATTTTGATGTATTAAACATATCACAATTACTATACCAAGTTATAAAAAATATATTAAATTCTTTTACAGGTATTTTACCGCTATCCTTAATAGCTCTAAAAGAAGCTATACTAATCGGTTTAATTGTTCAAGATTATTTAGCAGCTATAAATATTAGTGAATTTAAACTATTGATTTTTACTAAGAAATTTGAAATTCAAAAAAAGGCTCAAAAAATAAAGCTAGAATCATTTATTTGGTACAAACGTGTTGAAATTTTGAAAGGAAAATCAGATTAAACTATATCTTCTTAAGTTTAATTTTTATAAATTTTAGCTTTAATAAGAAAGCATAAATAGAGATTTAATAGTTTTTCCTTTTGTATCTTTAATATAGTCTATATTAAAACCTCCATCAAAAGGAACATTTGAATTATTAATTACAGTTTTTTATGACTTGGTGAAGCGGTTATCATTGTTAGCAGTTGGCTATTGTTTTAAAGCAAATTCCACAGCACTTTCAGCGTGAATTCTTGTAGTATCAAACACTGGAATATTTATGTCTTTACTTTTAATTAATAGTGGGATTTCAGTGCAGCCTAAAACCACGCCTTCAGCTCCATTATTAATTGAGTCATTAATTATTCTTTGATACTCTTTTTTTGAATCAGATTCTATCTTTCCGTGAACGAGTTCATTATATATTATTCCATGCACAATTGCCCTATCACTTTCATTTGGTATAATTGTTTCAATGCCAAAATCATTTTTAAGTATGTTTTTGAAAAACTCTTTTTCCATTGTGAATTTTGTTCCAAGTAATAAGATTTTTTTGATTCTCTTTTCTTTAATTTTTCTTCCGGTTGCTTCTGCAATATGTAAAAAAGGAATTTTTATATTTTCTGTTATTTTTTCACTACACAAATGCATAGTATTAGTACATAATACAATAATGTCAGCTCTGGCATTTTCTAAATTCTTAGCAGAATCCACCATGATTTCATTTAAGGAACTCCAGTCATTTTCGTGCTGTAGTTTTTCTATTTCAGCAAAATTAACAGACTCTAAAATGCATTTACAAGAATGAAAACCTCCTAAAGATTCACGTACTTTTTCATTAATGATTTCATAATAAACTTGAGATGATTCCCAACTCATTCCACCAATTAGTCCTATTTTTTTCATGTTTTTGTGTTTCAGCTTCCAAACAAGTAGGTTTTAATCGACTGATTAATAAGGGTCTGTGTTTAATTCTCTTTAATGTCGTTATCGAAAAAAATCAACTGATTTTTTAGTAGGAAGATCGTTACTAATGTTTAGTATATTTCTTTGTACTAAGTTCGGATAAAACTTTTAATTTTATTGTAATTCCATATTGTTTTTTTCATGTCAGTATGATATAAGCTTAATGATTTAGCTCAATTCATGTATTTAAAAATGATTGTTTCATATTACTTGAATATGTACATGGTCATCATTATAAAATGTAGGATACTGCCAGCCATTACAAAAAGGTGCCATATAAAGTGAGCCAGCTTCATTCGATAGTCGATAATATAAAATATAATGCCTAGAGTATAGGCAAATCCACCTGAGATTAATAACCAAAACGCTGGTACAGGTAAGATTGTTTTAATTAATCCGATTTTGAAAACAATAATCCATCCCATAAAGGCATAAATTAGAGTGGAAAACAGATTGTATTTACCAGTATAGAATATTTTCAAAATGACACCAGTCAAAGCCATTCCCCACTGTATGCCAAAGAAAATCCAACCAGTAGTACCGCCAATACTGATCAATAGCACGGGAGTGTAGGTGCCAGCGATAAGCAAATAAATACCACAATGATCTAAGATATTGAAAACACGTTTGGCTTTTTTGTGTCTGAGACCATGATAGAGAGATGAAAAGGTATACAGTAATACTAAGCTTGAACCATAAACCAAAGCGCTAAATAAACTCCAATCTTTGTTGCTTTGTGCTCCAAAAACGATAAGAACAACTAAACCACCAAAAGCTACTACCGCTGTAATACCATGAGACATAGAGTTGAACCATTCCTCAAGATTGCTTTGTGATTTAGATGAGTGTTGTTTCATTATTCATTTTTTAGAAAATCATTTTTAACCTTGCCAGACCTCTAACTCTTTGTCCTTGAAATCAAATCAGTTTTCATTATCTCAAGTAACCTCATTAATTATGTTATAGTGTCTAACGTATAATATATAATGTCGTTCGAAAAAAAAACTTCCGATAGGATTTATGGCAAGAAATTTACAAGTAAATATACGCTTACTTTGGGAATTAAACCCCAAACTTAAACATGCATTTTATATAGTACATCTAGTTCTTTAATATTTTTTTAGTTAACACACCTTCATTAGCTGTTACTTTTACAAAATACATTCCGTTAGTATATTGACTCATGTCTATGGATGAAAAGTTCTTCTCTAATTCAATAATTTGTTTTCCAACAATATCAAATACTTGAATCTTAGCAATAGTAATAGAATTGTCAAAGTTTAAATGCATTGTATTATTAACAGGGTTAGGGTGAATGTCTATCTTATCATTAGCTAAAACATCTTCAACTCCTAAAGCAGCACAAGGACCACCATCTACAATTGTCCAACCATCTGAATCTATCATGTTTTGACGTGTATTTTGAGCAGCTACAGAGCAGTACATAGAGAACCCTCCATGAAAACTAACATTTGGTTGAAGGTTTTGCAAACCCCATCCAATTAATATTGCATCATAATTATTTGAAGAAAGAGTATCTCCATTAAAAATATTGGACATATTCGTTACGGAAGAAACATTCCAGTTTTCTAAGTTTTGATTAAATGAACTAGCATTTCTAAACATACTATTCATATTGGTTACTAAAGATGTATTCCAGTTCCCTATGTCTTGATTAAAAGAAATTGCATCATAAAACATACTAAACATATTGGTTGTTGAAGATGTATTCCATCCCCCTATGTTCTGATTAAATGAAACCGAATTTTTAAACATACTATTCATATTAGTTACAGAAGACGTATCCCATCCCCCTATGTTTTGATTAAATGAATCAGTATTATTAAACATATTATACATGTTTGTTACAGAAGAAACATCCCACATACTGATATTCCCGTTAAATAATGGAGTGTTTCTAAACATAAAACTCATATTGGTAACAGAGGAGGTGTCCCAAGTATTTATATTTCCATTAAAAGAAGAAGAATTTGAAAACATAGAATTCATATTGGTAACAGAGGAAGTATCCCAATTATCAAGATTTTGATTAAATGATGTAGAATAAGTAAACATACCAGACATATTAATCACATTGCTAGTATTCCAAGAATTTATATCTTTATTAAAGGAATAAGTAAATCTTAACATACCAGACATATCAATTACATTAGAAGTGTTCCAATTACTAATATCTCCATTAAATGATGTTGCATTTGAAAATACAGAAGCCATATTAGTAACTGATGAAGTATTCCAGTTGTTTAAATTACCATTGAAGACTGTTGCAGAACTGAACATATTACTCATATTACTCACATTTGATAAATTAGGAGCGTCTATAGCTGAGTAATTTAAATGAGTGCACCCCAAAAAGGCATTCTCCATTGTGAACCATTGGATACTACCCCATTGGTCTATGGATATAATTTTACTTCTATCACCTGAGTAATTAAAATAAATACTAGGAAAAACACCTTCTATCCTAATAGTATAAGTTCCAGTAGAACCAAAGTTATGTGTAACACTACCTGTAACACCAGTTTGATCCATATTACCATCATTATCCCAATCGATATTGTAATTATAAGTCTCTCCTGGTTTAACGGGTATCGTAATAGAAGTATTATTTGACGTTCCTGGATTATCTGTTTTCCAAGTAGTAATAAATTCGTTTTGACCAAACGCACTTGTTTGTAGTAATATAAAAAAGTATAAACATAAACCGTATTGTAAATACGTGTTTATTGAAGATAGTTTTGTTTTCATAAATAAGTTAGTATTTAACTAAGATTATGCTTTCTATTCCTAACATTTTAATAAAGTTTAGTTAATATAGGTTATATTATCAACATGAGTAATGGTTGTTTTTAATGATAACCGTATCACTATAATTGGTTAATTTTAATGTTTTTTTGATACATACCTTTTTAATTGTTGGCAACAGTTGTTATATTTTGAATTGAGAAATGGTATTATATTTATCAACTTCTAAATTTTTAGGACCTTTGAAAGTGTCAAAATTCACTACAATCAAATTTCCTTTATAAATGATTGTTTCGCATGGATTATCTAGTAGGCCAGTAGAACCATCATTGTTGTCATTAATCCATATTAAGTTCAGAGTCTTTGTATTTAAATCGAGCTGATGAACACTGTTGTTATTTAAATTTGCAAGGAAAATGGAATTCCTCGTTTTATCATAATACATACCATCAGCACAATTAAATGAATCGGATTGAAATACAATTTCTCTTGACTTAACAGTTCTTTCACTGGTGAATTCAAATTTTGTTATGGTGCCCGAATAAAAATGTCCCGCATATAAATTGCCCGTCTTATCAAGTGCAATACCGTCTATTCCAACAGGAAAGGTTCCAATTAAGTGTTTTTTTCGAGTTTGATCATCCATGACAATTTTTTCATTATTGAAGTCTTCAAGGTTAAAGCTATAAATGCCGCTTTCTTTTCTATCTTCAAACATGAAGTCAGTTATGTAGAGGTGGTTTTTGTAAAGTCTAATGCCGTTTGAAAAACCTAGTCCTTCAACAATAACCTCAGCTTTTGCTGGCTTTCCATTTTGTACTACAATCCTTAGGATGCGAGATTGATTAAGTTGGCCTGCAAAATTTTGATTATCCGCAATATATAGATTTCCGTCTTGACCAAATTCAATTCCCATAGGATGAACTTTTTTAGTAATAGGATGCAAAGGTAGTTGGTCAAACCACGTTGTCGGTTTTTCATTTTCGTCAAAAGTCAAGATTTTGCTACCATATTCTTCAAAATTAGCTAGGTTAGTTACGGCTAAAAATAGACTCCCAGAACTATCAATTGCCATTCCATCTGGTGTAGAACAAGTTTTTCCAAGATCTGCAAATAGTGTTGGTTTTATTTGTTTTGATTCATTGTTAAGCTTTATTTCTTGTCCATTTATTTGAGAGAACGATTGAAAAGAACATATAAATGGTAAAATGATAAGTAAGTATCTCATATTAATTTCATGTTAGTTAAGGGACATAGTTTACACAAGTTAACGTTTAGTGTAAATTGCGTTTTAATGCTAATTTACAAAGTGTTAGCAAATGTTTTTTATTTAGAATTTGTCCGATGTATTTATAATTTTAATACTTTGAATTTGGCATAGGAACCTTCTTTCGAATCAAATAAATGCAAAATAAAAAGTCCTGAGCTATTGCCTGGAGTATTTACCTCGTTTTCGCCTTCTGTTATTGTTCCTTCCTTTAATATTTTTCCATCGATGGTGGTAATTTTATACTTCAGTTTTTCATTACTCTTATTATTTATAGTGAAGGTTTCCTTAAAGGGGTTGGGATAGATAGATACTTTATCAGTTAGACCATTGATCTCTTCGATAGATAACTCTATACACTCTGCTGGCGTAGCTGTATTTATAGTAAACGTTCCTACACCGCTACAACCATTAACATCTGTAACAGTTACTTGATATGCCCCAGCGGGTTGATTAGAAATTTCGGAACCGCTACTTCCATTACTCCATGTATAAGTATATGGAGGTTTACCACTGGCAACGTTAACATTTAAGTAGCCGTCCGATGCGTTTTCGCAAACCATCTCGCTTCCTGAAATAACAAAGTTTATAATTGGACAATCTTCATCTACTGAGTAGAAACCAAAATCAATGGTCATGTTTCCAGATGGATCATAATCTATGTTTGGATCTACTCTATCTCCATCCAACAAAGGCTCTTCATTTGCTGTAAGCGTAATTGGTTTACAGATAATGTTCTGGTCATTAAGCGTTTGAATTTCAGAGGCTAATTGGCCGTTATCGTCCTTATCAACATCGTTATTCGGATCATAGCTCCCAACCGTATTTTTCATGCCATATAGCGGTTCTCCTTGTCCCCAATTATCGATTTCCCAGACAAAAAGCTGATATATCCCTGGGGTCAAATTGGTAAACATATAATAGCCATCACTATCGGTGGTAACAAACCCTTGCCAAGATTCAGGGTTTCCATCGTTGTTATTGTCTTTCCATAGTGCAACATTAACACCGGCTATTCCGGGTTCTCCAAAGTCGTCTATACCGTTGTGATTACTGTCGTACCAAACTCTATTTCCTAAACTGTTACTGCCAACTTGTAGTCCTATTTCAAATGATTCTGTAGTACTGCAACCGCCACTATCTGTTACGGTAACCTGGTAAGATCCTGTAGGTAGGTTTTCAATTTCAGCAAGCGTACCTCCTGAACTCCAAACAATAGAATAAGACCCAAGCTCTCCTACAACCACAATCGAAGCACTACCGTCATTTGCAGTATTACTAGAAGCATTATTTATGAGGACTTGAACATCTATAGTACATCCGGGGTCGCTTGTATTAACATATATGGTATTTGAGGTGGAAGAAATTTCTCCTTCAAACCCCAATGTTTTCAAGCGATAATAGTATTCTGTTATTCCCATTTGGATTGGTATTTCCACCTGGTTAACATTCCCTATAACAATATTGTTCCACCCTGTTACTACTTGATTAAAATCTTCATCTTCAGCTACTGTTATCGTATAACCCATAGCACCTGGTACCGTTTCCCAATTGGCATAAAAAGAGGTAGGGTTTATTCCCGTTGCAGCAGTAGCGAAAGGAGGCGAATAATGATAAAATCTACAATTACTATAAGTAACCATAGCATGGTAGGTGTTTTGTTCTAGTACTGCTGTGTTTCCAAATGTGCCATTGCTCCAATTTACTAAGTAAGCCTCAGGTAGTCCTTCTACAGAAAGGGTAGCTTGTAGCGTGCTATCTAGTAGATTTCCGCTAGTATCCCCTTGCATGGCCACATTAAAATTTCCGCAATCTATATTGTCAATAGAAGATTGACGAGTAACGATTGGTACATAACCATATTCTAATCCAGCAGGAGGAGTAACAATTAAATTATTATCGAAAGAAACCAATTCTCCATCAACTATGGGGTGCATATATTCCTGTTCTATTGTCCAGTTTTGATGCATTTGTTCCACCAAACTTTGTAAGTTATTTCGTTCTTGTGCCGTCCAGTTATATTGTCTAAATACGGGCTGGTCTATAAATTTATACCAGTGATAGGTTAACATAGAGCCATCTAGAAGTTCCACATTATATGGGCCAGAAGCAGGGTTGTCCCATGCTCCAACTATTTCAGCTTGGTAAACAAATTGATCTGTATTAGGCGCTGCAAAAGAAGCATTTAACAATTCGCTGCCTAGTGGTACTTCCGCCTCAGTTATAGCTGTTCTAGTGGTACCATCATCTCTAAAGTATCTAGGGAATTTGGCCATGGGTCCATTTGCAGGATCATCCCAAATTAAACCAAAGGTCTGGTCGCTAAAAATAGTTGGTTGTACCATTTCATTAATACCGTCAATAGCTTCTCCATCTTGGCTGTAATATACTGGGGATGTAAACATGTTTGGAATGTGGACTCCGTTGCTGTTAAAAGTTCCAGATGGGATACTTGTATTCCCATTTTTCCAATTTAAAATATCATTGTATATGGCGTCTTGCGAATAGTAAGCAAGATCTCTAACTAAAACAGTTTTATTACTTGCATCAACAGGGAATTGTAATTCTGGAATTTTTGTATAAGTGGTACCATTAATCTCTTCAGAAAAATAAGGCACTGAATTAATTTCCATGGTACCTCCGGCACCTCCTATTCTTGAAGGTTTTGAATCTAAACCTCTTCCTTCACCAAAAGCTTGCCCTAATGATACTTTAGTCCAAGTTTCTGGAACAAAAAAAGCAAGAGGACCCTTGAAATTTTGCGCATTTAAAAACAAGGTCCAATTGTGATTTCCGATGACATGGGGGCTGGTTTTTGGATCTGTTAAAGGGAGGGATAAATAGCTGTAACCCAAAAACTCTCCATTGGGTTCTCCTTCAAAAGGCAAACCATCTGGCGGAATAATCAAACGATTGCTTAGTTGAGCAATACCTAACTCATCGTCAGCAAGTGGACTAGAACTACCAAAAAATCGCCAACCAGGTGAAGCTACTTGTTCAGTATAACAGTTAGGTGTACTGTTCATGCTGTATTTAGGCGGGCCATAATGAAACCGATTACCCACCCAATAACCTAAACCACCTTCTATGGTCTGAAAAACATCAGCATAAGTTGGTCCTCTTTCTGGCCAGTTATCTCTTGCGTAGGTTCCTATAGGACAGAGAGGTTCGGTGGTATTATCCGTGTTATCTGGGATTAACCATGTACCAGGTAATCCTATTTGAAATCCTGCAATAGGTTCGGGTGTTAGTGACCATACGGCAGAATAAAACCCAAACCCTACATTGTATTCGGCAGGTGGGGTACTGGAATAACTAGCTAGATAACCATGCAACCCTGGATATTGTTGCGGTAGGGTTTGCGCTTCTAGCTTAGAATAACTTAGGCATAAAATGATAGTTAATAGGTATATTCTTGTCATTTGTTAAATAATTTAATTTTTGCTAACACAGTACCTATGAATAGTACGTGGCAGAAAATTCACGGATTTTCGTGTCGATACAAGCCATAAGCTTTTTGTTTTGTTATTACTTTATATTTATAAAATCACCAAATCTTTTGATTTGGTGATTTTATAAATATACAAATCCTTTTGGTTTAAGCCTAAAAACCGTATTATTTATAGGAGTTGTGTCTGTTTCACAAGTATATATTTTCATAAAAGGTCCTGGTTTTAGTAAAAAATCAATATTTAATTCTTTGATAATCAGTGTTTTTTTTGTTTCTGAATGCTCAATTTATTTCTAGTTATCCCATTTTAAGAGTTGTGCAACGGTCAGCATTCTTGGTAGTAGTTTTCTTCTTTCCTAATCCAAGTTTCCAGCCGTATAATATAAATCTACAAAAAATAAAGACACCTGAAATAGTCATTATTACTGAAATTATTAAAGCAAAAAAAAATGCTGCTTTGGTAATTTTCCATTTCCGTTCAGCATAAAACTTTTCTGTTTGCTGTAATTCTAAAGTTGTAATATTCTCTTCTGTTTTTAATTCATTTTCACTTGTGTATGTTTGGGGTATTTTATCTGTCAGGTTTATAGCAAAATACTTGTCTTTAAATGTTTTTCCGTAAACTTTGTTGTCCAATAATTGTAAATGCGAAACTTCACTAAATAAGTTACTCCCATTACATTCTAAGTAAGCTTGTTCAGGAAGATCAATCATTAATATTCGGCAAGAATTATTTATCGGAACATACCAAGAATCTCCAATCCCTATATCCACGTTTTTAGTCTCGGAAATAAATATTCCACCAATTAGTAGAATGATATAAAAAGAATATAAAGCTTGAAAAGGGGTTATGATAGCAAGAAATACTTTTCGTTCCTTTTTGTCCTTAATTTGAAATGAAATAAGTCAAGAGGCCTGATACAATAGCTATTATGCAACTTAAAATAAATATTACTATAAAATGAATTAGTATTACGAATCCTATTCCCATTTTTTAATTCTATTTTTCATTTTCTAATGTTCGTTAAGGGACATCGTTTACACAAGTTAAAGATTAGGGTTTACACTAAATTAGTTTCTAACCTTGTTGATTGTTCCTTCTTTCTTAATTGTTTTTCATTAAAGTACCCTAA